>Ga0187815_10000137_pt1 | contig 36818 bp, 29 predicted proteins | sample NC_S_5_FD_132962 | JGI IMG/M metagenome (GOLD analysis project Ga0187815, IMG submission 132962) | Wetland sediment microbial communities from Neuse River Estuary, North Carolina, USA - ASW-S_5 | ecosystem: Environmental > Aquatic > Freshwater > Wetlands > Sediment | place: USA: North Carolina... | reverse complement strand
GTACGGTTTGCTATTGCAGCTGGTTAAAACTGTGTTAGCATCCGACCCCTGATTGGCTGCTACTTGGCAGGTACCAACGACAATGATCAAGCAGCGCACGCTCAAGAACATCATCCGCGCCACTGGCGTGGGCCTGCACACCGGCGACAAGGTGTACATGACCCTGCGACCCGCGGCGCCCAACACCGGCATCGTGTTCCGTCGCACGGATCTCAATCCGCCGGTGGACATCCGTGCGCGCCAGGACAATGTCGGCGACACCCGCCTTTCCACCACGCTGATGAACGGTGAGGTGCGCGTCGCCACCGTCGAGCACCTGCTGTCGGCGATGGCCGGCCTCGGCATCGACAATGCCTACGTGGATCTGTCGGCGCCGGAGGTTCCCATCATGGATGGCAGCGCCGGCCCGTTCGTGTTCCTGCTGCAGTCCGCCGGCATCGAGGAACAGAACGTCGCCAAGCGCTTCATCCGGATCAAGAAGCCGGTGAAGGTGCAGGAAGGCGACAAGTGGGCCAGCTTCGAGCCGTTCGAAGGCTTCAAGGTCGGCTTCTCGATCGAGTTCAACCACCCCATCATCAGCAAGCGCACCTCGCGGGCGGAGATCGACTTCTCCACCACCTCGTTCGTGAAGGAAGTGAGCCGCGCGCGTACCTTCGGCTTCATGCGCGACATCGAGATGCTGCGCGAACACAACCTCGCGCTGGGCGGCTCGATGGACAACGCCGTGGTGCTGGACGACTACCGCGTGCTGAACGAGGACGGCCTGCGCTACGAGGACGAGTTCGTCAAGCACAAGATCCTCGACGCGATCGGCGACCTCTACCTGCTCGGCCACAGCCTGATCGGCGCCTACCACGCGCACAAGTCGGGCCACGAGCTCAACAACAAGCTGCTGCGCACCCTGATGGCCGATGCCGCGGCCTGGGAAGAAGTCAGCTACCAGGACGATCCGGCCACCTCGCCAATCTCCTACGCCCACCCCGCCCAGGCGATCTGATCCAGGGGCCTGACCCGGCAAGCGGCCAAGAACATGAAGAGGCCGTCGCATCCACCGATGCGGCGGCCTCTTCGGTTACGCAGTTCAGTCCGAGGATTCGTCCGGTTTGGCCAGCGTGGCCAGGCGGCCGAACAGATCTCGCCACTCGGGATCCGTGGTGGCCGCGGCCGCGGCACGCAGATGGGCCGCCGCCGCGGGCGACAGGGTGCGTGCGCGTTCGGGTTCCAGCTCGATCCGCGGCAGCGGGCTCACCTTGACTCCGACGCTCTCGGCACGAATGTCGAGGCCACGGGCGGTCGCGAGAATCTGCGCCTGCAGCAGCCGCAGCCGCGTGGCCCAGGCGGGCGTGCTGGCGAGAAATAGCAGCCGCCCACCGCGCAAGTTGGCGAAACGCACCTCGTCGCGCAGCGGCGTCGGCAGGGTCTGGCGTAGCGCGCGATCCAGTGCATCCAGCGCTGCGGCCCTACCGGCCAGCGTGGCGAAGGATCCGCAGGCGCCGAGCGCTTGCGGACCGTGAGAGCGCGAGGCGGCACGGGACATGAACCGACGGCTCCGGGGTGGGCGATGCGCCGATGATACCTGCCGCGGGCCGCGGCCGCCGCCCTTGAATCCACGCGCCGCAGTCGCCATGCCGGAAACCGCCGGGACCTTCGTGATGCCTGCCGTCCGGGCCCGTGTAGTAACATGCCCGTTTGGTTCGCGCCCAGGCGCGGCCTTCTGCCCTCGCCATCCGGAAGATCGATGCTCAATCGTGCCCTCACCAGCATTTTCGGCAGCCGCAACGAGCGCGTGCTGCGCCAGTTGTCGCGGATCGTGGTGCGCATCAATGCGCTGGAGCCCGAATTCGAAAAGCTGAGCGACGAGGCGTTGCGCGGCAAGACCACGGAGTTCAAGCAGCGCGTCGCCGGTGGCGAACCGCTGGACAAGCTGCTGCCCGAGGCCTTCGCGGTGGTGCGCGAGGGCGCCAAGCGTGTGCTGGGCATGCGCCACTACGACGTGCAGCTGATCGGCGGCATGGTGCTGCACCAGGGCAAGATCGCCGAGATGCGCACCGGCGAGGGCAAGACCCTGGTGGCCACGCTGCCGGTGTACCTCAATGCGCTGGAAGGTAAGGGCGTGCACGTGGTTACCGTGAACGACTACCTGGCCCGCCGCGACGCGGCCCAGATGGGCAAGCTGTACGGCTTCCTCGGCCTCGCCACCGATGTGGTGTGGCCGGGCATGGATCACGCCGACAAGCACAAGGCCTACGCCGCCGACATCACTTACGGCACCAACAACGAGTTCGGCTTCGACTACCTGCGTGACAACATGGCGCTCAGCAAGGAGCAGCGCTACCAGCGCGGCCTCAACTACGCCATCGTCGACGAGGTGGATTCGATCCTGATCGACGAGGCGCGCACCCCGCTGATCATCTCCGGCCCGGCCGAGGATTCGCCGCAGCTCTACATCGCGGTGAACAAGATCGTGCCGCGCATGATCCGCCAGCAGGAGGAAGAGGGTGCCGGCGACTACTGGGTCGACGAGAAGCAGAAGCAGGTGCACCTGTCCGAGGACGGCATGCAGCATGCCGACGAGCTGCTCCGCGAGGTCGGCGTGATCAGCGAGGACAGCGGCCTCTACGATTCCAAGAACCTCGCCGTGGTGCACCACCTCAACGCCGCGCTGCGCGCCAACGCGATCTACCAGCGCGACGTGGACTACATCGTGCGCGACGGCGAGGTCATCATCGTCGACGAATTCACCGGACGCACCCTGCCGGGACGCCGCTGGTCGGATGGCCTGCACCAGGCGGTGGAGGCGAAGGAGGGCGTGCCGATCCAGCGCGAGAACCAGACCCTGGCCACGGTGACGTTCCAGAACCTGTTCCGCATGTACAAGAAGCTGTCCGGCATGACCGGCACGGCCGACACCGAGGCGTTCGAGTTCCAGAGCATCTACGGCCTGGAAGTGGTGGTGATCCCCACCCACAAGCCGATGATCCGCAAGGACAACGCCGACCTGGTCTTCCTCGGCCAGCAGGCCAAGTACAACTCGGTGATCGAGGACATCAAGGACTGCCACAAGCGCGGCCAGCCGGTGCTGGTGGGCACCACCTCGATCGAAGTGTCCGAGTTGCTGTCCGAACAGCTGCGCAAGGCCAGGGTCGCGCACGAGGTGCTGAACGCCAAGCAGCACGAGCGCGAGGCGCACATCGTGGCCCAGGCCGGCGCGCCGGGGCAGGTGACGATCGCCACCAACATGGCCGGTCGCGGCACCGACATCGTGCTCGGCGGCAGCCTGGAGGCCGAGCTGGCGGCGCTGCCGGCCGACGCCACCGAGGTGGATCGTGCCCGCGTCAAGGCCGAGTGGAAGAAACGCCACGAGCAGGTGCTCGCCGCCGGCGGCCTGCACATCATCGGCACCGAGCGGCACGAGTCGCGCCGCATCGACAACCAGCTGCGTGGCCGCTCCGGCCGCCAGGGCGACCCGGGCTCCTCGCGCTTCTACCTGTCGCTGGAGGACAACCTGCTGCGCATCTTCGGCGGCGAGGGCCTGATCCGCTGGATGAAGCGCTTCGGCATGAAGGAAGACGACGCGCTCGAAGACAAGATGATCAGTCGCCAGATCGAGAAGGCGCAGCGCAAGGTCGAGCAGCACAACTTCGACATCCGCAAGCACCTGCTCGAATTCGACGACGTCGCCAACGACCAGCGCAAGGTGATCTACCGCCAGCGCGACGAGCTGCTGGAAGGCGAGGACGTGTCCGCCACCGTGGCTGACATCCGCCACGACGTGGTCGAGACCATCGTGCGCGGCCACGTGCCGCCGGACAGCATCGACGAGCAGTGGGACGTCCCCGGCCTCGATCGCGAACTGGATGGCAAGTTCGGCCTGTCGCTGGACCTGCCGCACTGGCTGGAGCAGCAGACGGAGATCGACGCTGGGATGATCCTTGAGCACGTGCGCAACGGCGTGGACGAGCTGTTCCAGGCCAAGGAGGCGCAGATCGGCGCCGAGACCATGCGCCAGCTCGAGAAGCACATCATGCTGACCGTGGTCGACAACGCCTGGAAGGAGCACCTGGCGAACATGGACTACCTGCGCCAGGGCATCTACCTGGTGGGCTACGCGCAGCAGGACCCCAAGCAGGCGTTCAAGCGCGAGTCGTTCCGGCTGTTCTCCGACATGCTCGATCGCATCAAGGCCGAGGTGGTGCAGATGCTGGCACGCATCCGCATCCGCAGCGAAGAGGAAGTCGCCGCGATGGAGGCCGAGCAGCAGCGTCTGGCCGAGCGCCTGCAGCGGCAGATGCTGGCCAGCGGGGGCGGTGCCCCCACCGGCGGCCTCGAAGCCGACCCGGCCAGCGTGGCCGCCGGCGCGGGTGCCCTGCATCTGCAGCAGTCGGACACTCCACGCGTGGGCCGCAACGAACCCTGCCCCTGCGGTTCGGGCAAGAAGTACAAGCACTGCCATGGGCAGCTGGCCTGAGATCGCCTGAAACCGTGGGAGCCCGCGTTGTTTCGGGCTCATTGGGAGCAGAAATCAAAGGCTTGTTTTGTTTGAGTCCGGGAAAGCGCTTCCTGTGCTTTCCCGGACCCGCCCCGGCTGACTGCTAGTCAGCCGGGGCTCCGGTACGCGGCTGCGGCCGCGTAGCGTGCGATCCATCCGTGGATCGCTGAAAGGCTGTCTACGACAGCCTTTCAGTCGCCGCCGCCGGGCGGGCGTTTGCGATGGGGCTCGGCGTTCACGGTGACGTAGCGCGGCTCCTCGCTGTCGAGCTGCAGTGCGGTGAGCTGGCCGCCCCACACGCAGCCGGTGTCGATCGCGTACACGCCGAGGCCCGCGAAGCGCCCCAGTGCGGACCAGTGGCCGCAGACGATGCGCGTCTCGCGCCGGCGCATGCCGGGCACTTCGAACCAGGGATACAGTCCCGGTCGCTGGGTGCCGGGCTCGCCCTTGCCTTCGAAATCGATGCGGCCGTTGACGTCGCAGTAGCGCATCCGGGTGAGCAGGTTGATCGTGGCGCGGTGGCGATCCAGTCCCTGCAGGCGGCTCGACCAGCTGGCCGGACGGTTGCCGAACAGGTTCCTGAGGATGCGCGGGTAGCGCGGACTGGAGAGCTCGCGTTCCACATCCTGCGCGGCCTTCTGTGCCTGGCGCAGCGTCCACGAGGGCGCGAGGCCGGCGTGGACCATGGTCCAGCCAAGCTGCTCGTCGTGGTGCAGCAGCTTCTGCGAGCGCAGCCATTCGAACAGCACTGGCGCGTCCTCGGCGAACAGTACCTCGCGCAGTTCCGGGTTCACCTTGGCCTGGGCCTCGGGCTTGCGCAGCGAGATCGCCAGCAGGCTGAGATCGTGGTTGCCCAGGGTGATGACACACTGCTCGCGCAGGCCGTGGATCAGCCGCAGCGTGGCCAGCGACTGGCCGCCGCGGTTCACCAGGTCGCCGCAGAACCATAGCCGGTCGGTCGCCGGGTCGAAACGCAGCTTGTCCAGCAGACGCTGCAGTTCCGGGTAGCAGCCCTGCACGTCGCCGATCGCGTAGGTGGCCATCAGTCCGTCGCCATCAGTGCAACGTACGCGGAATGGACAGGGTGAATGGCGGGATCGGCGCCTCGAAGCGGGTGCCGTCGTCGGCCAGCATCTGGTAGCTGCCGCCCATGGTGCCTACCGGGGTCTCCAGGACGGCGCCGGAGGTGTATTCGTAGTCGTCACCTGGGCGCATCCACGGTTGCTCGCCCACCACGCCTTCGCCGCGCACTTCCTCCACTTTGCCGTTCGCGTCGGTAATTACCCAGTGCCGGGTCAGCAACTGCGCGGGCACGCTGCCGGCGTTGTGCAGCGTGATGGTGTAGGCGAACACGTAGCGGTTGTCGCCGGGGCGGGATTGGTCGGGGACGAAACGGGTGCTGACCTGCACATCGATCGTGTAGGGATTGTTTGTGCTCATGCAGCGATTGTAAGGCCTGTCGTCGGCGAGCGGTCGCCCGCGCGGCGGCGGTACGGATGGATTCAGCGTGCGCCGAGCCGCTTGGCCAGTCGCACGAAATCCTGCGGGGCCAGCGTCTCCGCGCGGGCCTTGGGGTCGATGTCGGCGCTGCGGATCGTGTCGGCGTCGAGCAGCTGCCGCAGCGCGTTGCCCAGCGTCTTGCGGCGCTGGCCGAAGGCGGCCTTCACCACCGCGTGCAGCAACTCGGGATCGGCGTCGTGGCGCTCGTGCGGTGCCAGCGGAATGACCCGCACCACCGCCGAATCCACCTTCGGCGGCGGTCGGAACGCCTCCGGCGGCACCTCGAACAGCGGTACCACGTGGCAGGCCAGCTGCAGCATCACCGACAGTCGGCCGTATACCTTACTGCCGGGCTCGGCGGCCATGCGCTCCACCACCTCCTTCTGCAGCATGAAATGCATGTCCTCGATCGCCGCCGCGTGCTCGACACAGTGGAACAGGATCGGACTGGAGATGTAGTAGGGCAGGTTGCCGGCGATGCGCAGGCGCGCCACGCCATGGCGGTGCGCCAGCGCGGCGAAGTCCACCTTGAGTACGTCGGCGTGGATCACCGTGAGTTCGCCCACGCTGGCGGCACGGTCTTTCAGCGCGGGGATCAGGTCGGTGTCCAGCTCGATCGCGGTGAGCGAATGCGCGGCCGCCAGCAACGGCAGCGTGAGCGCTCCTTCGCCAGGACCGATCTCCACCAGGAAATCGCCGGCGCGCGGCGCGATCGCGCGCACGATGTCGTCGATGTAGCGACGGTCGTGCAGGAAGTGCTGGCCGAAGCTTTTCTTGGGGCGGGCGTTCATGGGGTTCTTCGCAAGATTGGCCCCTCACCTCGTTCCTCTCCCCGAAGGGGAGAGGATGGATGAGTGGCGCGGCGCGCCACGAGTTCCAATGCCATGTTCGCGGCGGCGATCAGGCTGGCGGGGTCGGCGCGGCCGCTGCCGGCGAGATCCAGCGCGGTGCCGTGGTCGACCGAGGTGCGGATGAAGGGCAGGCCCAGGGTGAGGTTGACGGTGCGGTCGAAGGCTTCGCTCTTGAGCACCGGCAGGGCCTGATCGTGGTACATCGCCAGCACCGCGTCGTAGCGCACGCGCTGCGCGGGCACGAAGGCGGTATCGGCAGGCAGCGGGCCGATCAGCTGCATGCCTTCGGCGCGCAGCTCGTCCAGCAGCGGGATGATGGTGTCCAGTTCCTCGCGGCCCAGGTGGCCGCCCTCGCCGGCGTGCGGATTCAGGCCCAGCACGGCGATGCGCGGCGCGGCTATGCCGAACTTCTCCTGCAGCTCCGCATGCACGATGCGCAGCGTGCGCGCCAGCGCGGCACGAGTGATCGCGGCGGGCACAGCGGCCAACGGCAGGTGGGTGGTGGCCAGCGCCACGCGCAGTTCGGGGCTGGCCAGCATCATCACCACGTCCGCGTGGCTGCGTTCGGCGAAGAATTCGGTGTGGCCGCTGAAGCGGATGCCGGCCTCGTTGATGCTGGCCTTTTGCAGCGGTGCGGTGACCACCGCGGCGTAGCGGCCGGCGGTGCAGCCGTCGGCGGCCTCGGCCAGGGTGGCGAGCACGTGCCGGGCGTTGCGCGGGTCGGGCTGGCCGGGGATTTCGGCGGCGCCCAGCGGCACGTGATGCACGCGCAGGCTGCCGGGATCGCGCCGTTCGCGCGGTGCGCCGTCATCGTCGGAGATGCCGATACGCAGGCCGCAGCGTGCGGCGGCGCGCTCAAGCAGCTCGCGATCGGTGATCGCCACCAGATCGGCCGCCAGCGACGTTGCGGCCAGACGCGCGATCAGCTCCGGGCCGACTCCGGCCGGCTCACCAGCAGTGACGGCGAGCCGTGGGAGCGCCATACCGGAAGCTCCTCCTGGTCAGGAGGATTTTCCGGCGTCGGCCGGTGTGTTGACATCGTCGCGCAGCGCCGGCACCAGCACCTGGATGTAGGCGTTCGCGCGCAGGTCGCGCAGGAAGTCGTCGTAGGCCTGCTCGGCCTTGCGGTTGCCGATCGCCTGGCGTGCCTGGTCGCGTTCCATCTGGGTGGTGAGGTCGCTCTGGCGCGTGCCGAGCAACTGCAGGATGTCCCAGCCGTCGCCGGTCTGGAACGGCTGCGAGACCTGGTTTTCCTTCAGCTGGCCGAGCTGCTGTGCGATGGCGGCGCCCCAGGCCTGCTGCGCGAACCAGCCCATGTCGCCGCCGACGTTGGCGGTGGTGTCGTCCTTGGAGTTGTCCTTGGCCAGCTTGGCGAAGTCCGCATGCTTGTTGACGATCTGCTCGTACAGCTGCTGCGCCTTCTGTTGCGCCTGCTCGGGCGTCATCAGTTCGCTCGGCTTGATCAGGATCTGCCGCGCGTGGTACTCGGTGACGATCTGCTTGGAAGGTGCGCGCTGGCCGATCAGCTTGATGATGTGGAAGCCGGTGGGGCCGCGCAGCGCCGGACTGACGTCACCGGGCTTCATGTTGGCGACGGTGTCGGCGAAGGCCGGCGGAATCTCGTCCATGCGGCGCCAGCCGAGGTCGCCGCCGTCCAGCGCGTCGGGTGCGTCGGAGTAGCGGATCGCCGCGGCGTTGAAATCCATGCCGCCCTTGATCGCCTTGATCGCCTGCTCGGCCTTGGCCGCGGCGGCCTGGATCGCGGTGGCGTCGGCACCGCCCGGGATGCTGATCTGGATGTGCGCCAGGTGCACCTCGCCGGCCTTGTAGCTGGGACTGGCGAGCAGGTTGTCGATTTCGCTGTCGGTGACCGAGACCGAATCGTGCACCACGCTCTGGTGCAGGCGTTGCACGGTGAGCTGATCGGCCAGCTGCTGGCGGAACGCGCCGAAATCTTCGCCGCTGCGCTGCACCTCGGCGCGCAGCTGGTCGGGACTCATCTTGTTCTGCTGCGCCACTTCGGCCACGGCCTGATCGACGTCGGCGTCGGAAACGTGGACGCCCTGGTCATCGGCCTTCTGCAGCTGCAGCCGCATCAGGATCAGCCGGTCCAGTACCTGCTGCTGCAGTACGTTCATCGGGGGCAACTGGCCGGGCTGGCTGGCGTACTGCTGCTGGATCGCGCGCACGGCGCTGTCGAGCTCGCTTTGCAGGATCACGTCCTCGTTCACCACCGCCACGATGCGATCCAGCGACTGGGTCTGGCCGGCAGGCGCGGCGTTGGGGCTGGCGTTGGGCAGCAGCTGCGCCTGCGCGGGCAGCGCGAGCACGAGGGCGGGCAGGAGCAGGGCGAGGAATCGCTTCATCAGGGAGCAGCCAGAGAGTAGATACAGCGGTTTATTGATAGCCGAGAATATCACGGTGCAGCAGCGGGTCGATCTGGCCGCCGGTGGAGCCGAGACCCTTGAAGACGACTTCGAACATCACCGCGTTGTCGCGCAGGTTGGTTCGGCCGGGCGTCGTGGGCGGCACGACGCCGTAATAGCCCTGGTTCACGTAGCTGCGATCGACCAGCCGCAGGGTGACGCAACAGCTGTCGTATTCCACGCCAGCCAGTGCCTCGATCGTGCCCTTCAGCGGGTTGACCACGCCCTTGACCGGTTCCGCATACGTCCACGCGCCGATCAGGCGCCAGCGCTCGGACAGCGGGTAGACCGCCGAGACGCTGTATTGTTCCATCAGCCCGTTGCGATAGCGGTAGGCGAAGTTGACCACGCCGTCCAGGCCCAGCCGGCCTTGCACCTGGAACATCGCCATGTCGTTGTGGCGGGTGTTCGGGTTCCACTGGTAGGAGCTGGAGAGCCGCCAGCGATCGCTGAGCTGCAGGTCCAGCTGGGCCACGTAAGCCGAACCGGACCAGTCGGTGGCCGGCGACACCGTGTTCGCACCGTTCGGCATCTGCACTCGCTGCGGGGTGAAGTAGCGGATCTGCCCGAAGCTGGCCGACAGCCGCTCCACGCCGCCGTCATCGAGCAGGCGGGTGGTGATCGCCGCGGTGAGGTCGTTCGCGTTCATCTGGCGGTCGGCGCCGGAGAACTGATTGGTGGAGAACAGCTGCCAGTAGTCGAACGACATCAGGCTGGTGTCGAATAGCGGCAGGTTGTTCTGGTTGCGGTAGGGCACGTACAGGTAGTACAGCCGCGGCTCCAGCGTCTGCGTGTAGTCCTGGCCGAACAGCGAGGTGTCGCGGTCGAACACCAGGCCGCTGTCCACGCTGACGATCGGTAGCGTGCGGCTGGGCGATTTCTGCGTGAACGGCGTCGCCGTGCCGCTGCCCAGCAGGCCGAAGTAGCCGTAGTCCTGGTAGCCGTTGCTGAGCTGGTAGGCGGTGTAGCGATAGGCCACGCGAGGGCGCACGAACCAGGCCGAGGTGCCGAAGTCCGCGCCGACCCAGGGCTGGATGTCCTCGCGGCTGCCCTCCACGTAACCCGGCTTGCGGAACGCGGTGACCTGGTTGCTCATGCCGAATTCCAGCCAGCGGTTCAGCGGCAGGTCGATGTTGAAATTGGCGTACGGCAGCTGCCGGTAGGGCAGTGACGCATCGGCGAGGAACGGGTTCATGTTTTGGTAGGCGGTGCCGCCCAGCGAGGCGTTCCACCACTTGCCGCCGCCGCTGATCTGCGCGCTGGAAGCCAGCGTGTAAATCGGAGCGCCACCCAGGTCGTTGCCGAAGTCGTAATAGAAGTTGTTGTCGGAGCTGCGGTCGATCGAGGTGCTGAAGTTCCAGCTCTGCCACAGATGGGTGGTGTCGGTGAAGCTCACCCGGTAGCGCCGCTTACCCTGCGTGTTGGCGGTGGTGCCTGGGTCGGTGGCGCCGTGGTCATTCGGCACGTACTGCACGTCCAGCGTGCCGCTGCTGCCCGGCTCGAGGTAGCGGAACTCGCCGTCCAGCATCGGGCCACGCGAGGTGTAGATGCGCGGATCAAGCGTGGCGTCGTAGTTCGGCGCCAGGTTCAGGTAGTAGGGCGTACTGAGCATGTAGCCCGAGCGGCTGGTGTGGCCGAAGGTGGGATACAGGAAGCCGCTCATGCGCCGGTTGTCCACCGGGAAGCTGAACCAGGGCAGGTAGAGCAGAGGTACGTTGCCGACGCGGAAGGTGGCGTTGCGTGCCACGCCGCGACCGGTCTCCTTGTCGACGGTGATCGACTTGCCGCGGAACTCCCACAGGTGGTGTCCCACGTCGCAGGTGGAATAGGTGGCCTGCGAGTAGCGGGTGCGGTCGACATCGAACATCTGCGCCTTGCTGGCCGTGCCGTTGCCGCGCGAGTCCAGCATCTGGTAGCGCACGTCGTCGGCGATACCGGTGCTGGCGTCGTTGTTGCCGCGGGCGTGGCTGGCGGCCATCAGCTGACCGGCGTCCTGGTAGCGTACGTTTCCGCGTGCATCGTAGTCGGTGGTGTCGTCGTTGTAGTCAACCGTGTCCGCCTGCAGCCGTTGGTCGGCTCTATCCATGCGCACGTCGCCGGAAAGGTGGTAGACGGTCTGGTTGGAACTGTCGACGTGCTGCGCCCACACGTAGGTTTTGCTGGTGTCGCGCAGGCTGCTGTCCCGGCTTAGCGTGGGGTCGTAGAACTCCAGCATCGCGTTCGGGCGGCACATCGCGTAGTTGTACGGTCGCGGCGGGCAACGGAAGGAGCCCAGCGGGCAAACCTGTTCGCTGCCGTCCAGCGAGGTCTTGCGGTGCGGTCCCGCGCCGCGGGCCACGGCGTCGACCGGACCGCCGACCAGGGCAAGGGCGGCGGCAACCGCCAGCAGGCGTCGTGGAGGGAGCTTGCGCGTCACAATGGAAACCCGGCGGCCGTGAGGCTCGTAAAGCTAACAGAAAGACCCCAGATCAGGCAGAAGCAGGGGCCACGATACGCAGCGAGGATTAAGTCATGAACGAACCCGGACTGGTCAGAAGCGAGGCGGAATGGCGTGCCGAGCTCAGTCCCGAGCAGTATGCGGTGTGCCGGTGCTCGGCCACCGAGCCGCCGTTCAGCGGCAAGTGGTACCACCATCAGGCCGACGGTACCTACGTCTGTGCCGCCTGCCGCAGCGCGCTGTTCGGTTCGGACAGCAAGTACGACTCCGGCTCCGGCTGGCCCAGCTTCTGGCAGCCGCTGATCCCCGCCGCGGTGGCCAGCTTCGACGACGACAGCCATGGCATGCGCCGCATCGAGGTGCGCTGCGCGCATTGCGGTTCGCACCTGGGCCACGTATTCCCCGACGGCCCCAAGCCCACCGGGCTGCGCTACTGCATCAATTCGCTGGCGCTGGATTTCGTGCCGGCCGGCGAGGAGTGATCAATCCAGCAGCGCCTCGACGTGCGCCGCCGCGCTGGACGCCAGCGCGGCGAGGTCATAGCCGCCTTCCAGCGTGGACACCAGCCGCCCGCCCGCGTACTGGTTGGCCACCTCGACCAGCCTAGCGGTGATCCAGGCGTAGTCCTCGCTGCCCAGGCACAGGTTGCCCAAGGGGTCGTTCTGGTGGGCATCGAAGCCGGCCGAGACCAGCAGCAGCTGCGGCTTGAAGGCGCGGATCCGCGGCAGCAGGTCGCCTTCCCACAGTTCGCGGAACAGGTAAGGGCCGTCGCCGGCCGACAAGGGGCGGTTGAGGACGTTGCCCGCGCCGCGTTCTTCCGGGCTGCCGGTGCCCGGATACAGCGGCATCTGGTGGCTGGAGGCGAACAGCACCCGCGGCTCGCGCCAAAAGATGTCCTGGGTGCCGTTGCCGTGGTGCACGTCGAAATCGGCGATCGCCACGCGCTTCAGGCCATGTGCCGCCAGTGCGTGCGCCGCGGCCACGGCCACGTTGTTGAACAGGCAAAAGCCCATGGCCTGGTCGCGGGTGGCGTGATGGCCGGGCGGGCGCACCGCGCAGAAGGCACGGCGCACGTGGCCGCCGCCGAGCACCGCATCCACTGCTGCCACCGCGGCGCCCGCGGCGCGCAGCGCGGCCTCGGCGGAGCCGGGCGACAGCACGGTGTCTTCGTCCAGTCGCCGCGACTCATCTGCCGGCACGGCGGCAAGCATGCGCTCGACGTGGGCGGCGGTATGCACGCGCAGCAGCTGCTCGCGGCTGGCGCGCGGCGCTTCCACGCGGTCCAGCCTGGCATAGCGGTCGTGGTCCAGCGCGCGCAGCACGGCGGCGAGGCGCGCCGGCGATTCAGGATGACCCGGGCCGTTGTCGTGCCGCAGACAGGCCAGGTGGGTGTACAGCCGTAGCATGGGATGCTCTGATCAATTCAGCACAGGCGTCATGATGCCCAGAAGGTTCGCAGATTGTCGTGCTGGCTGTCTGGACGAGACGCGCGCGGCGATATGCGGGCCTTCCGGGCATCACCCGTCATTTGAGCTCAACCTGTGGGGCCGGCCTGTGCTGAATTGGCCAGATCATCCCTTGCGCTTCAGCCGGCGGCGGGCTTGCGTCGCCGCTCGTGCTGCCACAGCACCTCGCCGTGGCCGCCTGCGCGCGCCAGCACGCGGCAGAGCACGAACAGCAGGTCGGAGAGGCGATTGAGGTAGCGCTGCGTCTGCGACCGCACCTCGGGCTCCGCATGGCGCAGGGTGATGACCTCGCGCTCGGCGCGCCGGCATACGGTACGTGCCAGATGGCAGCAGGAGGCGGCCATGCCGCCGCCGGGCAGGATGAAATCCTTCAGCGGCGGCAGCGGTTCGTTGAAGGTGTCCAGCACGGTTTCCAGGCGGGCGATGTCGGCGTCCTCGATCATCGCCATGCCGGGAATGCACAGCTCGCCGCCGAGGTCGAACAGCTCGTGCTGCACCTGGGTCAGCGCCTCGCGCACCGAGTCGTCCACGCCCGCGCAGGCCAGCACCATGCCGATCGTGCTGTTGAGTTCGTCCACGGTGCCGTAGGCGGCCACACGCGGCGAATCCTTCGGCACGCGCGAACCGTCGCCTAAACCCGTGCTGCCGTCGTCACCGGTGCGTGTGTAGATCTTGGAAAGGCGGTTGCCCACGTTCAGTGCTGGGTCTGGCCGCCGTGCTGCGAGGCGTGCGACAGCTGGGTCGCCAGCGCGTGCAGCACCGCACCCAGCGCCACGTAGGTGGCAGTGCCGGCCAGGAACGGCAGGTACCAGTCGCCGAGGTTGGCGAACCATGCGGCGAAGCTGCGCGGCGCCGGCACGCTGGCGCTGATCCAGTAGAAGCTGCCGTTGGAGATCAGGTAGCACACGCCCTCGGCGACCAGCAGCGCGGCGACCGCGAGGCCCAGCGTGGCGAAGCTCAGGCCCTGCTGGCGCTTCGCCAGCCAGCTGCCGCCCAGCCACAGCGCGCCGTAGGACGGCACCAGGAACCAGTACGCGGGCGACACGCAGTAATGGCTCCAGAAGTTGATGCCCTGGCCGGTGATGACGAGGTAGTCCATCAGCACCGCCTCCGCCATCAGCAGCGGAAAGGCCCAGCGGCCCTGGCCGCGCAGCCAGAAGCCGGCGAGGAAGAACACCCCCCACGAGGCATCCCACAGCGCGTGGTGCAGCAGCGAGGGATGGATGCGGGTGACGCCCATCACCAGGGCCAGGCCCAGGAAGATGGCCAGGCGCCGGGTCGTTGAGGTAGCCATGTGTGCTCCGTACGGTTCAGCTGGATTCAGACGCCGAGTTTAGCCCAACGTGGCGGGACCGATGCGTCGACGTCGCGCCGGCGCGTATCATCCGGCGCATGAATTCCCCCGCATCCCCTGCCCATGGCGGCGTGCTGATCGTCGGCGGCGGCCTGGTCGGCGCCAGTCTTGCCATTGCGCTGGACGCCGCCGGCGTCGCCGCCACCCTAGTCGAGGCCGCCGCGCCGCGCACCGACGCCCAGCCCAGCTACGACGAGCGCAACCTCGCGCTGGCCCGCGCCACCGTCAACGGCCTTGCCGCGATCGGCGTGTGGCCGCATGCCGCCGCACAGGCCACGCCGATCCGGCACATCCACGTCACCCGCGCCGGCGAGTTCGGCAGCGCGCGCATCGACGCGGCGAAGCACGGCGTCGATGCCCTGGGCTGGACCCTGCCCGCGCGCGAGCTGGGCGCGGCCCTGCTGCGTCGGCTGGACACCTGCACACGGCTGACCCGGCTGGCCCCCGCGAAACTCGAGTCGCTGGAGGCGCAGGCCGGTGGCTGGCGCGCCCGCATCCGCACCGCCGACGGCGAGCGCACGATCGATGCCGCGCTGCTGGTGGGCGCCGACGGCACGGAGTCCTTCGTGCGCGGCCAGCTCGGCATTGGCGTCGAGCGCCACGACTACGAACAGACTCTGTTCGTAGCCACGGTGATGCCGGAACGCGGGCACGCGAACCGCGCCTGGGAGCGGTTTTCCGATCACGGCCCGGTGGCCCTGCTGCCGCTGGCCGAGCGGCGCTGCGGACTGGTGCTCACCGTGCCAACGGAAGAAGCCGAGGAGGTCGCCGCGTTGGACGATGCCGGGTTCATGGCGCTGGCGCAGCAGCGTTTCGGCTGGCAGCTGGGCCGTCTTGCGCGCCCTGGCAAGCGCCATCTCTACGCCATCCACCGCGTGGCGGCGCAGCGGCTCACCGGCCCGCGCGCCGTGCTGGTGGGCAATGCAGCGCAGACCGTCCACCCGATCGGCGCGCAAGGCTTCAATCTCGGCCTGCGCGACGCGCTGACTCTTGCCGAGCTGGTGGCTGCCGCGGACGACCCGGGCGCGCCCGGGCTGCTGGAGCGCTACGCTGTGCGCCGCGCCCCAGACCGCGAGGGCACCATGGCGATGAGCCACGGCCTGGTGCGCCTCGCCTGCCTCGAACAACCGCTGCTTGCGCCGCTGCGTTCGCTGGCGCTGCTCGCCCACGACCGCCTGTCGCCGCTGCAGCGCAGGCTGGCGCGGCACGGCATGGGCTTCCGTGGCGAACCGCCGCACGCTGTGCTGGAGCGGCTGCCATGAGCGTCTCGCATCACACCCATGCGCCGCGTCGCGGGCCCGCACTTGACGTTGCCGTGGTCGGCGGCGGCATGGTGGGCGCGGCGGCGGCGCTGGCGCTGGCCCGGGCTGGCTTCGCCACGGCCTTGCTGGAGGCGCGCGCACCGCAGCCGTGGCATGCCGCCGACGAGGTGGATCTGCGCGTGGTGGGACTGGCGCCCTCGTCGATCGCGCTGCTGGACAATCTTGGCGTCTGGACGTCCATACGGGAATCGCGTTCCGGCCCCTACGCGCACATGCGCGTGTGGGATGCCGAAAGCGGCGCGACCATCGATTTCGATGCCGCCGCTGAGGGACGCGACCTGCTCGGCCACATCGTCGAGAACAACCTGGTGCAGTGGACGCTGTGGCAGGCGCTGGAGGCTGCCGGTGTCCGCCGGCTATGCCCGGCCGAAGTGCGCGGGCTGGATCTGCGCGAGGATCGCGTGACGCTGGACCTGGCCGATGGCGAAGGCCTGTCCGCGCGCCTCGTGGTGGCAGCCGACGGCGCGACTTCGCCGCTGCGCGCGCTGGCCGGTATTGCCGTCCAAGGCCGCGATTACGCGCAGCGCGCGGTGGTCGCGCACGTGGCCACCGAACGGCCGCACGAACGGACGGCGTGGCAACGCTTCCTGCCCGCCGGCCCGCTGGCGCTGCTGCCGCTAGCCGACGGCCGCAGCTCGATCGTGTGGTCGCTGCCCGAGACCGAGGCGCAGCGCGTGCTTGCGCTGGACGACGCGGCTTTCATGCGTGAGCTGGGCGTCGCCAGCGATTTCCGGCTGGGACGCATCGTGTCCACCACGAAGCGTGCCGCCTTCCCGCTCCGGCTGCAACTGGCCGACACCTACCAGGCCGAACGCCTGGTGTTGCTGGGCGACGCCGCGCATGCGGTACATCCCCTGGCCGGGCAGGGTGTGAACCTGGGTCTGCGCGACGTGGCCGAGTTGCGCGACGTGCTGGTCGCCGCGCGCGACGCGGATCGCGACTTCGCCGCCGCCCATGTGCTGCGCCGCTACGCGCGCCGCCGGCGCAGCGCCGACACGCTGGACGCCCGCGGTTTCGACGCGCTGGCGCGCATCTACGCCTGGCAGGCGCCGGCGCTGATCGCCGTGCGCGGCCTCGGCGTGCGGTTGCTCGACAGGCTGGCGCCGATCAAGCGGCGCCTCGCGGAGCATGCCGCCGGGCTTTGAATCTCGTTCCCCTGCCAGGCAGGGGAGCATCCATCGGGAGGGTCATTCATGCGCATCGTTCGATTCTGCAGTGCCGCGTTGCTTTCGGCGTTCGCCTTCGCTGCCCAGGCGAAGATGGTGCATCGCCCGGTCGAATGGACCCTGGGCGGCATCCGCTTCCACAGTGTGCTGGTCTACGACGACGCCAGCAGCGCGAAGCGCCCGGGCCTGGTGATGGTGCCGAACTGGTTCGGCGTGAACGACGAGGCGGTCAAGAAGGCCGAGATGATCGCGGGCAAGGACTACGTGATCCTGCTCACCGACATGTACGGCGCCAACGTGCGTCCGCAGCTGGACAACGCCAGCCAGGCGCAGGCCGCGGTGAAGCCGCTGTACGCGAACCGCGCCTTGATGCGCCAGCGAGTGAACGAGGCGCTGGCCCAGCTCAAGGCACAGGCGAAGAACGCGCCGATCGACACGGCGAGACTTGCCGCCATCGGTTTCTGCTTCGGCGGCGCGGCGGTGCTCGATCTCGCGCGCAGCGGCGCCGATGTCGCCGCCGTCGTTTCCTTCCACGGCGACCTTTCCACCGACGATGCCTCGATGGCGAAGCACATCAAGGCCCGCGTGCTGGCGATGAATGGCGCCGACGACACCTGGACGATGAAGGACGCCGACAAGTTCATGGACGAGATGCGCCAGAGCCCTGCCGACTGGCAGTTCGTGGTGCTGGGCCACGCGGTGCACTGCTTCACCGAGGTGGGCGAGAACTCGCCGGGCTGCAAGTACGACGCGAAGGCGGCGGCGCGCTCGTACGGGTTGATGCATGCGTGGCTGCGGGAGGCGTTTTTGGGGCGCGATTGATCGCGTCGTTTTGGGGTCTTGCCTGTCGCAACTTTCGGAGCGGTTTTGTCCACCTGCCGTAAACGACAGCGCGGTTTCGAGCGCCTGTCGGCGCCCGAGTGACTTCTCTTTTGCTTGTCCAAAAGAGAAGTCACCAAGAGAAAACGACACCCCGGTTGGCGCTTGCCGTCCATCCATGGACGGCAAGTCCGTGAGGCGGTGCCGGGCTTTTCGAGCGGGCATCGTGCCCGCGCGAAAAGGCGAGACCATCCCTGGTCTCGCCCGCTGCGCGGCCTTGTCGTCCCCGCCTCACCGCCGCCCAGGGGCCCCGAAAGGGCAGGTGCGCATCGTGCGCACCAGGAGCAACGGCAAAAGCGGAGCGTCGCGGACTTGTTGGTTTGTCGTCTCCCTCCCCTGCATGCAGGGGAGGGCTGGGGTGGGGTGCTCTGGCTTCCGCGCCGGGAGCGCGCTGCTCTACCCGGGGCCCCAATGGCGCGGCAGGTGGGCGAAGGAAAGCCAGCCCGTACCCGCCCGCGCACCCGTAGGCGCACGAAACTGCATTGAAGGGGCCTGAACGCGCAGGTTGGCCGTAGGCCGAGAAAGCTCAGCGCCCGGTGATGCGCTCCGACTCAAGCTCGTCCGGCGGCACCAGCGGCGCATCCGGATGCGCCGCAGCCTCCAGTTCGGCGGCTTCCACCGACGGCGTGCGCCAGCCCGACTTCACGCCCCAGATGTAGAACACGAAGCCGATCACCGCCACCACCACCAGATCCCAGCCGTAGGGCAGGTAGCCCTGGCCGCCGAAGGTGGTGCTGCCGGCCCAGGAGACGAGGGCGATCGTGGGCAGGTAGGCGACCATCCACCAGGCACCCTTCATCTGGCGGCCGAAATCGTGCCAGCCGGCCTTGGCCTGGTAGTAGAAGTAGATCGGCAGGGCGACGACCATCAGCAGGATGATCTCGCCGGTCAGCGGCCACTTGGCCCAGTACAGCAGTTCGGTGGACATCACGAAGGCGATGCCGGCGAGCAGGGGCAGGCCGGCCAGACGCAGCGGGCGGTGCAGGCCGGGTGCGGTGCGGCGCAGCGTCATCACGCTGACCGGGCCGGTCAGGTAAGAGATGATCGTGGCCACCGAGATCACCGCAGCCAGCGTGCCCCAGCCGCGGAAGAAGAACAGGAACAGGAAGGACACCGCGAGGTTCACCCACATCGCGGGGCGCGGCACGCCCCATTTCGGGTGGATGTAGCCGAGGATCTTCGGCAGCGTGCCGTTGCGCTCCATGCCATAGAGCATGCGTGCGGTGGTGGCGGTGTAGGTCATGCCGGTGCCGCTGGGGCTGATCACCGCGTCGATGAACAGCAGCGTGGCCAGCCACTGCAGGCCGAGGATGATCGCGAGGTCGGCGAACGGCGAGCTGAAGTTGATGCCGTGCCAGCCCGCCTTGGCCAGCATCTGCTGCGGTACGGCGCCGATGAAGGCCACCTGCAGCAGCACGTAGATCACCGTGGCCAGCACGATCGAACAGACGATCGCGAACGGGATGCTCTTGCCCGGATTGTGCGCCTCGCCGGCGAGGTTCACCGGGCTCTGGAAGCCGTTGAAGCTGAACACGATGCCGGCGATCGCCACTGCCGTGAGCACCGAGGCGAAGTCGATGGCGTGCACTTCGCCATGGATGCCGACGCTGAAGTTTTCGGGATGGAAGCCGCTGGCGATCAGCAGCAGCGCGGTAAGTGCGGGGATCACCAGCTTGAACAGGGTGATCGCGGTGTTCGAGCGCGCGAACAGCTTCACGCTCCAGAAGTTCAGCAGGAAGTAGGCGATCACCAGCGCGGCGGCGATCGTGAGGCCGAGTGCGCTCAGTTCGCCGTGTCCGCCGGGGGCTTGGTGGTAGAGATCCTTCGCCCACGCCCATTTCCACGAGGACATGTATTGCGCCGAGGCTTCCGCCTCCACCGAGATCACCGAGACGATCGCGATCCAGTTGGCCCAGGCCGCGATGAAGCCCACCAGCGAGCCGTGCGAGTAATGGCCGTAGCGCACCATGCCGCCGGATTCGGGGAACATCGCGCCGAGCTCGGCATAGGTCAGCGCGATGAAGAGGATGATCACCGCGCCGATCACCCAGGCCCAGATCGCGCCGGGGCCGGCAATCTGGGCCGCGCGCCAGGCGCCGAACAGCCAGCCGGAGCCGATGATCGAGCCCAGGCCGGTAAGCATCAGGGCGAACGGACCAACCTCGCGGCGGATCGAGCTGCTGGAAGACATGGAAACTCCTGATGGCGCGGACCGCGCATCCCCGAAAGGAACCGATGGTCGCAGACCGGGGCGCCGCCTGTCACCCCGCAAAGGTCATGCGCAGCCGTACGCGGCGGTATCCGTCGTGCTCGCGACTAGGCCGGATGGCCGGCCTTGCGTGCGGCGCGGGAGCGGCTGGGATGCTTTTCCCATCGGGAGGCTCAGCACTCGATGACGTTCACCGCAAGCCCGCCGCGGCTGGTTTCCTTGTACTTGTCCTTCATGTCGCGGCCGGTGTCGCGCATGGTCCTGATGACCTTGTCCAGGCTCACGCGATGCTTGCCGTCGCTCTTCAGCGCCATGCGGCTGGCGTTGATCGCCTTCACCGAGCCCATCGCGTTGCGCTCGATACAGGGGATCTGCACCAGGCCGCCAATCGGGTCGCAGGTGAGGCCGAGGTTGTGCTCCATGCCGATCTCGGCGGCGTTCTCCACCTGCCAGATGCTGCCACCTAGTGTGGCGGTGAGGCCGCCGGCAGCCATCGAGCAGGCCACGCCGACCTCGCCCTGGCAACCCACCTCGGCACCGGAGATCGAGGCGTTTTCCTTGTACAGGATGCCGATCGCGGCGGCGGTGAGCAGGTAGTCGAGGATGCCGTTCTCGTCGGCCTTGGGGCAGAAACGCAGGTAGTAATGGCCCACGGCGGGCACGATGCCGGCGGCGCCGTTGGTGGGCGCGGTCACCACGCGGCCGCCCGCGGCGTTCTCCTCGTTCACCGCCAGCGCGTAGAGGTTGACCCAGTCGAGGATGGTCAGCGGATCCTTCAGCGCGGCTTCCGGCTGGTTGCGCAGTTCCTCCGCCATCGCCGGCGCGCGACGCGCCACGTGCAGCCCGCCGGGCAGGGTGCCAGGGGAGCGCAGGCCGCGCGCGACGCAGTCCTGCATCGCCTTCCAGATGATCAGCAGGCCGGCGCGGGTTTCCGCCTCGGGGCGCCACACGGCCTCGTTCGCCAGCATCAGCTGGGCGATGGTCAGCTGGTGTTTCTCGCACAGCGCCAGCAACTGGTCGCCGGTGGAGAACGGGTAGGGTTGCTCGGTAGTGTCGGCGACGATACGGTCCTCCGCGGCCTCGTCCTGGTTCACTACGAAACCGCCGCCGACCGAGTAGTAGTCGCGCGTGGCCAGCTCGTTGCCGTCGGTGTCATACGCACTGAAGCGCATGCCGTTGGTGTGGAACGGCAGCTTCTGGCGCTTGTTGAACACCAGGTCGGCCTTCTCGTCGAACGCGATCTCGCGCTTGCCGAGCAGGCGGATGCGGCCGCTGCCACGGATGCGTTCGAGGATGCCGGGGATGGCATCGGGGTCGACCGTGTCCGGATGCTGGCCCTCGAAGCCCAGCAGCACCGCCTTGTCGGTGCCGTGGCCGCGGCCGGTCATCGCCAGTGAACCGTGCAGTTCGGCGCGCACGCGCGCCACGCGATCCAGCACGCCCTTTTCCTCCAGCCAGCGCTCGGCGAAACGCGCCGCGGCGCGCATCGGTCCCACCGTGTGCGAGGAGGACGGCCCGATGCCGATCTTGAACAGGTCGAATACGCTGACGGCCATGATGTGCTGCGAGTGGGAAAGGGAAACCGTTATTCTACGCGGCACCCATCTGTTTGGCAGTCCGTTCGCAGGCGCATGTCCGACCTCGTCCTCTACCAGCGCGACTACTGCCACCTGTGCGACCTGGCGCTGGCGGTGCTGGCCGAAGCGCAGGCGCCGGAGTTCGACAGCGTGTGGGTGGACGACGCGCCGGCGCTCGAGGCGCGCTACGGCACGCGCGTGCCGGTGCTGCATGACGCGCGCGACGGCCGCGAGCTGGACTGGCCGTTCGACGCGGCGGCGGTGCGGGCGTTCCTCACCGCCGCCGCGTAGGAGCGCACCCTGTGCGCGATTGATCGAAGCGCACAGCGAATCGCGCACAGCGTGCGCTCCTACAGGCGAATCATTTCGCCACCAACACCAGGTGCGCGTGCACCTTCACATCGGCGCCGATCACCGAGGTGTCGGCGTAGTCGCCGCCGCCCACGCCGAAATCCAGCCGCTTGAGCGTGCCGTCCACGTCGAGCGTGGCATTCTTCCCTTGCGGTTTGAAGTCCACGGCGAGGCTCACCGGCTTAGTGACGCCGCGCAAGGTGAGCGTGCCGTCGGCGATCACCTTGCCACCCACCTGGCGGAAGCCGGTGGTGACGAAGTGCGCGGTGGGGTACTGCGCCACGTCGAAGAAATCCTTGCCCGGCAATGCAGACTGCTGGTCCTTGTCGCTCACCGCGACGCTGACCATGGTCACGTCCACGTCGAACTTCGACTGCGCGAGCTGCGCGGGGTCGTAGCTGATTGCGGCATGCCACTGCTTGAAGCTGCCGGCGAAGCTGGCGCCCTGGAAGCTGCCGGTGAAGCTCAGCGTGCTGGCCGGCTGCACGGCATAGTCGGCGGCCAGCGCGGCGCCGGGCAGGGCGAGCGCCAGCAGCAGGCCGGCGCCGAGGCGGTGGATCTTCTTCATGAGCGTTCTCCTGCTTGGTTCTTGTCGTTGCGCGGCCGGCCGAACGGCAGCATGCGCCTCAGCACGTCGTTCCCGTCGAATACATGGTGCTTCAGCGCGGCACCCACGTGCGCCACCAGCACCAGCACCAGGAACCAGAACAGGTATTCGTGCACCGCATGCGAGAGGTGGCGCAGCGCGTCGTTCTTCGCCGCCAGCGCGGGCAGGTTGAACAGCTTGAAGAACTGCAGCGGCTTGCCGGTCACCGAGTTGAACCACCAGCCGCTCAGCGGAATGGCCAGTGCCAGCAGGTACATCATGACGTGGGTGGCGCGTGCGGCGATCTGCTGCCAGCGCGGCGCCGGCTCTTCGCGCGGGCGGCCGTCGCGCCAGCGCCAGGCCAGGCGCAGCAGCATCAGCGCCAGCACGGTGAGGCCGATCGATTTGTGCAGCGCCAGCCAGTTGATCTTCTGCATCGGGTTGCGGGCCAGATCCATGCACAGGCCGAACACGCCGTTGCCGAGAATGGCCAGCGCCACGATCCAATGGAAGGATTTGGCGACCGTGCCCCAGTGGTTGGAGTCGCTGCGCAACTTCATGGAGAGTCCTTGGCGGCATGGGTGTCGGTGGAAGAATGATCGTCGCGGATCGCTTCCAGTTCCATCCACACCGACACGTCCTGGCCGATCGAGCCGGGAAAGGCGGTGATGCCGAAGGCGGTGCGGTCGAGGCTGGCGGTGGCCGAGAACCCGGCCACGGTGTGCAGGCCGTACAGCGTGCGCGCCACGCGGTTGAGGCGGAACGGAATGTCGAGCGGGCGGCTCACGCCATGCAGGGTGAGCGTGCCGTGCAGCACGCCGTGGCTGGCGTCGGTGCGTTCCACCGAACGGCTGGCGAAATGCGCCTCGCTGTAATGCGTGCAATCCAGCAGGGCATGCCCGCAGACCGCCTTGTTCCAGCCGGCGTCGCCCATGTCCACGTCGGCCAGGTCGATGTCGAGCTCCGTGCTCGCCTGGCTCCAGTCGTCCGTATCCAGGCGCAACCAGCCGCGGGCAATGTGCAGCCGCCCGAACGGCCGCGAGTAGCCGTCGTGGTCGATGCTGAAGACGATCTGGCTGTGCACGGTGTCGTAGCGATACACGTGCGTGCCGGCGAATGCGGCCATGGCCGGCACAAGCAGCAACAGCGACAGCCAGCGGGTTGGATGCGCGCGGAACATGTGGCGAAGTCTGGATGATTGCCGACATGGGTGCCAGCGGCCAGGCCGGAACGCAGCGTTCGCGCCGGGGATCGATGCCGCCGTCGCGGCGCTGCGGCGCGCTCGCGCGGGTATCGCGGTTTTGGCATGATGGAGCGAGGGCAGGGGATACATCATGTTCGCATCGCTCGTGCTGGCCGCCGTTCTGTCCACCGCTGCGCCGGTGGCGAGCACCGGTGGCGCCGCGCATGCGGGCGTCGCGGCACCTGCCGACGCTCCGGCCGTGGGCTTGCTGCCCACGCCGCAGTTTCGCCACTACAGCCAGGCCGACGGCATCCCTTCGGGCGCGGTGTATTCCGTTGCGCAGGACCGCAACGGCGTCATGTGGTTCGGTTCGGCGGAAGGGCTGGTCCGCTACGATGGCGTCAATTTCAAGGTATTCAGCCACTCGCCGGACGATCCCGATTCGCTGCCGGCCGATCAGACCTATGCACTGTTCGTCGATCGCGACAATCGGGTCTGGGCCGGCGGCGTTTCCAGCGGCCTGATCGTCTATGACCAGCGTACCCGCCGCTTCCGCCAGTGGACGCACGATGCGAAAAAACCGGACAGCCTGGCCGGCGATGAGGTCTGGAGCATCGCGCAGACGCCCGATGGCGACCTGTGGGTGGCCACCAACGCCGGGCTGGATCGTTTGCGCCCGGATCTCGGCGGCTTCGACCACATAGTGCTGCCGGCCGCATCCCCGACGGCTGCCGCTGCGCCTGCGTCCGCGGCGGTGCGTGCCTTGTTGGCCGATGCCGATGGCCGGCTGTGGATAGGCGCAGGCAATGGGCTGTTCGTGCGCGAGCCGGGCGGAAGCATTCATGCCGTGCCGGTGGCGGCGGGCTTCCACGGCGACCTGCACAAGATCTGGCGCATCCAGGGTCGTCCCGGCGAGATCCGCGTGGCCACCCACAACGGCTTGCTGGTGATCGGCAAGGATGGCGTGGCGCGGCCGTTCGCCGACGAACGCCTGGTGGCGCTGAAGGTTTCCATCACCGCCAGCACGCACGATGCGCAGGGACGGCTGTGGCTGGCTGGCACCAAGGGCGTCCTGCTCACCGGTGGCGACGGCGGCCTGCAGCACATCGTCAGCCATCCGCTGCTGCCGGGCAGCCTGCCCAGCGAGCGGATCTGGCAGGTGATGCGCGACCGCGAGGGCGCTTTGTGGTTTGCCCTGGACCAAGGCGGCCTGGCCTACCTGCCGCCGAACTGGAGCGGCTTCACGCGTTTCACCCATATCCCGGACGATCCGGACAGCCTGGCTGGCATCTCCGCGCTGACCGTACTCGCCGGCCGCGATGGCCGTTTGCTGGTGGGCGGCTTCAATGGTTGGATCGACGCGCTGGACACGCGCAGCGGGGACGTACGGCACCTCTCGCATGCCCTGCACGGCAACATCACCTCGATGGCGCAGGACGCCAAGGGGCGGTTGTGGGTCACCGAGAGCGGCGCGGTGATCCGGCTGGACCAGGGCAAGGCGACGGAGCTGGACATCGCCAAGGCGGGCATGACGCGGCCGGTGTTCATCGACGCGCCGGGCGACGGCAGGATCTACGTGGCCTCCTGGGGCGAGGGCATCTTCGCGATCGATCCCGACAGCCTGGCGATCACGCCGGTGCCGCTGCCGAAAGGCGTGGAGAACGTGGCAGTCGCCGACCAGCTCAGGACACACGACGGCACGCTGTGGTTCGCCAGTGCCGGCGGCCTGCTTCGGCTGGACGCGCAGAGCGGCCGCATGGAAATGGTGCCCGGCGTGCCGCACGCCGAAGTGCTTGCCGTCGATTTCGATGCGAATGGCTTCTGGGTGGTGTCGCAGCAGGCACTCGCACACTACGCCTATGCGAACGGTGTAGCGGTGCGCGACCAGTCCGTCGACGTGCACCGCCAGCCGTTCCTGCCCAACCTGATGTCGATTCGTGTGGACCGGCAGGGCAACGTGTGGTTCTTCGCCAACCCCGGCCTGTGGCGGATGGATGCGCGCACGCATCGCTTCACCAGCTTCGGCATGGCGCAGGGGCTGTTGAATACCGAGTTCACCAACGGTTCGACCGCTGTGCTTCAGGACGGCAGCGTCTTCGCCGCCACCAACGGTGGCGTGGTGGCGTTTCATCCCGACGAACTGCCGCAAGAAGCGCCTGCGGTGGTTCCGCAGCTGTCGCTCAGCCGGCTCAGCGTGAACCGCGCCGGACGCGTCCAGGCGCTCGACGTCGTGCCGGGACGCACGATACGCATCGGCTGGCGCGACCGCGATCTGCGCGTGCAGACCCGGCTCGCCTCCTACGTCGACCCCGCAGCCAACCGTTACCGCTACCGGCTGCTCGGGTTCGATACCGATTGGGTCGATGTCGGCGATCGTGGCGAACGCGAATTCGCCGGCTTGCACCCGGGTGACTACGCCCTGGAGATAAAGGCCGAAAGTGCAAACGGCGTGTGGTCGCACCTGGCGCAAGCGCTGCTGATCGAGGTGGAGGCGCCGCCGTGGCTGCGCTGGTGGGCGTGGCTGGTGTACGTGCTGGCAGTGGTCGCGGTGGTGGGCTGGATCATGCGGTCGTGGCGGCGGCGGCTGGCGCAGCGCCATCGCATCGAACTGATCGAGCAGCGTCGCGAGCTGGCCGAGCAGGCGAGTGCGGCGAAGACCCAGTTCCTCGCCACGCTGAGCCACGAGATCCGCACGCCGATGACTGGCGTGATGGGCATGGCGGAGCTGCTGCTCAATACGCCGCTGGACAGCCGGCAGCAGGACTACACCAAGGCCATGCAGCGTTCCGGCAGCATGCTGCTGAAGCTGCTCAACGACGCGCTGGACCTGGTGCGCATCGATGCCGGCCGGCTGGAACTGGAGCCGGCGCCGTTCGATCCGCGCCAACTGGTGCAGGACGTGGCGCGGCTGGAACAGGGCCTGGCCTGGAGCAAGGGCCTGCGCTTCGTGGTGGAGATCGCCGACGGCCTGCCCGAGCGGGCGATCGGCGACGCGGTGCGCATCGAGCAGGTGCTGCTGAACCTTGCCAACAATGCGCTGAAGTTCACCGAGCACGGCAGCGTCACGCTGCGCGTCGCGCGCAGCGGCGACAGTCTGCTGTTCAGCGTCAGCGACACCGGTCCGGGCATTCCCGAAGGCAGCCAGGCGCGCCTGTTCCAGCGCTTCGAGCAAGAGGAGAGTCCACAACGGCGTGCCGGCAGCGGCCTGGGTCTGGCGATCTGCCGCGAACTGGTGGAGATGATGGGCGGCAGCATCGAGCTGCAGTCGCGCCTCGGCCACGGCAGCACCTTCCTGGTGCGGCTGCCGCTGATCGAGGTGGGCGACGTGCCGGCGGAGCAGGCACCACCATCCTCCACCGGCGAGCGCCACCTGCGGCTGCTGCTGGTGGAGGACGATGCGATCGTGGCGGCCGTCATCATGGGACTGCTGCAGCAGCAGGGCCACGCGGCTTGCCATGTGGCGAACGGCCTGCTGGCCCTGGCCGAGCTGGATCGACATCACTACGACGCGGTGCTGCTGGACCTGGACCTGCCCGGCGTGGACGGTTTCCAGGTGGCACGGCTGATCCGCCAGCGCGAGACGGGGAAGCGCCTGCCGATCGTGGCGGTGACCGCGCGCTCGGGCGAGGCGGACGAGGCGCATGCGCGCGAGGCGGGCATGGATGGCTTCCTGCGCAAGCCGCTCAGCGGCGAACAGCTCTCGGCGACGCTGGCGCAGGTGTTGCGCGGGGCGAGCGAGAACGCAGACACGATGGTCGTGGCCGGATAAGCGTCGCCGGTCGCCAACGTCCGGCATCTGCCGCATTCGCTCCGCCGGCATCGATTTGGCATGATTCGTTGCAAGGTGGTGCGGGCTGCGCCGGGTTGCCGTGCACGCCGGGGCACGCCATGCAAGGGGACCGTTTATGAAGCGCAGACCGATGGTGTCTGCAGGCCTGCTCGGCCTGCTCCTGGTCATCGCGGCCCCCGCGTCGGCGAAGGGGGCCATCACGCCTGTGCCTGTCACGGCGGCGACGCCCATGGTCACACCGCAGTTCCGCCGCTACGGCGTGACCGATGGCCTGCCCAGTTCCAATGTCTACGCCGTGGTGCAGGACAAGGGCGGGGCGATCTGGTTTGGCACCAAGGGTGGCATCGCGCGCTTTGACGGCGTGCACTTCAAGGTGTTCCGGCATGTGGCGAACGATCCGGGCTCGCTGTACGACAACGGTATCGCCACGCTGCTGGTGGACAGTCGGAACCGACTCTGGGCGGCGGGGCTCAATGCGGGCTTGAACCGCTACGACGCGGCCACCGGCAAGTTCGAGCATTGGGGTCACGATCCGGCCGACCCGGCCAGCCTGTCCAGCATACGCACTTGGTCGATCGCGCAGACGCCGGACGGCGCGCTGTGGGTGGGCACGGGCAATGGGCTGGATCGACTGCGGCCGGATGGCCGCGGCTTCGACCACGTCGAATACCAGCCGCCCGACGGCAGGGCCGAGAACTTCGGGCTGGTGGGCGCGCTCCACGTCGATGCGCGCGGACAATTGTGGATAGGCAGCGACCTCGGCGTGTTCCGCCGCGACACGCGGGGCCAGATGCACAAGGTGCTGGCCGCCGATCCGCACGATTCGATGTCGGCCTGGAGTATCGACAGCGACGGCGACGAAGTACGCATCGCCACCGACCATGGGCTGATGGTGGTGGGGCCGGATGGGTTGGCGCGGCGTTTCGGCACCAAAGCGATTCCATCCACCAACGTGATGGACAGCAAGCGCGACCGGGCCGGCCGGCTATGGATCGGCACGCAGCGCGGGCTGTTCATGCAACCCCGCGCAGGTGCGCCGGTGATGGCGATCACCAATCGTCCCGTACTCGACGGCAACCTGCCCGGCAGCTGGGTATGGCAGATGCATGTCGATCGTGCCGGCGGCCTGTGGCTGGCGGTATTCGACGGCGGCGTGGGTTATCTGGCACCGGGCTGGAGCAGCTTCAGCCGCTTCACCCATATCCCGGACGACCCATCCAGCTTGCGCGATGCCGTCGCCACCACCATGGCGCGCGGCAAGGATGGCCTGCACGTATGGGTGGGCGAACGCGCCGGGCGGGTGGACAGGCTCGATCCCGTCACGGGGCAGGTGGAACACTTCTTCTCGGATCTCGGCGGCGACGTGCTCGGCATGACCGAAGATGCGCGCGGCCGCCTGTGGGTGGTGCTGCAGGGCTACATCGACGTGTGCAATATTGCGCTGCACCGATGCGCGCGCATCGATCCGGGCCACAACGTCATGCGCCGTCCACTGGAAGTGGAGCCGGGCCCGGACGGACAGATGTACGCGCGCACCTTCGGCGAAGGCATCTTCCGCATCGATCGGGACACGCTGGCGGTGACGCCGGTGCCGATGGACCAGCCCAACGAGCAGGTGCGCTGGGGCAGCCAGATGACCTTGCGCGACAGCGTGTTCTGGTACGCCAGCGATGGCGGCATGATGCAGTTGGATCGGGCGGGCGGACGCTTCGCGATGGCGCCGGGTGCGACGCCGGGGCAAAGCGTGGACGCCTTCGCCTTCGCCGTGGATGGCATGTGGACGGCCAATGCGAACGGCTTGTCGCATTACCGCATCGAAGGCAACGCGATGGCGCTGGACCGCACGGTGGGTTCCGCGCAGGGCTGGCCGTCGATCAACGTGGTGGATCTCAAGGTCGATGCGCAGGATCGCGTGTGGGTGTTCGGCCACGACGGCCTGTGGCGCTTCGATCCGGCGAACGGCCACTTCCGTTCCTTCGGCTTGCAGGACGGCCTCGCCAACGGCGAGTTCTCGCGCGGCTACGCCGAAATGCCCAGCGGCTACGTGTATGCACCGACCCTGGGCGGCGTGGTGGCGTTCGACCCCAGCCGCATCGGCACGCAAAAGGTGGCGCCGCCGCTGTCGATTACCGGCATCAACGTGCGTCGGCGCGGCGTGCGGCAAGAGCTGGCCATCGACCACGGCGTCGTGAACGTGGGCTGGCGCGATCGCCAGCTGAGCATCCAGGCACGCGTGTTCTCCTACCTCGATCCCTACGCCAACCATTACCGCTTCTTCCTGCACGGCTTCGATCCCGGCTGGGTGGATGTGGGTTCCTCGGGTGAACGCGACCTCTCCGGCCTTGGCAGCGGCGACTACACGCTGGAAGTGATGGCGGCAGGCGCGGAAGGTGTGTGGACGCACCTCGCGCAACCGTTGCGCATTCACGTGCAGTCGCCGCCATGGCTGCGCTGGTGGGCATGGCTGCTGTACGCGCTGGCGCTGGCGTCCGCGGCGAGCCTGCTCATGCTGGAATGGCGGCGACGGCTGGCGCAGCGCCACCATGTCGAATTGATCGAGCAGCGGCGCGCTTTGGCCGAGCAGGCCAGTGCGGCGAAGACGCAATTCTTCGCCACGCTGAGCCACGAGATCCGCACGCCGATGACCGGCGTGATGGGCATGGCCGAGCTGTTGCTCAACACGCCCCTCGACAGCCGGCAGCAGGACTACACCAAGGTTATGCAACGCTCCGGCAGCATGCTGCTGAAGCTGCTCAACGACGCGCTGGACCTGGTGCGCATCGATGCCGGCCGGCTGGAACTGGAGCCGGCACCGTTCGATCCGCGCCAGCTGGTGGAAGACGTGGCGCAGCTGGAACAGGGTCAGGCCTGGAGCAAGGGCCTGCGCTTCGTGGTGGAGATCGCCGACGACCTGCCCGAGCGGGCGATCGGCGACGCGGTGCGCATCGAGCAGGTGCTGCTGAACCTCGCCAACAATGCGCTGAAGTTCACCGAGCACGGAAGTGTCACGCTGCGTGCCACGCGCAGCGGCGACAGTCTGCTGTTCAGCGTCAGCGATACCGGTCCGGGCATTCCCGGACGCAGCCAGGCGCGCCTGTTCCAGCGCTTCGAGCAGGAAGAGAGTCCGCAGCGTCGCGTCGGCAGCGGCCTGGGCCTGGCGATCTGCCGCGAGTTGGTGGAGATGATGGGTGGCAGCATCGGTTTGCAGTCACGCCTCGGCCACGGCAGCACCTTCCTGGTACGGCTGCCGCTGATCGAGGTGAGCGAAATGCCGACTACCGAGCAGGAACTGCCGTCACTCAATGGCGGGCGGCACCTGCGGCTGCTGCTGGTGGAGGACGACGCGATCGTGGCGGCCGTCATCATGGGCCTGCTGCAGCAACAGGGTCACACGGCTTGCCACGTGGCGAACGGCCTGCTGGCCTTGGCCGAGCTGGACCGACATCACTACGACGTGGTGCTGCTGGACCTGGACCTGCCCGGTGTGGACGGTTTCCAGGTGGCACGGCTGATCCGCCAGCGCGAGACGGGGCAGCGCCTGCCGATCGTGGCGGTGACCGCGCGCTCGGGCGAGGCGGACGAGGCGCATGCGCGCAAGGCGGGCATGGATGGTTTCCTGCGCAAGCCGCTCAGCGGCGAACAGCTGGCGGCGATGCTGGCGCAGGTGCTGCGCAGCGGGGCGGAAGTCGACGAAGAGGCGGTTACCGCCGGCTGAGCCGCCTCACATGTCATTCTTGTGCAGCTCGAAGCCGCGGCGCTGGTACTCGCGCCAGCGCAGGCGCGAGCCGTCGCGCTCGGCCGGGTCGGCGGCCACCACCTCCAGCACGCGTTCGCAGCGGCCGTCGGGACAGTTTTCGCGCAGGTTGATCACGAGCGGCCGCTCGGGCGTGTCCACGCCGGGCGGCACGATCAGCACCGCTGTGTCCGCATCGTCGTCGTCGCCGGCGAGCTGGTGCGGGATGAAGGCATCCTCGTCGAACGCCCACAGCAATTCATCCAGTGCCTCGGCTTGCGCATGATCGCGGGCCAGGATCAGCGTGGACTGCTGCGTTGCGAACGCCCGTTTCGCCAGCTCGCAGACCAGGAGCAGCGGTTGCTCGCGGAAGCGCGGCTTGTCAATCAGGTAGAAGTCGGCGCGTGACATGCAGGTATCGGCTCCTGATCGTCATCCCGGCCTGTGCCGGAATGACAGTACTCCGAGAGTTTACGCGCAGCGGTCGAGCAGCCACTGTGCCAGCAGCGCCACCGGGCGGCCGGTGGCCAGGCCCTTGCGCCCCTCGTCCCACGCGGTGCCGGCGATGTCCAGGTGCGCCCAGCGCTGGCCCTCGGTGAAGCGCGACAGGAAGCAGGCGGCAGTGATCGCGCCGGCGCTCTTGCCGCCGATGTTCGCGACGTCGGCGAAGCCGGAATCGAGCTGCACCTGGTAGTCGTCCCACAGCGGCATGCGCCACGCGCGGTCCAGCGTGTGCTCGCCCGCGGCGAGGAGCTCGGTGGCGAGGTCGTCGTGCTTGCTGAACAGGCCGCTGGCGTGCTTGCCCAGCGCGATCACGCAGGCGCCGGTGAGCGTGGCGGCGTCGACCATCGCCTGCGGCTGGAAGGTGCGTGCGGTGTACGTCAGCGCGTCGCACAGGATCAGGCGGCCCTCGGCGTCGGTGTTGAGCACCTCGATGGTCTGGCCGGACAGGCTGGTGAGCACGTCGCCGGGGCGGTAGCTGTCGCCGTCGGGCATGTTCTCGGCCGACGGCACCACGCAGACCAGGTTGAGCTTGAGGCCCATCTTCACCGCGGCGATGAAGGCGCCGAGCACGCCGGCCGCGCCGCCCATGTCGAACTTCATTTCTTCCATGCCGGGGCCGGGCTTCAGGCTGATGCCGCCGGTGTCGAAGGTGATGCCCTTGCCGACGAAGGCGTAGGGCGCCGCACCCTCCGCGCCGCCGTGGTACTGCAGCGCGATCAGCTTCGGCTTGTTGGCGGAACCGCGGCCCACGGCGAGCAGCGAGCCGAAGCCCAGCTTCTCCATCTCGACGTGGTCGAGCACCGTGCAGCTCACCTTGTCGTGTGCCTCGGCGAAGGCTTCGGCCTGGCCGGCGATGTAGGCGGGCGTGCAGATGTTCGGCGGCAGGTTGGCCAGCTCGCGCGCGAAGCGCACGCCTTCGGCGATGCCACGGGCCTGCTCCAGGCCGGCTTGCGCCTCGGCGCCGGCGGCGAAGGCCAGCGCGCACAGTTCCGGCTGCGCGCTCTTCTCGCGCGGCCTGAAGGTGGCGGTGTAGCGGTAGGCGGCATGGTCGGCGGCCAGCGCCGCGACACGCACGCGCCAGGCGGCATCGCGGCCGGGCACGTCCACTTCGGTGAGGCACGACACCGCCTTGCCCAGCGGCAGTTTGCCCAGCGCGCGCGCGGCCTCGATGGCCACTTTCTGGTAACGCGCCGCGTCGAAGCCCTTCTGCGTGCCCAGGCCCACCACCAGTACGCGCTTTGCGGCGATGCCGGCCGGCGCGTAGATCAGTGTGGTGCTGCCGGCCTTGCCGCTGATGTCGCCGCTTTCCACCTGGCGCTTGATCGCGCCGCCGATGGCGCCGTCCACGCGGGCGGCCGCGCTGGTCAGCACGCCCTGTTCGTACACGCCCACCAGCACGCAGGCGGTGTCGGCGGTTTCGGGGGTGGCGGCGGCGAGGCTGAACTGGAGAGTCATGGGGCGTTCCTGCATGGGCGCGGCGGGCGGTGAACCGGCTAGACTGGCGGTTCGCCGTCCGGATCGGCGTTGACGGAAGCCCACAAGTTTATCGCATGCTGAGCATTCTCGACCGCTATTTCCTGCGCGAGCTGGCGCAGACCGTGGCCGCCACCGTGGTGGTGCTGATGGTGATCGTCGCCGGCACGGCATTCGCCACCGTGGTGCAGCAGGTGGCCAAGGGCAGCTTCCCGGCCAGCGTGATGTTCCAGGTGCTGGGCCTGCGCACGTTGCAAGGCCTCACCAGCATGCTGCCGCTGGCCGGCATGATCGGCGTGCTGATGGCATTGGGCCGGATGTACCGCGAAAGCGAGATGCACGTGCTGATGTCCTCCGGCATGGGTCCCGACGGGCTGCTGCGGCCAATCGCGATCCTCGCTGTGATGATGGTGCTCGCCACCGCGGCGGTGTCGCTGTGGCTGGGGCCGTGGGCGGTACGCACCAGCGACGCGATGGTGGCCGCGGCGAACCGTTCGGTGATCGCCGCCGGCCTCGACGCCGGCCGTTTCACCGAGCTGCCGGGCAAGGGCGGCATCATCTTCGTCGACACGCTGAGCCAGGACGGCACCAGGCTGGGCCGCAGCTTCGTGTCCACCCAGCGCAGCAGCAAGGACGGCCAGGTGCACATCAAGCTGATCACCGCCAGCAACGGCCAGCTGTATCAGGAGAGCAACGGCGCCAACCGTTTCATCTCCTTCCGCGACGGCTGGCAGTACGACATTCCGCTGGGCACGGACAACTGGCGGCGCATGCAGTACGAGCGCAACGACACCTCGCTCTCCAGCGTGACCAGCGACGACGATGAGGATCCCGCCGAGAGCATGACCACCCTGCAGTTGCTGCATGCAAGCAATCCGGATGCCCTGGCCGAGCTGGCCTGGCGCGTCAACGCGCCGGCGCTGACCCTGGTGATGCTGATGCTGGCCTTGCCGCTGTCGCGGCAGAGTCCGCGTGAGGCCCGCTACGGCCGCCTGATGCTGGCGATGCTGAGCTTCTATCTTTACTACCTGCTGCTGGCGCTTGGGCGCGCGCAGATCGGCAAGGGTCACTGGCACCACCAGACAGGGCTGTGGATGCTGCACCTGCTGATGCTGGCGCTGGCCGGATGGCTGTGGTGGAAGCAGTACGCGCCGCGCAAGCCGCGCAACGACAAAGCGCTGCCAGCATGAGGTTCTCGATCAAGCGCGTCGACCGGCTGGTGGCGTTCAGTGTGTTTGGCTCGCTGGTCGCCGTGTGGCTGGTGCTGACCGGTTTCGATGCCGTGACGCACTTCCTGACCCAGCTCGGGCGGGTGGGCAAGAACGGCTACACGCTTACCAATGCGGCGGTGTTCGTGCTGGTGACCACGCCGCGCCGCGCCTACGAGATGTTCATCTTCGCCGCGGTGATCGGCGGACTGATGGGCCTGGGCGGCCTGGCGGCCACCGGCGAGCTCACCGCGCTGCGCGCCGCCGGCATGTCGCGGCTGCGCATCGCCGCCTCGGCCACCGGAGTGATCGCGGTGCTGGTGCTGGGCGTGGTGATCCTCGGCGAAACCGCCGCACCCTGGGGCGACCAGATGGCGCAGGCCATGCAGCTGCGCATGAAGGCTGGCGACATCGGCGCCACCGGCAGCGGACTGTGGGCGCGCGACGGCGACCGCATCATCAATGCGCGCGGCACCGTGGTGCGCCGGGTGGGCGACCACGACACGGTGCAGCTCGCCGACGTGCGCGTGTTCACCTTCACCCACGACGGCCAGGTCAGCCGTTTCGACTGGGCCAAGACCGCCGACCACAATGGCCACGAGTGGGTCCTGCACGACGTGCGCAGCACCGTGCTGGATGCCGCCGGCACCCACAGCAGCACCGCGGCCAGCGAGCAGTGGAATTCCAGCCTCAATCCCCAGGTGCTGGCGCAGTCGGTGATCCAGCCGCAGTACCTGTCGATGCGCGACCTGCGCCGCAACATGAGCTACCTGGAGCGCAACGGCGAAAGCCCGGGCGTCTACGCCGTGGCGTTCTGGGGGCGCGCGCTGTATGCGCTCAACGTGCTGGTGCTGGTGCTGTGCGCGATGCCGTTCGCGTTCGGCGCGATGCGCTCGGGCGGCCTCGGCAAGCGCATTTTCGTCGGCATGATGCTGGCGATCGGCTGGTATTTCCTGCAGAAGGCGATGGTGAATTTCGGCACCGTCTACGGCATGCCGCCGCTGCTCGCCAACCTGCTGCCAGCGGCCCTGCTGGCACTGGCCGCATGGCTGTATTTCCGCAAGCACGCCTGAGCGCCCCGGAGCAATCACGATGAACCTGGTCGATCTGCGCAGCGACACCGTTACCCGCCCCACGCCGGCGATGCGCGCCGCGATGCTGGATGCCGAGGTGGGCGACGACGTCTACGGCGAGGATCCCACCGTCAACGCGCTGCAGCGGCGACTGGCCGGGGATCTAGGTTTCGAGGACGCGCTGTTCGTGCCCAGCGGCACGCAGAGCAACCTGCTGGCGCTGATGAGTCACTGCGAGCGCGGCGATGAATATCTGGTCGGCATGGATGCGCATACCTACAAGTTCGAAGGCGGTGGCGCGGCGGTGCTGGGCTCGATCCAGCCCCAGCCGATCGTGCAGGCCGAAGACGGCACGCTGCCGTTGGAACGCATTGCCGCAGCGATCAAGCCGGTCGACCCGCATTTCGCGCGCACGCGCCTGCTGGCGCTGGAAAACACCTGGCACGGCCGCGTGCTGCCGCTGGATTACCTGCGTGCCGCGCACGATTTCGCGCGCACGCGCGGGCTGGCGCTGCATCTGGATGGCGCACGCCTGTACAACGCGGCGGTGGCGGGCGGCGTCAGTGCGCGCGCTATCGCGCAGCACTTCGACAGCGTGTCGATCTGCCTGTCCAAGGGCCTCGGTGCGCCGGTGGGTTCGGTGCTGGTGGGCTCCGCGCCGCTGACCGAGAAGGCGCGGCGCTGGCGCAAGGTCGCCGGCGGCGGCTGGCGCCAGGCCGGCATGCTCGCCGCCGCGGGACTGCATGCGCTGGACCATCACGTGGCGCGGCTGGCCGACGACCACCGTCGCGCGGCGTACCTTGCCGGTTGCCTGCGCGAAATCGCCGGTGTGAGCCTGCTCGGCCAGCACACCAACATGGTCTTCGTCGACGTGCCGACCGATCGCCTGCAGGCGCTGGACGCCCACCTGCGCACAGCCGGCATCCGCATCAGCATCGGCTACCTGCCCACGTTGCGGCTGGTGACGCATCTGGATGTGGATGATGAGGGCGTCGAACGCGTGGCGGAGGTGTTTCGCGCGTTTTTTGCGCGGGGTTGACGCGGAGTTCTTCGCCGCTTGCGTGAGCGACGGGCGGTTTCGGACGCCCGCCGCCACCGGCTTTTTCTGCCTCGCACCTCCGGGGAGAGGGGCGGGTGCTCGCGATGACCTTTCGGTTGCGCACCCTGGCTCGCCTGCGGCGGGCTTTCGGTCGCCTCCTGGCGCCCGAGTTCCTTCTCTTTGCTGGCCCACGCCGCCGCCG
>Ga0187815_10000136_pt1 | contig 36858 bp, 38 predicted proteins | sample NC_S_5_FD_132962 | JGI IMG/M metagenome (GOLD analysis project Ga0187815, IMG submission 132962) | Wetland sediment microbial communities from Neuse River Estuary, North Carolina, USA - ASW-S_5 | ecosystem: Environmental > Aquatic > Freshwater > Wetlands > Sediment | place: USA: North Carolina... | reverse complement strand
CGCTCGGCGGCGGCCAGCTGCCGATCAGCAACGAGGCCGCGATCGGCGCTCCCGGCGGCCGCGCCCCCGGCGAGCCGCTTGATCTCGGCAGCGTCAGCCCGCGCCCGCCCGGCGGCGCCATGGCTCCGGCGCAGGCGCCCACCGCCTCGCTCACGACGTTGCCGCCGTCGGCGACACCGCGCGACGAATTCGACCTCGGCATCGGCTACATGCAGCGCAAGGATTATGCGCTGGCCGAAGAAACCATGAAGAACTTCGCGCAGAAATTTCCGAAGGATCCGCTGGTTGCGGATTCCAAGTACTGGCTGGGCGAAAGCTATTTCCAGCGCCAGCAATATCGCGAAGCCGCGCAGGCCTTCCTCGGCGTGACCAGCGATTACGAGAAGTCCGCGAAGGCTCCCGACGCCATGCTGCGGCTCGGCCAGTCGCTGGCGGCGCTGAAGGAGAAGGAGGCGGCCTGCGCCGCCTTCGGTGCGGTCATGCAGAAATATCCACGTGCCTCGGCCGGCGTGAAGGCGGCGGTGGACCGTGAGCAGAAGCGGGTAAAGTGCTAAGCAGTCGGCGATGGGCCCGACGGGCCTCTCATCGATGACGGCGCATGACCAACGAAAAATTTCCGATCTCGGCAGCGCGGGCGCGGGCGATCTTCGCGCCGTGGAAGGGCGTGCCCGCGGTGGTGCTGGCCGTCTCCGGCGGGCCCGACTCCGTCGCGCTGATGTGGCTCGCGGCGCGCTGGCGGCGCGCTCTGAAGCGCGGGCCGCGGCTGATTGCCGTCACTGTTGATCATGGCCTGCGTAAGGAGGCGGTGCGCGAGGCGCGCGAGGTCAAGCGCCTTGCACGCTCGCTCGGCATCGAGCACCGCACGCTGCGCTGGCAGGGGACCAAGCCGAAGACGGGCGTGCAAGCCGCAGCGCGCGAGGCGCGCTATCGCCTGCTGGCAAAAGCTGCACGCGCGAGCGATGCCAAGCATGTCGCCACGGCACATACGCGGGATGATCAGGCTGAGACATTGCTGATGCGGCTGTTGCGCGGCAGCGGCATCTCGGGGCTTTCAGCCATGGCCGACGAGAGCGAACGCGACGGCGTGCGGCTGATGCGGCCGCTGCTTCAGGTTTCCAAGGTGGAACTGATCGCAACGCTTGAAGCGGCCGGCATCGCCTTTGCAGACGATCCCTCCAATCGCAATCCGGCCTTCACCCGTTCGCGGCTGCGCGAGTTGATGCCCGTTCTGGCGGAGGAGGGGGCCGATGCGCGGACGCTGGCGCGGCTGGCCTCGCGGCTTGCGCGCGCCAATGCCGCCGTGGAGGTGCTGGCAGATGGCGCCGAGCGCTATCTTGCTTTGACCGATCGCGACGCTGCGGGCGGCGGCTACGATGCGCGGGCATTTGCAGCGCTGCCGGAGGAGATCCGGCTACGGCTGCTCAAGCGCGCGATCGACCGATATGGCCATGAGGGTCCGGCGGAACTCGGCAAGGTCGAGGCCCTGCTGGCGGTCGTGGATCGTGCTGTCGCGGAGGGGCAGACGCGGCTGAAACAGACCCTCGCGGGGGCCGCAATCAGTCTTTCCAAGGGTCGAATCCTCGTCCAGCCGGCACCGCCTCGCCGCCGCCGAATGGCGTAAACTCCCGGCATTGTTGCAATCCGTCGCGGGGGACGCTTAACCACCCCCGAAAACAGCGGCCCTATCGCCATTATTTCAGCGGGAATCGGGCTAGGATGCGCTAAATAGTCTAGTCCCGTTCCCTTGGCATCGAGGGACACGGCACCTAAATTGTACGCAGTCGAGCGGGGGAATCCCTCGTGGCTACCGGGGTTTACTGCCAAGGACATAAGGCCGCGATCCGCGCGACCACGAAGGAAAGTCAATGAACGCCAATCTGCGCAACTTCGCCCTCTGGGTCATCATTGTCCTATTGCTGCTGGCGTTGTTTACGCTCTTCCAGAACCCGGGTCAGCGCGCCTCGACGCAGGATATTCCTTTCTCGCAGCTGCTCAGCGAAGTCGACCAGAACCACGTCCGCGACGTCGTGATCCAGGGCCAGGAGATTCACGGCACGTTCACCAATGGCTCGACCTTCCAGACCTACGCGCCGAACGACCCGACGCTGGTCAAGCGCCTCTATGACAGCAAGGTCTCGATCACCGCGAAGCCGCCCGGCGACAACGTGCCGTGGTTCGTGTCGCTGCTCGTCTCCTGGCTGCCCTTCATCGCGCTGATCGGCGTGTGGATCTTCCTGTCGCGGCAGATGCAGGGCGGCGCCGGCAAGGCGATGGGCTTTGGCAAGTCGCGCGCAAAAATGCTGACCGAGGCGCACGGCCGCGTCACCTTTGAGGACGTCGCCGGCGTCGACGAGGCCAAACAGGACCTGCAGGAGATCGTTGAATTCCTGCGCGACCCCGGCAAGTTCCAGCGGCTGGGCGGACGGATTCCGCGCGGCGTGCTGCTGGTCGGCCCGCCCGGCACCGGCAAGACGCTGATTGCGCGCGCGGTCGCGGGCGAAGCCAACGTGCCCTTCTTCACCATTTCCGGCTCCGACTTCGTCGAGATGTTCGTCGGCGTCGGCGCCTCGCGCGTCCGCGACATGTTCGAGCAGGCCAAGAAGAATGCGCCTTGCATCATCTTCATCGACGAAATCGACGCGGTCGGCCGTCATCGCGGCGCCGGCCTCGGCGGCGGCAACGACGAGCGCGAACAGACCCTCAACCAGTTGCTGGTCGAGATGGACGGCTTCGAGGCCAATGAAGGCGTGATCCTGATCGCAGCCACCAACCGGCCGGACGTGCTCGATCCTGCGCTGCTGCGCCCCGGCCGTTTCGACCGCCAGGTGGTGGTGCCGAATCCGGATGTCGGCGGCCGCGAACAGATCTTGAAGGTTCATGTCCGCAAGGTGCCGCTGGCGCCCGACGTCAACTTGAAGATCATCGCCCGCGGCACGCCGGGCTTCTCCGGCGCCGATCTGATGAACCTCGTCAACGAAGCCGCGCTCACCGCTGCGCGCCGCAACAAGCGCATGGTGACTCAGGCCGAGTTCGAGGAGGCCAAGGACAAGGTCATGATGGGCGCCGAGCGCAAGTCGCTGGTCATGAGCGAGGAAGAGAAGATGCTGACCGCCTATCACGAGGCCGGTCACGCCATCGTCGGCCTCAACGTGCCCGCCGGCATTCCCGTGCACAAGGCCACCATCATCCCGCGCGGCCGCGCCATGGGCATGGTGAAATTCCTGCCCGAGGGTGACCGTTACTCGATGAAGTACAAGGAGTTTACCTCGCAGCTCGCGGTAGCCATGGGTGGCCGCGTCGCGGAGGAGATCACCTTCGGCAAGGACAATATCACCTCCGGCGCCTCCAGCGACATCCAGCAGGCGACCAAGATGGCGAAAGCCATGGTGACGCAGTTCGGCTACTCCGACGAGCTCGGCACCGTGGCCTATGGCGACAACCAGGAAGAGGTCTTCCTTGGCATGTCGATGGGCCGTCAGCAGAACGTCTCGGAGTCGACCGCCCAGAAAATCGACGCCGAAGTTCGGCGCCTGGTCGACGAAGGTTATGAGGCGGCGCGGCGCATCCTGACCGAGAAGAAGAAGGACTTCGAGACGCTGGCGCAGGCGCTGCTCGAATACGAGACGCTGACCGGCGAGGAGATCACCGACGTCATCAACGGCAAGAAGCCGAACCGCGAATCCGTGCTTGAGCCGACCGGCCCGCGCACCTCCGCGGTGCCGCCCGCCGGCAAGCCGAGGCCGCGCCCCGATCCGGATGCTGGCCTCGAGCCGCAGCCGCAGGCGTAATCGCCCAAAGGCACCCGCTGACACGAAGCCCGGCCCCGCGCCGGGCTTTTTGTTTGGTGTCCGCGGGCGGTCGTGGCATGTTTCGCCGCGAGCCGGAATACCGGTCGCGCGGCCTGTTTAGGGCGGCGGCAATAAGGGGGAGCGAAGCCGATGCGTGTGTCCGCAGGACTTGCCGCGCTGAGCGCCATTGCGCTCGTAACCATCCCGGCCACGTCGTTCGCCGCGGAAATGCGCGGCGTCACCGCAACTGAAATCAGGATCGGGCAGACGATGCCCTACAGCGGCCCGGTCTCGGCCTTCGGCGCCCTCGGCAAGGGCGAGGTCGGCTACTTCAAGATGGTCAATGAGCGCGGCGGCATCAACGGCCGCAAGGTCAATCTGATCTCGCTCGACGACAGCTACGCGCCGCCCAAGACGGTGGAGCAGACGCGGCGGCTGGTCGAGAGCGACGAGGTCGCGCTGATCTTCTCCTCCATCGGCACCGCGCACAACACGGCGATTGCGAAATATCTGCAGAGCAAGAACATCCCGCAGCTCTTCCTGGCCTCCGGCGCATCGAAATTCGCCGATATCACGCAATATCCGCAGGCCACCGTCGGCGTGCAGGCGCCGTTCCGCTACGAGGCGCGGCTCTATGCCCGCCACGCGCTGGCGAAGAATCCCAACGCCAGGTTTGCCGTCATCTCGCAGAATGACGATTTCGGGCGCGACTATCTGCTCGGCCTGAAGGATGTGCTCGGCGAGAAGTACGATTCCGCCGTCACCAGCGCGACCTACGAGATCACCGAGCCAACCATCGACTCCCAGATCGTCAAGCTGAAGGCGTCGGGCGCCGACGTGTTCGTGATCGCGGCAACACCGAAATTTGCGGCGCAAGCGATCCGCAAATCCTTCGAGATCGGCTGGCGGCCGCTGACTTTTCTGTCCAACGTCGCGGTGTGGATTTCCACGGTCATGGAGCCCGCCGGCGTGGAAGCCGGCACCGGCATCCTTTCGACCGCCTACGTCAAGGACCCCGACGATCCCGCATGGAAGGATGATCCCGGCGTGAAAGGTTGGCGCGAGTTCATGATGAAATACGTCCCTGACGGCGACCTGCACGACACCAACTACGTCAATGCCTACAACAGCGCGATGGCGCTGGAGCACGTGCTCAAAGCCTGCGGCAACGATCTGTCGACCGAGAACATCTTGCGGCAGGCCTATTCGATCAAGGACCTGGAATTGCCGATGCTGCTGCCGGGGATCAAGGTCAATACCTCGCCGACCGATCACGTGCCGGTCGATCAGATGCAGTTCATGCGCTTCAACGGCAAGACCTGGGAGCGGTTCGGCGAATTGCAGACGGGGAATTGAGCCGGGCTCCCTCAGCATGTCGTCCCCGCGCAGGCGGGGACCCAACCACAGGGGCGAGTTGTCAGAACCCGCTGGGGCTCCAGCCTTTGCAAAACTAATTGCTGTGGTTGTGGGACCCGGGTCGCGCGGAGCCTGTCATCGGGCGCGCGTTCGCGCGACTCGTTGGCTTGCCCGGGACGACGGGGAGAATTCCGCCAACCCTTAACAAATCTTCAACGCAGTCCGGCCTATTGCTTGAGGACGCGCGCTCGTTCGGGCTGCGCGAAGGGACATCTGATGGCCACAGCAACGCCCGACTTGATCACGCCATCTGACCGCAGCGCGGTGCCGCCGGCGCTGTTCAATGCCTGTTTCGTGCTGTTCACCATCAACGCCGTCTTCTTTCCGGTCGCCTGGTCCTCGCACTGGTGGATCTACGATGCGGCGGGTCTCGGCTACCCCATGGATTTCGTCAACGTCTGGTCGGCCGGCAGACTGGCGCTTGACGGCCATCCTGCCTGGGCCTGGGACTGGGACATCCAGAAGCAGCTGCAGATCGAGGTACTGCGCCAGTCCTTTCAGGGGAATTTGGCCTGGCACTACCCGCCGCCGTTCCTGTTCATCGCAAGTCTGCTCGCAATGCTTCCCTATACGGCGGCATACATCGGCTGGGCCCTGGCGAGCTTCATCCCATATCTCGTTGCGATGCGCGCGATCGTCGGAAGGTCGTTCGGCTTGCTGCTCGCGGCCGCATTTCCTGTCGTGCTCAACAACGCGCTGGTCGGACAGAACGGGTTTCTCACGGCTGCGCTGATCGGCGGCACGCTCTATCTGATACCGGTCCGGCCTGTGCTGGCCGGCATTTGTCTCGGGCTGCTCAGCTACAAGCCGCAGTACGGACTTCTGTTTCCGATCGTGCTGATTGCCGCTGCGCAGTGGCGCGTGTTCGTCTCTGCCGCTATCACCGCCATCGCGCTTGCCGCCGTGTCATGGATCGCCTTCGGTACCGAGAGCTGGCAGGCCTTTTTCCACTGGATGCCGATGTTCTCGCAAGCCTTCCTCGTCGAGGGACGCGCGCCATGGGGCAAGATGCAGAGCATCTTTGCGCTGGTACGCTATTTCGGTGGCCCCGAACAATTAGCGTGGACGCTGCAATTGATCATGAGTGTTGCCGTTGCTGTCACATTGGCACTGATCTGGCGCAGCCGTGTGGCCTATTCGCTGAAGGCTGCGGCGCTTGCGACAGGAATCCTCCTCGTCACGCCCTATCTGTTCCTCTACGACGTGATGGTGCTTGCAATTGCCGTGGCTTTCCTGATCCGGATCGGATTGCGGCACGGCTTCGAACGCCACGAACTGCCGGCGCTCTCGCTGGTCGCAGCACTGCTGATTTCATATTCCTTCGTTGGTGCGCCGACCGGCTTTGTGGCGACGTTGGTCGTGTCGGGCCTTGTCCTCCATCGCTGCCGATTGAAACGCGGCGTCGAGGCGTCGAAGCAGCGCATTCGAAACGATGAATTAATACCAGTTTAGGCCTACCCGTTTACGCCCTGCGCTGTTCGCTCTGGACCTTCATCCCGGCCTTGCTGATCAACGCCACGATGCTGGTGGCCATCACCTGTTCGATGTGGTTATCGGCGCGGCAATCGCGGTTTGCGCCATTGTTCTGGTCAGGCGGCCACTTGGAGTCCGGACCCCTCAGGTGAGCCCGGATTCCCGTCTTGGCTTGGCCAAGGCCTGATTGCCGGCCGCTGCCCACCAAACGGTCATTTCGGCCCACAAAACCGTCTTGCCAGCACGCCTGAATAGTTGTTCAGTTCTTGATGGCGACTGGTGCTCAGTCGCTCAAGAATCAGCGTGCGGCCTTCCACAAGGTCCGGCACATGGGACGGGAAGCGCGATGGTCTATCGGCGGACCCATCAGGTGGTAAAGCGGCTGGCCGCGCGGCGCAGCGCCATCCTTGCTGCTGCAAGAGATGCGGCGGCCGAGGGCGGCATGACGGCGGTGCAGATCGCGCCCGTCGCGATTCGCGCCAATGTCGCGGCCGGCACGGTCTATCGCTACTTCCCTTCCAAGGCCGACCTGATTTCGGAATTGATCGCCGACGTATCGCGCGACGAACTCGCCGCGATCCGCCGCGCCGCGGATGCGGCGCCCGGACCGTCATCGGCGCTGGCCGCCGCGGTCACCACGGTCGCCGTGCATGTCCTGTCGCAGCGCAAACTCGCCTGGGGCATTCTCGCAGAACCCGTCGATGTCGACGTCACCGCATCGCGCCTTGCAAGCCGCCGCGAGATCGCGGGCGAGATCGCAAGCCGCATCGATGCGGCGGTGCGCGCAGGCCACTTACCCGCGCAGGACACCGCACTTGCTGCCACGGCGCTGCTGGGCGCGTTGCATGAAGCCCTGGTCGGGCCGCTGGCGCCCGACAATCTCGAGGATCCCGCCAAGCTGCGCGATGCCGTGCAGACGGTGACGCTGCTGGCGCTACGCGCCGTCGGCGTGATGGATGCGCGTGCGCGCGGCCTTGTGGTGCAGGCGGTGCTACCGGCGAAGACGCTGGTGGGGGCGTAGTATCCTAGTCGCTCTTGCGGTCCGGTCCCTTGACGGTCGCGATGCGCAGCATGTTGGTGGTGCCCGGAATTCTAAGCGGCACGCCGGCGACGATGATGACGCGCTGGCCGGCATCGGCAAAGCCATCCCTGAAAGCAATGGTACCGGCGCGGTCGACCATGTCGTCCTGGTCATGCGCATCTTCCGCCACAACGCAATGCACGCCCCATACCAGCGACAGCTTTCGGCCTGTCACCATCTTCGGCGTGATCGCCACCACCGGCGGCTTCGGCCGTTCGCGCGCCACGCGGATCGCGGTCGAGCCCGAATCCGTCCAGCAGATGATGGCTGACAGCTCCAGCGTCTCGGCGATCTGCCGCGCCGCGTCCGCAATCGCATCCCCCACCGTCGGCTCCGGCTCCATGCGCTGTGCGGAGAGCACCGAGCGGTAGGTCTGGTCGCGCTCGACCTCCTCGCCGATGCGGTTCATGGTGGAGACCGCCTCGACCGGAAATTTGCCGGCTGCCGATTCTGCCGACAGCATGATGGCGTCGGCGCCCTCATAAACGGCGGTCGCAACGTCGGACACTTCGGCGCGGGTCGGTACCGGAGCCTGGATCATCGATTCCAGCATTTGCGTTGCAATCACCACCGGCTTGCCGGCGCGGCGCGCCATGCGCGTCATCTGCTTCTGCAGGCTCGGCACGCGCTCCAGCGGCAGCTCGACGCCGAGATCGCCGCGCGCCACCATCAGCGCATCGGAGGCATCGATGATGTCGGCGAGACGGTCGATCGCCTGCGGCTTTTCGATCTTGGCCATCACGGAAGCGCGGCCACGGATCATGCGCTTGGCTTCCTTGACGTCCTCGGCGCGCTGCACGAAGGAGAGCGCGATCCAGTCGATGCCGGTCGTCACCGCGGCCTCGAGATCCTCGCGGTCCTTCTGCGTCATTGCCGAGACCGGCAGGTCCGTGTCGGGCAGGCTGACGCCCTTGCGGTCACTCATCTTGCCGCCAACCACCACGCGCGTCACCGCGCGCTCGGGCGAGGTTTCTTCCGCAATCAGCCGAACCTTGCCGTCGTCGAGCAGCAGCGCGTGGCCCGGACGGAGTGCGGCGAGGATCTCCGGATGCGGCAGGTGCACGCGGCTCTTGTCGCCGGGGGTTTTGTCGGAATCGAGCGTGAAGCTCTGGCCGTTGTTGAGCTGCACCGCGCCGTCGGTGAACTGGCCAAGCCGCAGTTTCGGGCCCTGCAGGTCGACGAGAATGCCGATCGGACGGCCGTAGCTGCTCTCGACATTGCGGATGGTTTTCACCATCTCCCGCATCTTGTCGTGCGGGGTATGGCTCATGTTGATGCGGAACACGTCGGCCCCGGCCTCGAACAGCTTGCGGATCATCGCGCTGTCGGAAGAGGCTGGGCCAAGCGTCGCGAGGATTTTGATCCGGCGCAGACGCCTCATTGCTTGCTTCCCGGCGGAGGCGGCAGGCCCGGGGCGCCGGCCGGCGGATTGGGCAGTCCCGGCAGGCCCGGCCCGCCCGGTCCGACTGGCCCCGGAATGCCCGGCACGCGCTGCGACGGCTGCTCGTTGGCTTCCGTCAGCTGCACCGTCCAGGAGCGCTGCTCGCCGGTGTCAACCTCGAAGAAGCCGGTGCGGTCGAAGCCGCGCGCCAGGCAATTCTCGGTGCCCTTGATGGTGAATTCCTTGTCGCGCGAGCACATGAACGCCTGTCCCGACCATTCGCCGCCGCGATCGTAATCGAGCGCGTAGATGTAATAGAACCGCGCAACCAGATTGCCGCGCAGCAGGGTTTCGCAACTGCGCGACGACACGTTCCACCAGCCCTCGGTGGTCCAGCCATCGGCATCCTTGTAGCCCAGCGCGATACCGACCCGGCTGGAGGTGTTGTTGCAGAGACGAAAGTCCGCGGCCGCTGGATTGTTCCCCAGGCATGCCAAGCCCAGCACCAGCAACAGGCTGGCGGCTATTTGGGTCAGATGGCGATTGGGGCGGGTGAAGTCGCGGGGGATCATGTAGCGAAGCTATATCAATTCATTGACGATTTCGCGTGCGGGACTGGAACTGTCAACGCTGGTATTCCCACCTGGCAGGAAATTTCGGCCGTCGAGGCGCCGTTTTGCCCTCCGATATGGCAAAATATGTGACAATTGCTTATTTCGAATGAACTTGGGAATGCGAGGGATACGGCCATGGCGATCGACGAAAAGACCCGCACTGAGCTCGAGGCCGCGGTATTCCGCCGCCTGGTCGAGCATTTGCGCGGCCGCACGGATGTCCAGAACATCGAGCTGATGAATCTGGCGGGCTTCTGCCGCAACTGCCTGTCGAACTGGATGAAGGACGCTGCCGATGCCAAGGGCGTCACCCTCTCCAAGGACCAGAGCCGCGAGGCCGTCTACGGCATGCCCTATGAGGAGTGGAAGGCGAAGTACCAGGGTGCCGCCACGCCCGAGCAGCTCGAGACGATGAAGAAGGTCCATCCGCACGGGCACTAAGGCCTTCTGAACAGGCGAGCTTTTCCACGGCTCTTTTTGCCCGCGCACCTTACCTGTGGGTGCCCCTGTGGATGACGTGAAGCTTCCTTGACGGCGGGGGGCCAAAAAATCGAGGGTCAAATCGGAAAGCGTCGTGCTCCGTCGCACGTGCCTCTCGATTTTCAACGTCAGTCCCCTCAGGAGTACACGATGGCCACGCCTGCCGCCGTCCAGGAAGAAGCGCCCGCGACACGATTTGCAAAGGACCAGCTCAAGGCCATCATCGAGCGCATCGAGCGGCTGGAAGAAGAGAAGAAGACGATCTCCGACGACATCCGCGACGTCTATGCCGAAGGCAAGGGCAACGGCTTCGACGTCAAGGCGCTGCGCCAGATCGTCCGGCTGCGCAAGCAGGATCCCAACGAGCGCGCCGAGGCCGAGACGATTCTCGAGACCTACATGCAGGCGCTGGGGATGCTGTGAGGCGCCTGCGCGAAGGCGTATCCGGCCTCCGCAAGCTTTGGTAAAATAGTCCGATCTGCTAGACTGTTCGGTGAAGGAACCGAATAAATGGACGTGCCCGGACCAGAGCGCAGGCTCGCCGCGGTCCTCGCGGCCGATATGGTCGGCTTTAGTCGGCTGATGGAGGCCGACGAAACGGGTACGCTTGCGCGCCTGAAGACCCATCGGATCGAACTGATCGATCCGGCCATTGCCAGGAATCGCGGCCGCATCATCAAGACCACCGGCGATGGCATGCTGGTCGAGTTTCACAGCGTCGTTGAGGCGGTGCTTTGCGCGACCGAGGTTCAGCGCCGCATGATGCGACGCAACTCCGACGTCTCGCCCGCGCGGTGGATACAGTTTCGCATCGGCATCAATCTCGGCGACGTGATCGTTGAAGGCGACGACATCTTTGGCGATGGCGTTAACGTCGCCGCGCGCCTGGAAACGATGGCCGAACCCGGCGGCATTTGTGTTTCAAGTGCGGTCCGCGACCAGGTCGGCGAGCGACTCGACGGTGTCGAGTTCGAGGATATCGGCGATCAGACTGTCAAGAATATCGCCCGGCCGATCCGCGTATTTCGGGTTCGGCTGGAGCAGGACGAAAGGAGCGCGTCTGAAAAGGCAGCAGACGCGCCGGTGGCGACGGTGGCCGGACGCAAGCCGTCGATCGCCGTGCTGCCGCTCGTCAATATGAGCGGCGATCACGAGCAGGAGTTTTTTGCGGATGGCCTCACGGAGGACGTCATTACGGAACTATCGCGCTTCCACGACCTGATGGTGATCTCGCGCAATTCGACCTTCGTGTACAAGGGCAAGGCGGTGAAAATGCAGGAGGTCGCACGAGAGCTCGGTGTCGACTACCTTCTCGAGGGCAGCGTGCGAAAGGCGGGCGACCGCATCCGCGTCACCGTGCAATTGATCGATGCGGAGTCCGACCGGCACATCTGGGCCGAACGCTACGACCGCAAGCTCGAGGATGTCTTCGCCATCCAGGACGAGATCACGCGCGCCATTGTCGCGACAATGGCCGGGCGGGTCGAGGCAGCGACGCACGATCGCGCCAAGCGCAAGCCGACCGACAACATGGCCGCCTACGAATGCGTGCTGGCCGCCAAGGTGCTGCATCACCGTTCGGCGCGCGAGGACAATGCGCAAGCGCTGCGGCTGCTCGACCGCGCCCTCGCGCTCGACCCCAACTATGCGCATGCTCACGCCTGGAAAGGGTGCGTGCTGGGCCAGAGCTGGGTCTATAACTGGTGCGAAGATCGCGATGCGACGTTCCAGCAGGTGGCCGCGGAGCTGGAGACGGCGCTGGCGCTCGACGACAACGATTACGACGTGCACCGGATCCTCGCCGCGGTGAACCTCAATCGGGAGGATCACGACAAGGCGACCTATCATCAGGAGCGGGCGCTGGCGCTCAACCCCAATTACGACCTCGTTGTCGTGCAGCAGGGCGAGCTCCTGACCTGGCTAGGGCGGCCGGAGGAGGGCATCGACTGGATCAAGAAGGCGATGCGCCTCAATCCGTATCATCCGGAGCGCTTCTGGAATCACCTCGGACGCGCCTTCTACTGCGCCGAGAAATATGCCGAGGCCGCGGAGGCATTCTCGCGGATCACGCGGCCCGATCACACCCATCATGCCTTCCTGGCCGCGACCTTCGCGCAGATGGGCAGCGCCGTCGCCGCCGCTGCGCACGCGGCAGAGGTCGTCAAGCGCCAACCGGGCTTCTCGGTGGCTACTTACCTCACTACCCAGCACTACAAGCGCGAGATCGACCGCCGTCGCCACGAGGCAGGCTTGCTCAAGGCAGGTCTGCCGGCCTGACCGGTTGTGTTAGGCAACGCGAAGGGGAAAGCCGGCTTAGCGGAGCGCGGCGGTGCGCAGCACGAACGACTTCGTCTCGAGCCGCGCGGTGGACGAGCCGGTGAAGCGGTCGGTGACGAGGCCGAGCGTCGGATCGTCCGCGAAGGTCATCGCGACGATCGCCTGCGGTTTCACGAAATGTTGCCGCATCAGGGTCAGGTCGGCATCGCCGAACACGGTCACCGACATCGATGTGCTCGCGCTTGGCGCCAGCATCATCACCCGCATCCACACTTCATTGTTGCCCTTGGAGGCAGCCAGGCGCGCCGAGGTGGCGATCACGCTGTCCTCGCTCTGCGCGCCCTTGGCGATCACCGAGGTGACGTCGTTGACGGCCATCGAGTTGCGCGATGGGGCAGCGGGCCGCGCGCTACGCGGGATCGGCGCGCTGGCGGCGACGACATGGGCGCGGTCGACCGCTGCGACGGCGGCCGGCGCATAGGCCATGGCCTTGTTGAAACTGTCGGAGACGCTGGCGGTCGGCTGCGGGTCAGCTGAGTTGACAGCCTTGCGCGCAGTGAGGGCGGCGATCTGGGCTGGCGTCGCTTGTTGCGGAGCGGGGATGTCGTCCCAGAAGCCGCGGGCGTTGATGATATCGGCGGGGGTCTGCGGCGCCGCGGCGGTCTGCGGCCTGGGCTCGGCCCTTTCCGCTGCGGGGGCGGCGGCCTGCTTCGGTGCGGGGGCGATCTTGGCGTCAGCCGCAGCGAGCTGCAGGGTCGAGGCGGCGGGCTTGGCGGGTTTCTCGGCCGGCTTCTCAGCAGCCTTGGCCGGCGCGGCAGCGGCGACCACAGTGGTCTTGACCGGCTTCTCGCTCCTGACGGGCGCAGCTGCAGCACCCTCGTCATCCTCCTCGCTGGCAGCCGACTTGCCCCCGAACAGGGCGGCCAGGAAGCTCTTGCCGGATGCTTTCGTCTCCTCGCCATTGCCGCGGCGCTCGATGTCGGCCCTGGCGAGCTCATAGCCCTTCATCGGACCGCTGGTGGACTGATGCACCGTGCGTCCGTCCGGGAAGACCTTGGCAAGCTGGGCCGGGCTCATGCGCGGCCAGTGCCGCACGCTGCCGGTGTCCAGATGCACGAAGGGTGAGCCGGAGGTCGGATAGAAGCCGACGCCGCCACGCTGCAGGCGCAGGCCGGCGTAGCGGATCTGCTCCAGCGGTACGCCCGGAATGTAGAAATCCATCGCATGCCCCAGCATGTGCTGGCTGTGACGGGCCACGCCGGAGGACCGACGGCGGAGCATGGCGTTGGTGGCGGGGGAACGGTAGGAGGAGATGATGTTGATCGGCTGCTTGCCGTCGACGTCGCGGTAGACTTCCCAGAGGATGTCGAACAGGCGACGATCCATCTCGGTCTTTTCCTGGGTGCGCCAGTCGCGCAGGAAGTGATTGAGCTGCTTCAGCGCCTCCTCGTCATAGCGCCCGTTGCGCTTGAAGGTGACGGTGAGATCTTCGCCGGAATGCGTGTGGTGGAAGGAGAGGCTGCGGGTCTCGTTCAGTGCGGTGGCGTCGCGGACGGATCCGGCTCCGGCGATGAGCAACACGGCCGCAAGGCCGGCGCGGAAGCCGGCTTGCTGCGAACAGAACGGTTCGATTTGGCGCGCGAAGACAGCCAGCACTAGAAGCCCACCCAAGAGACGACCGGTCGACAAACCCTTCCGCAACCCCGCGAAGCGAAAGAGCGTGAACGTACACTTAATGCGGGAGGGTTAACCGAGCGTTTACCTTCCCGCCCCCTAAGTCGACCTTAACCTAACCCGCTGAGTGTGGCGAAAAAGTGCCTCCAGCCCACCGCCTGGTGGACAATGGTTAATGGAAAAGGCCTCGCTCGGGGAGCGAGGCCTTTGATTTGTTTCCGTTTTTTAGCAGATCGGCGGGGGCTGTGATTAGCGGGTAATCACCCGGCGCGGCTGCTGCGGCTGCTGAACGGCGCGCCGGCCAACCGGGGCAGGCGGGGTCGGCGGTCCGAACAGCCGCTCGAAGAAGGACGGGCCGGAATAGCCGCCGTCATTGAAGGCGACGTTCGAGGGCAGCGACACGTCGCGCGGCCGCGAATAGTTCGGTTGGGCGTGGGCGACCATGTTCTCGAGGTCGCGTCCACGGCTGCCCTTCATCAGATTGATCATGATGGCGTCGCGGCCGTAGATGTCCTTGCGGATCTGCAGCTTGCCATGGTCATCCACGAAGGCGGTCTGGTAGGTGATGTTGACCGGGATCGGGGTCGGGAATTTCAGATCGATCTCCGAACGGCCGTACATGCCGCGGATCTTCTCCGGCGTGTAGCTGGCATTCGGCATGGTGATGTTGAGCAGCGTCGCCGCATACTGATCCGGGTTCTGCACGCGCATGCAGCCATGGCTGAATGCGCGCTCGTCCCTGGCGAACAGGTGCTTGTCCGGTGTGTCGTGCTGATAGACCAGGAACTTGTTCGGGAAATTGAAGCGGATGCGGCCAAGCGCATTGGCTTCGCCCGGAGGCTGCGAGATGTGGATCGAGCCGTCGCGATTGCGCTCCAGCCGCAAGCCCATGCGTTGCAGCACTGTCGGATCCTGCTGCAGCGCGGGCAGATATTCGTTGTAGATGATCGACGGCGGCACGTTCCAGGTCGGGTTGACCGTGATGAACTTCATCGTCTCGGTCAGCAGCGGGGTGGCATGGTTGCCCGGCTTGCCGGTCACCACGCGCGTGGTCCAGACCTGCGATCCGCTCTGCATCACCTTCAGCGTGAAATCGGGGATGTTGAGGATCACATAGGCGTTGTTCAGATTGGCCGCACCGAGCTGGCGCGGTAGCCAGCGCCAGCGCTCCATGTTGACCAGCACGGTGTCGATGGTCCTGTCGCGCTTCGGGCTGTTGATCGCCTTGACCGTCCTGTCGTCGAGCACGCCGGTCGGCTTGAGGTCGGCACTCTCCTGGAATTTGCGAACCGCCGCGGCGACCTTGTCGTCATATTTGGTGTCGTCGGGATTTTCGTGGATGCCGAGCTTGGCGCGCAGCTGCGGCACGCGCGGATCTTCCGGGATGACCGCCGGCTGCTTCTTGGTTGCCGCCTTGTAGGCCAGCGCCGGGCCTTCCGCGATCGTCATGACGGGGCCGTCGCCCTGGCCGCGCAGCTCGGCGAGCTTGGCCTTGAGCTCCTTGTAGAGCTTGTGCGGCGGGTTGTAGCTGTCCAGCGCTGCGGAGGCATCCTTTGCGGTGGTGACGTTCGCGAGCACTTCGGCCGGATCGGTCGGATGCTCGGGATAGAGGATGTCGGCAGAGACCTGCGACCAGTGCATGCGGCCGCTCTGCGCCTGGCGCGCATAATCAAGCATGCTGGAAGTGAGCTTCAGCTCGGCATCGGCCAGTGCCTCCGGCGTGGCCGCTGCAGCGAAATCCGGCACCGGATAGTCGCCGGCATTGAGGCCTTCGGAGGCGGCGTCCTTCACCCGCGCGATCACGCCCTTGGCGGCCGTGGTCAGCGTGCCGGCACTGGTCCACACCGGCGCATAGTCGCGCGCGGAGTAAAACTTCTCGACCGCCTGGCGCTCACCCTTGCGGTCGAAATAGCGCAGGTTCTTTGCCGCGAGCTGCTCGCGCAGCTTGTCGGCGACCGGCTGGTCGGCGGCTGGAACGGTGCTCACCTTGACCGGCTCGGCTGCCGGCGCCGTGGCGGTCACAGGCGCAGGTGCTGCGGGCGTGGTGGCTGCGGGCGCCGTGGCGGCGGTATCGGACTTTGCCGCTTCGGCGGGCGCCGACGGAGCCGCAGGCACGGCTGCCGTGGTCTCCGCTGGCTTGGCTTCGGCTGGCTTGAGATCGGTGTTGGCGTTGACGCGCGGCAGCTCGATCTGCTTCGGCGGCACCGACGCAGTTGCATCGATCTTGAAGTCGTCGACGGTCGGCGGCGGAACGTTGGCGGGCTGCGGGATCGGGATTGCCGCATCGATCGCCAGTTCAGCGGCGCCTCGTGGCGCATTGGATTGGGCTAGTGCCGATGTCGCCGATACCGTGAGGAAAGTCGCCGCGACGGCCATCAGTACGCGGTCAAATCCGCCACGGCCCATCGAACTATCACGCATCGTCACTCCCCCTTGGGCGAAACTGTCCCGGTAGCGAGACAGATCGAATGTCGTTTGCCTCAAATAACCAGCGCGATGAGCGCTGACGTCGATCCTTGCAGAAGCCGCACGCCTGCATGCAACGAGTCACTGCAGACGATACATGCGCCGTTCTCAAGCAGCTAGCAGAGCCCGGGGCAACTCACGACAAACTGACCTCAAACGACCCCCTTTTGTTCAGGATTGTGCGCTTTTGCCACGCTGTCAGCCGTTTGTCTGTCACCTGCAAGCCACGGTTCGCAGGTTCTGGGCGCGTGCGTCACAACAGAAGTGCCGCCTCCGCAGCGCCATAATTCCGAATTGTCTCAGCTCGCCTCGTCCGCATTGCCGGGCTCTTTCTCCGCGGCTTCGTCAAGCTTGCGATAGAGGGTGGAGCGGCCGATTTTCAGCCGCCGCGCCACTTCCGACATCTGTCCGCGATAATGCGAGATGGCAAAGCGGATGATCTCGTTCTCGAGCTCCTCCAGCGGCCGCACGTCGCCGGCACTGGTCAGCATCGCCAGCGTGCCCGCGGCCGGCAGTGGCGCGATCGGTATTTCACTACCCGAAACCATCGAGGGAGCGGCTGAGGGGGCGATCACCAAAGGCTCGGCATGCTGGCTGATGGCAGGTGCATGCGTGCTGGCCTGTGCGAAGTCGGTCACGTCCAACTGGTCGCCCTCGCTCATGACGACCGCACGATACACCGCGTTCTCGAGCTGGCGGATATTGCCGGGCCAGTCGAGATGGGCGAGATGCGTCATCGCCTCGCCGCTGATGGCCGAGATCGATCGGTTCTCCTCGGCACAGAAGCGGGCGAGGAAATGACGAAGCAGATGCGGGATGTCCTCGCGGCGCTGGCGCAGCGGCGGGATCGTCAGCGGCAGCACGTGCAGCCGGTAGAACAGGTCCTCACGAAACTGTCCGGCCTTGACGAGATCGAGCAGCTTCCGGTTGGTTGCCGAGATGATGCGCACGTCAACCTTGACGGGCTTGCGGCCGCCGACGGCTTCCACGGTGCCTTCCTGCAGGGCGCGCAACAGCTTCACCTGCGCTGCCAGCGGCAATTCGCCGATCTCGTCGAGGAACAGCGTGCCGCCGTGGGCCTCGAGGAATTTGCCCGTATGACGCTCGGTCGCGCCGGTGAACGCGCCTTTCTCGTGGCCGAACAGGATCGACTCCACGAGGTTGTCCGGGATCGCGCCGCAATTGACCGCAACGAACGGCTTTGCCTTGCGCTCGCCGCTGCCGTGGATGGCGCGCGCGAACAACTCCTTGCCGACGCCGGATTCGCCTTCGATCAGCACGGGAATGGTTGAGCCCGCGGCCTTCTGCGCGGTGCGCAGCACGCCCGCCATCGCTTCGCTGCGGGTCACGATGTCGGAGAAGGTCAGCCGCCCCTCGCGGCTGTGACGGATGCGCTGCAACTCGCCCTTCAGCGCGGAGGTATTGAGCGCATTGCGCAGCGACACCTGCAGGCGCTCGAAGCCGACCGGCTTGACCACGAAATCCTGCGCGCCCGCGCGCATCGCGGAGACCACATTGTCGATGCCGCCATGCGCGGTCTGCACGATGACCGGCAGGTTCAAGCCCGCATCGCGGATCTTCGCCAGCACGCCCATGCCGTCGAGGCCGGGCATCACGAGGTCAAGCACCAGGCAATCGATCCCCTGGCCGTCCGGTCCGGTCAAAATCTTGACAGCTTCATCGCCGGAATCGACCACGGCGGTCTCATAGCCGCATTTCTGCACCATGTTTTCGACCAGACGGCGCTGAACGGCGTCATCGTCGGCGATCAAGATGGTGGCAGCCATAGGCACTCCCCGCACGTTACAAACAGACTTTTCTGTCCCGAATCGGGGCACTGTGGACGATGCGGATTAATGCACTCTTAAGCCTTGGCGTCCGGCCCGCTCTTCGCCGCCGCGATTTTTTCCAGGCAGAAAAAGGCGGGCGGCCATTTCGAAACTGGCCGCCGATTGCGTCGCGTTTGAGACGGTCACAGGGGCAAGCGGGCCGAATTTATGGCATGGCGGGCGGCGGCCGATTTTTCGCCCCACTATTGCGTAGCCACGGCTAGACCTTGACGTCCTGCCATATCTCGATTGCGCCGCGATAGCACATATCAGCGGCCACGTAGAGGATGATCAAAAGGCCGACATAGGCGACCCAGCGATGCCTTTCGAGAATGCGCGCGATGAAATTGGCGGCAAGACCCATCAGCGCGATCGACAAGGCGAGGCCGAATATCAGGACCGTCGGGTGTTCGCGTGCCGCGCCTGCAACGGCCAGAACGTTGTCGAGCGACATCGACACGTCGGCAAGGGTGATTTGCCATATCGCCTGACCCAGCGTCTTTTCGCGAGGCGCGGGATCGGCCGTGACGGCGCGGGCTGCCGACAAATCCTGGAATCTCGCCTGATGCTGCTTGTGCTGTGCCTGCAGCTCGCGCCACATCTTCCAGCATACCCAGAGCAGCAGAATGCCGCCGGCCAGCAGCAGTCCGATGATCTGCAGCAATTGCACCGTGATGCTGGCGAAGCCGATCCGCAAGGCGGTGGCGGCCAATATGCCTGCCAGGATCGCCTGTTTCCGCTTGTCCTCCGGGAGCCCCGCGGCGGCAAGGCCGATGACGATCGCATTATCGCCGGCGAGCACTAGGTCGATCATCACGACCTGGAAAAGCGCGGTCAGGAATTGTGAGGAGATCATCTCCAGCATGCGGGCCACTCCGTTTGAAGTCCAATCCGACATCGCAGTTCGCGCGAACTGCCAGAGAGGCCCGGGTTTGGACGTACATGGTCGATAAGACCGCGGTCAGGCCGCGGCAGAAAATGTTCCGTTACTCGGGTTGATGCGGAGCGCTGACCAGCCTCGCCAGCTGCTCCGGCTCGATGACGACGGAAATGACGATGCCGATGAATGCCAGGCCGCCGGCGAGGTCGAACCACATGATGCGAAACCGCTCACGACGGCAAAGCAATGCGAGCCCGGCGGTTATCGCGCCAGCGGCAAACAGCAGCGTGACGATGGCAGGGGCCAACGCCTCGGCCGGCACCAGCGTGCGGATTGCGAGCGTGGCGATCAGGGCCGCCAGCAGGATGCCGGCCATCAACTCCCCTGTGCGGGAGGTATATCTGTCGCCCGTTCGGGCGACGTGATTTCGGTCTGCGAAGGCCATCGGATTGCCGGTCCTTACTGCCTGCTTAGGCAGGACGAAATGTGCTACAGGAACACTACCCGTCCTGACATTCAATTCAGATAGTTTAGTGATCATGAAACGAGGGAAAAATCAAGACGTTTTCGCTGTACGGCCGGACAAGGATGTCCCGGAAGCCCGTCAATTGCGGAAACAGGCTGGCGATTGGCTGAAGCTGCGTCGCGCGGATGCCGGATTGTCGCAGGCCGATCTCGCAGCAAAGCTTGGTCTCAAATATTACACCTTCGTGTCGCAGGTGGAGAATGGCTTCAGCCGCGTTCCAACTGAACTCATCGGGGCCTGGGCGGACCAGCTGGGTCTTGAACAGCGGGCCTTCGCTAGGCATCTGTTAATGTACTATGAGCCGGAGCTGCACCGGCTTCTGTTCGGAGCGGAGAGCAAGAGCAAATGAGCGTGGTTGCGTTCGAGCGCAGACAGAACGCCGGGTGGACCGAGGTGGAACTCGATACCATCCTCGCGGCCCTGCACACGGCGATTGGGCCGGCCACCGGCCGCACATGGGAAACCGGCGTCACCGAAAGCGGCGACGTCCAGTTCTACCTGTTGGGGCCGCGTCCGGAACAGGCTTGCGAGCTGTGCGTCTCCCGCATCGGCGGACGGTATATTCTGGAGGATGGATCGGGCCGGCTGCTGTTCGAGCATCGAAATCTCGATCTCGTCGGATTGCACGCGAGGGCTGCCGTCTCATCCACGCCGCGGCTCATGGTGCGGTTGATCGTGCTGTGGTGCGCGATTCGGAGCACGCTCCAGGAAAAATTCGAACCATTTCTTGTCGAGGGCGAGGAACTTCTGGTGCAGGTCGCCCCGCAGCTCGCGGCTTTCGCCTGACCGCTACGCTCGTCTGACCATTTCAATTCGTCGTTCCCGCAAATTTGAAAGTATCCATGACCGCGAAATCATCCGCGACATCCCGCACCGTAAAAACGTCCCGCAAGGCCGCATCGAACAAGGCCGCCGCGACCAAAGCAAAGACCGGCAGGCTTCCGGAATGGAATCTTGCCGACCTCTATTCCGGCATCGACGCGCCGGAGGTGGCGCGGGATCTTGCGAAAATGGATGCCGACTGCGTCGCGTTCGAGACGGACTACAAGGGCAAACTGGCCGAATTCACCGCGAGGGACGATGGCGGCCGCTGGCTCGCCGAAGCGGTCAGGCGCTATGAGGCGATCGACGATCTGGCCGGGCGGCTCGGATCCTACGCCGGCCTCGTACACGCCGGCGACAGCGTCGATGCCGCCATCTCGAAATTCTACGGTGACGTGTCGGAGCGGCTGACCGCGGCTTCGACGCATCTGCTTTTCTTTGGGCTCGAGCTCAACCGCATTGATGATGATGTGATCGATCGCGCGATGCAGACGCCGGAGCTCGGCTACTATCGGCCGTGGATCGAGGATCTGCGCAAGGACAAGCCGTATCAGCTGGAAGACCGCGTCGAGCAGCTTTTCCACGAAAAGGCCCAGAGCGGCTATGCCGCCTGGAACCGGCTGTTCGACCAGACCATCTCGGCGCTGCGTTTCAAGGTCGCCGGCAAGGAACTGGCGATCGAGCCGACGCTGAACCTGATGCAGGATCGCGCCGGCGAAAAGCGCAAGGCGGCGGCGAACGCACTCGCCAAGACCTTCAAGGACAACGAGCGCACCTTTGCGCTGATCACCAACACGCTCGCCAAGGACAAGGAAATCTCCGACCGATGGCGCGGCTTCAAGGACGTCGCCGATTCTCGCCATCTCAACAACCGCGTCGAGCGCGAGGTGGTGGACGCACTGGTCGCCTCCGTGCGCGCGGCCTACCCGAAGCTGTCGCACCGCTATTACCAGCTCAAGGCCGGCTGGTTCAAAAAGAAGAAGCTGCCCTATTGGGATCGCAACGCGCCGCTGCCATTTGCCGCGACTGGCAACATCGCCTGGCCGGAGGCGCAGACGATGGTGCTGACGGCTTATCGCGGTTTCTCGCCAAAGATGGCCGACATCGCCGAGCGGTTTTTCACCGATCGCTGGATCGACGCGCCGGTGCGGCCCGGCAAGGCGCCGGGCGCGTTCTCGCATCCGACCACGCCGTCGGCGCACCCTTACGTGCTGATGAACTATCAGGGCAAGCCGCGCGACGTGATGACGCTCGCGCATGAGCTCGGCCATGGCGTGCACCAGGTGCTGGCCGCCAAGAACGGCGCGCTGATGGCGCCGACGCCGCTGACGCTGGCGGAAACGGCAAGCGTGTTTGGCGAAATGCTCACGTTCAAGCGGCTGCTGTCGCAGACCAAGAACGCCAGGCAGCGCCAGGCGCTGCTCGCCGGCAAGGTCGAGGACATGATCAACACCGTGGTGCGGCAGATCGCGTTCTATACTTTCGAGCGCGCGATCCACACCGAGCGAAAGAATGGCGAGTTGACCGCGCAACGCATCGGCGAGATCTGGCTCAGCGTGCAGGGCGAGAGCCTGGGCCCGGCAATCGAGATCAAGGCGGGCTACGAGAATTTCTGGATGTATATCCCGCACTTCATCCATTCGCCGTTCTATGTTTACGCCTATGCGTTCGGCGATTGCCTGGTGAACTCGCTCTATGCGGTCTACGAGAACGCATCCGAAGGCTTTGCCGAGCGTTATCTCGACATGCTGGCTGCCGGCGGCACCAAGCATTATTCCGAACTGCTGAGGCCGTTCGGACTCGATGCAAAGGACCCCAAATTCTGGGATGGTGGCCTTTCGGTCATTGCGGGGATGATCGACGAGCTGGAGACGATGGGCTGAGAGCGCCCGATATCGCGGGGGGCGGGAGTGGAGGATCTCATGATCGATACCCCGACGCGCCGCATCGTACTCGGGGCCGGAGCTTTCGCGGCCGGCTCGCTGCTGCTCGGGATCGGCAACGGTGTCGCGCAGGCGCAGCTTTCGCCGACACCGGCATGCCACGACGGCGACGAGCCGACCTTGCCGCAGACCGCGGGGCCATTCTTCAAGCCGTCCTCGCCGGAGCGCATCGAACTGCTTGAAGCCGGCATGGCCGGGCAGCCGATCGAACTGGCCGGCTTCGTGCTGTCGCGCGATTGCAAGCCGTTGGCGGGTGCGCTCCTGGATTTCTGGCAGGCCGACGACAAGGGCCAGTATGACAATTCCGGCTTCCGTTTGCGCGGCCATCAATTCACCGATGCGGAGGGCCGTTTCCGGCTACGTAGCATCGTACCTGGCGCCTATGCCGGCCGGACGCGCCACATCCATGTGAAGGTGCAGCCGCACGGCGGCCGCGTGCTGACCACGCAGCTCTATTTTCCGGGCGAGGCGAAAAACCGTTCCGACGGCCTGTTTCGCAAGGAGCTCTTGATCCGCAGCGCCAAGAACGAGGGATGGCTCGCGGGCCGGTTCGATTTCGTGGTCGGGTAAGCTACGCCCATTGGACGTAAAACAATTGTTGAACTCGACTAAGACCGGTGTTATACGTTTGTATAACATGCGGACCGGAGAGAGTTCGACCGTGAAGATTGAGATCAAGAAGATCGGTAACTCCGACGGCCTGCTGCTGCCTCGCGAACTGATGCAACGGCTCGACCTCAAGCGTGGTCAGCAATTGCACATCACCGAGCTTCCCGGCGGCGGATTCCAGGCTCTTCCCTATGATCCCGATTTCGAGCGGACGATGGAGATCGCCAACGAACTCATGGACGAGTACCGCGACACCCTCGCAGCGCTCGCCAAATGACGGCCCGCTGGATGGGCGAGCCGAACGAGCCGCTTTGGATCGCCTACGAACAAGCCATTGCAATCCATAGCCGGCAGCTCCGCCGTTTCGGCGGAGCTGCCGGCTTGCGCGATGAGGGCATGTTACGTTCGGCGCTCGAACGCCCGATCAACAAGCGGCAGCAGGCCTCGCTGCCCGAACTGGCTGCGGCCTATGCGTTCGGGCTCGCAAAGAACCATGCCTTTGTCGACGGGAACAAGCGCATCGCCTTCATGGCGATGATGACGTTTCTTGTGAAGAATGGCGTGGCGTTCAGCCCGGACCCGGCGCATGCGACCCAGATCATCTTGTCGCTCGCCGCCGGAGAAGTGAGCGAGGAAAGCCTCACCCGCTGGATCAGGGACAATTGGCCTTCCCAATGAACCAATAGGGCCTGGCATATTGAATGCACGCCGTTGCCCTGCTGGCGCGTTTGCGCTAATGGCTCGCAAGAATGGACTTTAGACCGACTGGGGACTCTGATGGCAGACCATAGCGAAGTCGCTTACACCACCGCCGACGGCAACGACTACCAAGCGCATGAGCAGACCTATGAAGGTTTCATCATGCTGGTGAAGTACGGCTCGGCGGCCGTCGTGGTTGTGCTCGCCTTGATGGCGATCTTCCTGACCTAACCTGCCGATACCGCGCCGTGGTTTAGCGGCGCAGTCCGAACATTTGCCCGCGTGCCGGCCGCAAAACCGGTATCCATCCCAATGGAAATAGCGCTAGCCTGCGCGTTCGCGCCAGCGGAGGCCTTATGAAGATTGCCGTTGCCAGGGAAATCGATCCGTCCGAGCCGCGGGTCGCGGCATCGCCCGATACCGTGAAGAAATTCAAGGCGCTCGGCGCGGAAATCGCGGTTGAGCCCGGCGCGGGCGTCAAGTCGGGCCTGCCGGATTCCGAATTCACGGCGGCCGGCGCCACGGTCAGCGCAGATGCTCTGAAAGACGCCGACATCATCATCAAGGTGAAGCGGCCGGAGCCTTCCGAGCTTGCCAGGTACAAGCGCGGCGCGCTCGTCGTCGCGATCATGGATCCCTACGGCAACGACGCCGCGCTGAAGACGATGGCGGATGCGGGGATCTCGGCCTTTGCGATGGAGTTGATGCCGCGCATCACCCGCGCGCAGGTGATGGACGTATTGTCTTCGCAGGCCAACCTCGCCGGCTATCGCGCGGTGATCGAGGGCGCGGAAGCGTTCGGTCGCGCGTTCCCGATGATGATGACCGCGGCCGGCACTGTTCCGGCCGCAAAGGTGTTCGTGATGGGCGTCGGCGTCGCCGGCCTGCAGGCGATCGCGACTGCGCGGCGCCTCGGTGCAATCGTCACCGCGACCGACGTGCGGCCTGCAACGAAGGAGCAGGTCGAATCGCTTGGCGCAAAATTCCTCGCCGTCGAGGACGAGGAGTTCAAGAACGCGCAGACCGCCGGCGGCTATGCCAAGGAAATGTCAAAAGAGTATCAGGCCAAGCAGGCCGCGCTCACCGCCGAACACATCAAGAAGCAGGACGTGGTGATCACCACCGCGCTGATCCCGGGCCGGCCGGCACCGAAACTCGTTTCCGCGGATATGGTGAAGTCGATGCGCCCGGGTTCGGTGCTGGTCGATCTCGCCGTCGAGCGCGGCGGCAATGTCGAGGGCGCCAAGGCGGGCGAGGTGGTCGAGGTCGATGGCGTCAAGATCGTCGGCTACACCAACGTCGCCGGTCGTGTCGCGGCGTCGGCTTCGGGGCTGTATGCCCGCAACCTGTTCTCGTTCATCGAGACCATGATCGACAAGGCCAACAAGGCCCTTGCCGTGAACTGGGAGGACGAGCTGGTGAAGGCGACCGCGCTGACCAAGGACGGCGCCGTGATCCACCCGAACTTCCAGCCGAAATAAGGAGAGAAGCCATGGAGCATCTCGCGCAGGCCGTCGATCCCTTCGTTTTCCGGCTGTCGATTTTCGTGCTCGCCGTGTTTGTCGGCTATTTCGTGGTGTGGTCGGTGACCCCCGCGCTGCATACGCCGCTGATGAGCGTGACCAACGCCATCTCCTCGGTGATCGTGGTCGGCGCGCTGCTCGCGGTCGGCGTCGGCATGATCTCCTCGGGCTCGGGCTGGGCGCGCGGCTTCGGCTTCGTCGCGCTGATCTTCGCCTGCGTGAACATCTTCGGCGGCTTCCTTGTCACCCAGCGCATGCTGGCGATGTACAAGAAGAAGGCCAAGTGAGCGGCAACCACCTCGGGATGATGAGGAAAACGGGGACCTGAGATGAGCGCCAATCTTTCCGCAGTTCTCTATCTGGTGGCAGGTGTGCTGTTCATCCTGTCGCTGCGCGGGCTTTCGAGTCCGGCGACGTCGCGCCAGGGCAATCTGTTCGGCATGATCGGCATGGCGATCGCGGTCGGCACGACACTCGCGAGCCATCCGCCGGCTGACGCCACCGCCTGGATCCTGGTGGTGCTCGGCATCGCCATCGGCGGTGCGATCGGCGCCGTCATCGCGCGCCGCGTGCCGATGACCTCGATGCCGGAACTCGTCGCCGCTTTCCACTCCCTCGTCGGCATGGCCGCGGTGCTGGTCGCCGCCGGCGCGTTCTATGCGCCGGAAGCCTTCGATATCGGCAAGCCCGGTGCTATTCATGCATCGAGCCTCATCGAAATGTCGCTCGGCGTCGCCATCGGCGCGCTGACCTTTACCGGCTCGGTGATCGCATTTCTGAAACTTTCGGCGCGCATGAGTGGTGCGCCGATCATCCTGCCCGGCCGCCACATCATCAACATCGCGCTGGCCCTTGCGCTGGTGTTCTTCATCTACGGCTTGGTGCGTTCCGGCAGCGCGTTCGATTTCTGGATGATCACCATTTTGGCGCTGGTGTTGGGCGTGCTCATGATCATTCCGATCGGCGGCGCCGACATGCCGGTCGTGATTTCGATGCTGAACTCCTATTCCGGCTGGGCCGCGGCCGGCATCGGCTTCACGCTGGGCAATTCCGCGCTGATCATCACCGGCGCGCTGGTCGGCTCGTCGGGCGCGATCCTGTCCTACATCATGTGCCATGCGATGAACCGCTCGTTTATCTCGGTGATCCTCGGCGGCTTCGGCGGCGAGACGGCGGCGGCCGGCGGCGGCACGGGCGAGCAGAAGCCGGCCAAGCTCGGCTCGGCTGACGATGCAGCCTTCATCATGAAGAACGCCTCCAAGGTCATCATCGTGCCCGGCTACGGCATGGCGGTGGCGCAGGCCCAGCACGCGCTGCGCGAAATGGCCGACCTCCTGAAGAAGGAAGGCGTCGAGGTGAAATACGCCATCCACCCCGTCGCGGGCCGCATGCCTGGCCACATGAACGTGCTGCTGGCCGAAGCCAACGTGCCCTATGACGAGGTGTTCGAGCTCGAGGACATCAACTCCGAATTCGCGCAGGCCGACATCGCCTTCGTGATCGGCGCCAACGACGTCACTAACCCCGCGGCCGAAGAGGACAAGACCTCGCCGATCTACGGCATGCCGGTGCTGCAGGTGTGGAAGGCGGGCACCGTGATGTTCATCAAGCGCTCGCTGGCGTCCGGCTATGCCGGCATCGACAATCCGCTGTTCTACCGCGACAACACCATGATGCTGCTCGGCGACGCCAAGAAGGTCACCGAGAACGTGGCCAAGGCAATGTAAGCCGGGCGAAGCGGCCGCGGCCCTGAACAGGGAGTGGCACCGGCCTCATCGCATGCCGTCCAGGGCAACGCGGCAGGAGCGCATCAGGCGGCACACGGCGCATGACGCGACCCGCGGATGCCGTGCCCAGCATCCGGCTCGACGTCGAAAGGCTGCCCAAGCGGGCTCGCAAGCGCTAAAAGCATGATCCGGAAAATGTGCAGCGTTTTCCGAAACGACCATGCTCAAACAGCCTTGGCGCGCCATGACCATCCTGAAATGGCTCTTGATCATGGTCGCCGTCATCTATGGCGGCGGGCTTGCCGCGCTTTTCCTGCTGCAGCGATCGTTCCTGTTTCCAATCCCGACGCGTGAGCGCATCGCGCCGGCTGCGGCCGGCTTCCCGGAGGTCGAGGAGCATGTCCTAGCCACGGCGGACGGCGAGAAGATCATCGTCTGGCACGTGCCGGCAAAACCCGGCCGTCCCGTCATCCTCTATTTCCACGGCAACGGCGATTATCTCGCCGGCTTCTTCGGCCGCTTCCGTGACCTCATCGCCGATGGCATCGGCGTGGTCGTGCCGGCCTATCGCGGTTATTCCGGCTCGACGGGCTCGCCGAGCGAGCAGGGGCTGCTGAAGGATGCCGCCGCAGCGTACGCCTTCGCCACCGCGCGCTATGGCGCCGAGCGGATCGTGGTCTGGGGCTTCTCGCTCGGCACGGGCGTTGCAGTTGCACTCGCCGCCGAACAAAAGACCGCAAAGCTGATCCTGGAGGCCCCCTTCAGTTCGACCGCCGACGTCGCCGCGTCGCTGTTCTGGTACATGCCGGTGCGTCTTGTGATGCGGGATCCGTTCCGGTCCGACGAGCGGATCGCAGGGGTCAAGGTCCCTCTGCTGGTCGTGCATGGTACCGATGATCGCGCCATTCCGATCCGCTTCGGTGAGCGCCTGTTCGCGCTCGCGAACGAACCGAAGCGATTCGTCAGAATTCCCGGCGGCGGTCACGAGAACCTGGGCAACTTCGGCGCGATCGAGATCGCGCGGCAGTTCATCGGCGCTTCGGGAGGCTGACGGCGACTATCGTTTGCGCCATAGTCCGTCCTCGAAGATATCAGGAATGATCGAATGAGCGCACATCGGCCGATGCCGCCTTCGTCGTGGATCTTTCCGGCGTTGGCCATGGCGTTGTTCGGCGCAGTCACGCTGGCCGGGTATTCCTTCACGCCCTCGGCCGGCGGCTGGCTGTTTGCCGCCGTGCTGCTCGTCATCCTGTTCGGCACGGTGTTCGCGGCGGTCCATCACGCCGAAATGATTGCGGAGCGGATCGGCGAGCCGTTTGGCACGCTGCTGCTCACGCTCGCCGTCACCGTTATCGAGGTGGCGCTGATCGCCACCATCATGCTCGGCGAAACGCCGGTCCCGACGCTGGCGCGCGATACGGTGTTCGCCGTGGTCATGATCGTCTGCAACGGCCTCGTCGGCCTGTGCATCTTCATCGGCGGCATGCGCTACCGCGAGCAGGATTTTCAGATTACCGGAGCCAACCTTTACCTGAGCGTGCTGTTCGTGCTGGCGACCATTACGCTGGACATGCCGAACTTCACGCTGACCACCCCAGGGCCGGTCTATTCCAAGGCCCAGCTTATCGTCGTCAGCACGGTCACCCTGCTGCTTTATGCGGTGTTTCTCTACACCCAGACCATCCGCCACCGCGATTATTTCGTCGGCAGCGCCAACGATGCGGCTGAACATGGCGAGGTGATGTCGGACCGCATGCTGGCGGTCAGCATTGCGCTCCTGCTGCTTGCGCTGCTTGCGGTAGTCCTGCTGGCCAAGAAGTTCTCCATCGTCGTCGACGTGGTGACCGTGAGGGTGGGTGCGCCGTCGGCCTTTGCAGGCCTCCTGGTCGCGATCCTGATCCTGTTGCCCGAAAGCGTCGCCGCGGTGTCGGCGGCGCGCAAGAACGACCTGCAGAAGAGCATCAACCTCGCGCTCGGCTCGTCGATCGCGACCATCGGGCTGACCGTTCCGGCCGTTGCCGTTGCCGCCTATGCGCTCGAGAAGGAGCTCGTGCTCGGGCTCAGCAACCAGCACATGCTGATCCTGCTGCTGACCTTCATGCTGAGCATGCTCACCTTCGGCACCGGCCGCACCAACATCCTGTTCGGAATGGTCCACATGGTGGTGTTTGCGCTGTTCGTGTTCATGGTATTCGTGCCGTAGGTGGCATGATCCGAAAAGGGCGGCCACCGAGAAGGATCATGTCCAGGCAAGAGAGGTACCGAGATGCTCAGTGCCAAATCGGATGTCCAGGTCGATACCCCGGAAGTGCGCGTCACCGAGTGGCGCCTGGCGCCGGGCAGCGCGACCGGCCATCACATCCACGAAATGGATTACGTGATCGTGCCGGTTACGGCGGGCGAGATGACCATCGTGGCGCCCAATGGCGAGCGCTCCAAGGCGCAGCTCGCGGCCGGAAGATCCTATTTCCGCAAGGCGGGCGTCGAGCATGACGTGCTCAACGAGACGGCTTCCGAAATCGTGTTCCTGGAAGTGGAGCTGAAACCCTAAGGCGGAACTGCGGGGAATTGCCACCGATCCGTCGCAGTTGATCCCTCAATGTGCCCCAAAGTTCCCGCAAACAGACCCGCCTCGGGAGTGGTCGGGTCATGCTGAATTACCTGAAGAAATTTGCGGTAGAGATCGTCCCTTCGGTGGCTGCGACGGTTATCGGCGCCTACATCGTTAACCACTACATCACGGCAAAGCCCGCCTTCGAGGCCCCCAAGGCGGCGGCGGTGTCCACTGCCCAGCCCAAATCCGAAGCCATCAAGCCAGAAGCCAACAAGGCCGACGCCGGCAAGGTTGAGGCCAAGGCGAGCCCGGACGCCGAGATCGCCGGCATTCCCGCATCCGGCGTCAAGGCCAAGGGCATCTCCGAAAGGGCGCTGCTGGAGAAGAACGCGGCTGCCGAGAAGGCCGTCGTGGTCGAGAAGCCTGCGGAGAAGGCCGCCGACAAGCCGGCTGAAACCACGGCCAGCCTGCCCGCCGAACCCAAGCGTCCGGCCCCCTCGCGCGCCGCCAGATCGGCGCCGCCGGTGCAGTCCGTGGTTGCCGCAGCGCCGGCTGAAGCGGCTTCTGCCGGCGAGGAGCATCGCGATGCCAATGACCTTGCCCGCGCTGCGATCGAACGCCTGCGCGGCAATGGCGAGGCTCCGCAACGCATGCAGCCGGCCCCGCGCACGCAGGAAGTCGCCCGCATCCCTGAAGAGCCGCGGGTGCTAACGGCGTCGCCGCAGATGGCTCGCCCGCTGCCGCCGCCGATCGTGGTCGCCACGCCTTCCGAAACGGCCGATCCCGCCTCGCTGCGCCTCGATCCGTCCCGTCCGACGCCGCCGGCCGAAATTCCGCCGTCGCGCCCGCCGCTCGACCTGAGCGCCGAGGCCGAACAGCCGAAGCAGAAGACCAACGTCGCGGAAGACATGCTTTCCGCGGCGAAGTCGATGTTCCACGCCGTTCTGCCGAAATAGCGTTTTCGAGCGAACTGGCCGCCGGTTCGCGTGAAGAAAACGCGCCGAAACCAAATAATCCCTAGCCGCCGACCCGGGTGAGCCCGTTGCGCGCGGCATCGTCGCGCGGCCGGATTGCGAGGGCGCGATTGTAGCACGTGGCCGCCTGCTTCTTGTCGCCGAGCCGTTCGTAGGCAAGTCCCCGCATCGACCATGCCGGTCCGCTGTTCGGCTCGGACTGCACCGCTTCATCGAGATCGCTGGCGGCTTCCTTGACCTTGTCGAGCGCAAGATAGCTGGTCGCGCGCGCCACCAGCGGCTCGGCGCGCTGCGGGACGAGGCCGTGGACCGCCGTGAAGTCGTCGATCGCCTCTGCGTGGCGCTTCTCGCCCTGATGGAGCAAGCCCCGCCCGCTCAGCGCCTGCACATTGTAAGGATCGAGCGCGAGCGCCTTTTCGAACTGGGCCAGCGCTTCGTCGGTCCTGCCTGATCGCGCCAGCGCCTGTCCCTGCGCGGCGTAGCCTTGCGCGTCCTTGACGTTGTCGGTGCTGATCTCGGCCGTTGGCGTCGCCGATGCCTTCGGCGCAGCCTCCTTGTCGGGGCCGAGCGAGAACGAGCCGAGGTCGAACGAGCAGCCGCATAGCGTCAGGCCAACGACGACAACGGCCATGCGCGAAGCGTTCATGCAGGCATCGGAACTCGACATGGCCATTCCGGCGAATTGCTCCCGCGTCCTGTGCCGCAAGGGTAACCTGCCGCGCCGTAAAGTACATCGGCCAAAAAGAAACGCGGACCGCAAGGCCCGCGTTTAGCAAAACTAAAATCCTCGAAAGGGATCAGCGCGGACCGCGGGGGCCTGCACCGCCACGGCCACCCTGGCCGCGATCGGCACCGGGGCCGGCGCCGAAGGCCGGCTTCGGCTTCATCGGCAGCAGGCCTTCGCGTTGCAGCTTCTTGCGCGCCAGCTTGCGGGCGCGGCGCACGGCTTCGGCCTTTTCGCGGGCCTTCTTCTCGGAGGGCTTCTCGTAGTGGCCGCGGAGCTTCATCTCGCGGAAAATCCCCTCGCGCTGCATCTTCTTCTTCAGCGCCTTGAGGGCTTGATCGACGTTGTTATCGCGGACGAGAACCTGCACGCGGCATCCTCTTTTCGGTGTGAGCAGTCTGGAATTCTGGGAAGCGAAAGGTCGGCTAAACGCGGACCTTCAGCCTGAGCGCGGGCATGTATCAGACAAATGTTGAAATGTCCACCTATGCACGCTGTTTTGACGCGCCAAGATCGATCAATTCGGGCGAAAATCAGCCATTTTTCGGCCGATCCGGCGTCACCAGCGTCACATGCCCCATCTTGCGGCCCGGCCGGGCTGGGCCCTTGCCGTAGAGGTGCACGGTGGCGCCGGGGACGGTCAGCCAGCGCTCATAATCGTTGACGTCGTCGCCGATCAGGTTGGTCATGGTGACCCGGCCGTGGCGGACCGGCTTGCCCAGCGGCCAGCCGGCGATGGCGCGGATGTGCTGCTCGAATTGCGAGATCGAGGCGCCGTCCAGCGTCCAGTGCCCGGAATTATGCACCCGCGGCGCGATCTCGTTGACCAGCACGTGCGCACCCTTGCCGTTCTGTACCACGAACATCTCGACCGCGAGCACGCCGACATAGCCAAGCGCGATCGCGATCTTTTCGGCGATGGCGCGCGCCTGGGCAGCCAGCGGTTCGGGGATGTCGGCCGGCGCGCGCGAGATCTTGAGAATATGGTCGCGATGCTCGTTCTCGGTGACGTCGTAGCATTCGACATCGCCGCCGGCGGAACGTGCCGCGACAACCGATATCTCGCGCTCGAACGGCACGAACGCCTCCAGGATCGCGGACTTGGTGCCCAGCTCGTTCCAGATGCGCTCGATATCGTCGCCCTCGCGGATGATCGCCTGGCCCTTGCCGTCATAGCCGAAGCGGCGGGTCTTGATGACGGCGGGCAGCCCGATGCGCGCAATCGCCGCGCGCAGGGTTTCCGGCGAGGACACGTCGGCATAGTCGGCGGTGCCGATGCCGAGCCTGACCACGAAATCCTTCTCGACCAGGCGGTCCTGCGTGGTCTCGAGAATCTTGTAGGCGGGCAGCACCGGCTTGCGTGCGGCCAGCACCATGGCGGTCGCGGCCGGCACGTTCTCGAATTCATAGGTGACGACGTCGACGTCGGCGGCGAACATTTCCAGCCGCTCGACATCGGCGTATTCGGCGCAGACGCCGTTGAGCACGACATCGAAGGCGGGTGAATCCGGCTCCGGCGAGAACACCTGGCACTTCAGCCCGAGCCGCGCCGCCGCCATCGCCAGCATCCGGCCCAACTGGCCGCCGCCGAGAATTCCGATGGTGTCGCCCGGCTTGAGCTTCACACGATGAGAAGCCGTCACGCCGATCCCTCCGGGCGCTCGGCAACAGAATCGGTCTGCTGCTTGCGCCACGCCGCAAGACGTGCGCCGAGGGCGGGATCGTTCAGCGCCAGCACGCTTGCGGCGAGCAGGGCCGCGTTGATCGCGCCGGCCTTGCCGATTGCCAGCGTGCCGACGGGAATACCGGCCGGCATCTGCACGATGGAATAGAGCGAGTCCTGCCCCGACAGCGCCTTGGATTCGACGGGGACGCCGAACACCGGCAGCTCCGTCAGCGAGGCCGCCATGCCCGGCAAATGCGCCGCTCCGCCGGCGCCCGCGATGATCACCTTGAAGCCGGCCGACTTGGCGCCCTTGGCAAAGGCAAACAGCCGTTCGGGCGTGCGGTGGGCGGAGACAATGCGCTTGTCGGAGGGAACTCCGAGCGCTGTGAGCGTCTCGGCGGCATGGCGCATGGTCTCCCAGTCGGACTGGCTGCCCATGATGATGGCGACGGGGGCGGTCATTGGGCTAATTCTTTGCGGGAATCCAAAAGCATAGGCCGATTATAGGGTCGGCCCGGGGTTGATCCAAGGCGGTGGCAAGAGGTTGGGAATGGACTATCCTGTCTTGGTGAATCCGAGCAAGCCTTCTTGAGAAGTTACCCATGAAGAAGAAAGCCCGGCCTTCGGCCTCGAAGGCCGGCAAAGGCCGGAAATCCGGAGTGACCCGGCGGAAGGCGGCCCTGCTGCGGGCGCAGGAAGCCCCCCGGCGGTCGCCGGCTCCGAGGGAGACTGGCCTTGCGAATGCTAGGTCAGAGGTCCGGCGGTTGCGCCAGGAACTGGCCAGGGCGCGTGCCGAAGTCGAGCAGTTGAAGGCGGCCGCCGAGACCGACTTTCTGCTCGACATCCTCAACCGGCGCGGCTTCGAGCGCGAGCTGTCGCGCTCGCTCGCCTTCATCAAGCGCTATTCCGCGCGTGGCGCGCTGCTCGTGCTCGACGTCGATCGCCTCAAACCGATCAACGATGCCTTCGGGCACGCCGCCGGCGACCACGTGCTGAAGGCGATCGCCAAGGCGCTGCTGAGCCAAGTGCGCGCGTCCGACGTCATCGGCCGGCTCGGTGGCGACGAGTTCGCGGTGCTGCTGTGGAATCTCAGCGAGACCGATGCGCGGGCGAAAGCGGCGGCGCTGGAGGAGGCGATCGACGCCTTGCGCTTCTCATTCGCTGGCAGCGCGGTGCGGACCGGTGCCTCGGTGGGCATTGCGATCCTCGATAGCCATTCTCAGACGCGCACCGCGCTCGATCAGGCCGACAGTGCGATGTATGTGCGCAAGGCGCAGCGCCGGCACGAGGCTGGCCGCAGCGGCGAGACGTGAGATGGATGGAATAATCCTCGCCGAGGCGTTGCCCTCAAGCGGCAGGGTATCGCGAGCTCCGTGCCAAAAGCCGTAATCCTTACAGGGCGCCCAGCAGATCGTCAGGCACATTGCCGAACTTGCGCAAGAGATGCGCATCGCCGAATTCGCCGATCATGGGATCGCCGGTGCGGCTGAAGGCGATCGCGCCGATGCTGCCGGGAATGCGCGACATCATCTCGGCGCGGCGCAGCGCGGTGCTCGCGCTCTGGCACTCCTCGGCATTGCCCGCGATCATTTCGCCGCTCTCGTCGCGCATGAACGGCAATGCGACGTAATAGGTGACATTGGCCATCGCTTCGCTCCTGTTGCGCAGAATCAGGCGGCGCTGCTCCTTGCATCCGTGCAAGGGGTGGGGACGCATCCGGCAGCGACCGCCGCCTGCAGTTCGGCAAGCTCGATTTCGAGATATTCGTTGGCCATGATCAGCGCCTTGATGGTCGAGCGCAGGTTTCCGTCACACATGGCGATGGCCTGATCGCAGGCCTGTTCGTAGCGGCGGTGGTCTGACAACGCAGAGGCGGACATGGCGGAACTCCGGACTTGGGGGTGTCCCGAATGTTCCCTTTTTGTTCTAAAAAGTCAAGGCGGATCGGCGCGGGCCAGGATGGAATTCCTCCGGAACGATCTCACGCCAGCGTCGTTGGTGTCGCGCTTGTACAGACTTCCACCACCTTCGGGTCCCGGTCCGCTCGCAGAGGAGGCTTGGGGCCCATTTCTTTGGGCGCGTACGGCTCCTGTGGAGAACGGGGACAAGCCTGCCGGCACGACCTCGACCGATCTGCGTCGCGATACCGCACGTCAGGCAATGATGTCGGGGGTAATCTGGTCTTCGATGAAGGCGATGCGGTCGCGCAGCATCAATTTGCGCTTCTTCAGGCGCTGCAATCGCAAGAGATCGGGCGCGGGCGACTGGTGCAGTGCATCGATCGCCGCATCGAGGTCGCGGTGCTCCTGCTGCAGCCGGGCAAGTTCGGCCTGGAGTTCGCGCTCATCTTCGTCGGTCATGATGCACTTAAATAATAAGCACGATGAAGTTGTGAACGGTCTTGCGACCGCAGACCGCAAATATCCTCCTTGCCGCTGGCCTGCGCAAGCTGACCGGGTTCCCCTGGTCACGATTGGTTACAGATATTTCTGAAAAAATTGACGCCGGCCGATTTTCGATTCCCATCGACAGATTCGTGGTCTGGTGTACACTTCCTCGTCCGGATCGAATCTGAGGCTTCCACCGAGGAGGAATACGAATGGCAATACAGGCCCATCTCGTTGAACTGGAACGCAAGCACAAGCTTCTCGAAAGTGAACTACACGAAGCGTTGCTCCATCTTTCCACAGATGACCTGGAAATCGTCGAGTTGAAGCGCCGGAAGTTGATGGTGAAGGACCAGATCGAGCGGCTGCGGCAAGTCGCGGAAGAGACGGTCCACTAACCGGCACCCTCGCAAAATCTTTGTAACGAACACGGCCCTCGCTTTCGGGTGAGCACGAAGCTCATCCGTGCGGGGGTTATTTATTTGAGCCGTCAGCTCTGCACGCCGGCCATCCTCGCCACATGGTCGGCAATGGCCAGCGATGATGTCAGGCCCGGCGATTCGATTCCGAACAGGTTGATCAGCCCGGCGACGCCGTGCTCGCGCCGCCCCTGCATGAGGAAATCCTGCCGCGCCACCGCGGGCGGGACGATCTTCGGCCGGATTCCGGAATAGCTCGGCATCAGCGCGCCGTCCGGCAGCGTCGGCCAGTATTTGCGGATTGCCGGATAGAAGCGCGCCGCCCGCGCCGGGTCCACGGCGTAGTCGATGGTCTCGATCCATTCGACGTCGGGGCCGAACCGGGCCTGGCCGGCCATGTCGAGCGTGAGGTGCACGCCAAGCCCGCCGGGCTCCGGCACGGGATAGATTAGGTGCGAAAACGGCGCCCGCGCGCTGCAGCTGAAATAATTGCCCTTGGCGAGATAGGCGGCCGGGATCATCTCGATCGGCATGCCGGCGATGGCGCGCGCCACCGCGGGTGCATTGAGTCCGGCGGCGTTGATCAGCAGATCGCAGACAAGCGTCGTCGGCGAGGCGCCGCCGGCCTCGAGTTCAATCCGCCCTGCGCTCGCCTTCGCGCGAATGAGCGGGGTGTGGAACGCAAACGCCGCGCCGGCGTCTTCGGCCTCGCCGCGCAGCGAGAGCATGTAGGCGTGGCTGTCGATGATTCCAGTGGAAGGCGAGAGCAGGGCGGCGTCGCATTTCAGCGCAGGCTCGAGCTCGCGCGCCGCCTCGCCGGGAAGCGTCTGCATGTCGGCGACGCCATTGGCCTCGGCATGGGCGCGGATCGCGGCCAGCTTTGTCGTCTCCTCCGGCGTGGTCGCCACGATCAGCTTGCCGCAATT
>Ga0187815_10000135_pt1 | contig 36919 bp, 30 predicted proteins | sample NC_S_5_FD_132962 | JGI IMG/M metagenome (GOLD analysis project Ga0187815, IMG submission 132962) | Wetland sediment microbial communities from Neuse River Estuary, North Carolina, USA - ASW-S_5 | ecosystem: Environmental > Aquatic > Freshwater > Wetlands > Sediment | place: USA: North Carolina... | reverse complement strand
TCCGCGGCGTCCAGCCGAGAACCTCGCGGGTCTTGCTGAAATCGACCTGCAATGAATTGATCAGGCGGTTGGCAACGTCGCGCCTGCCGAGCATCGCGGCACCGAACTTCAACATTGAGGCCGGGCACGGCATGACCCGGCATTGCCGTCCCAGCGCCTGCGCCAGGCGGCGGTACAGTTCGCTCGTTGACATGTCGTCGCCGTCGCTGACCGTGAACACCTCGCCGGCCGCTTTGGAATGTTCGGCCGCCACGATGATCAGATCGACGAGATTGCCGACATAGACGAACGATCGCTTGTTGCCGACGGCGCCGAGCGGCAGCGGAATGCCGCGATCGATCCATTGCATCATGGTGCCGAAATTCGCCTTCACGCCCGGGCCGTAGACCAACGGCGGACGGATCACCGTCACTTCCAGCCCGGTTTCCCGCGACAGCGCAAACAGGCCGGCCTCGGAATCGAGCTTGGCCTGCGCATAGGGGTTTTGCGGATTGGGCTGATCGGCCGCGGTGAAAGGCCGGCCCGGCGCGCTCGCCTCACCGTTGACCTTGATGGAGGAGATGAACACGAACCGCTTTACGCCGGCGCGCGCAGCCTGCCGTGCCAGATTGAGCGTCGCATCGACATTGCCGCGCTGGATCCGCGCTTCGTCAACCGAGGCCATGTCGCCGGCGTCGCACTGGGCGCGCGACGCCAGATGAACGATGACGTCGACGCCTTCAAGCGCCGCTGTCCAGTCCGTCTGCCCGTCGATGTGGGGAATGACAAAGGTGCTTTGGCCGCGGCGCGCCACCGCGCGGTACGGAATTCGCCGCCTCGTCATTTCCGAAACGAGGGAGGTTCCGACGAAACCGCCGGCGCCGGTGATGAGTATCATCTTGTCCCGCTGCCCCTGGTTGGCCCCATGCCAGCGACTGCGCCGCGCCTGCCGACACACTGCCAGTCGCTCCTCGTGGAAACAACTAGCAACGTTTGCCGACCACTACCACCCGCGATCAGCGTTCCACGGACCTGCCTAACGAATCACCCATGCAACCCCGGATAGCATTCAACTACATGCCGGCGCGGCGGACAAGCGATACGTTGGTTCCAACGGCCTTCATAAATCCGTCACAGCCGAGCGGAACCGCGCCCGTGCGATGGTTCCTTGTTCCATCAGTTCGATCGGTTCCATCAACCGCGCCGATAGTCGTCCTCGATGCGGATGATGTCGTCCTCGCCGAAATAGCTGCCGGTCTGGACCTCGATCAGTTCGAGTTGGATCTTGCCGGGATTTTCCAGCCGGTGCACCGCACCGATCGGGATGTAGATCGATTCATTCTCGTGCACGGTCTTGACGAGTTCGTTGACGGTCACCTGCGCGGTCCCGCGCACCACGATCCAGTGCTCGGCGCGATGGTGGTGCTTCTGCAGCGACAGCCGCCCGCCCGGCTTGACGATGATTCGCTTGACCTGATGGCGGTCGCCATTGTCGACCGACTGATAGGATCCCCACGGGCGATGAACCCGGATGTGATCCTCGGTCACCTGGGGGGCAATGGTCTTCAACCGCGCAACAAGGCGCTTCAATCCGTTGGCGTCCTTCTGGCGCGACACCAGCACCGCGTCCTGGGTTGCGATCACCACAAGGTCGTCCACGCCCTCCAGCGCGACCAGCGCCCGGTCGGTCGAGACGTTGCAGTTGCGCGAATCTTCGAACACTGCGGTCCCCTGCGCCGCATTGCCCTGCTCGTCTTTCTTCGACAGTTCCCACACCGCGTGCCACGAACCGACATCGGACCAGCCGCAGGCAACCGGCACCACGGCGGCGAGCGAGGTCTTCTCCATCACCGCATAGTCGATCGAGATCGCCCTGGCCGATCCGAACGCCTCCGGATCCAGCGTGACGAAGCCGAGATCGCGTCCGGCCTTGCCGACGGCGTCGGTGACCGCGCGAACGCTTTCCGCATCGACCTTGCCGTACTCGTCGAGCAGCACCGATGCACGGAACATGAAGTTGCCGCTATTCCAGAGATAGCCGGCCTTGACGTAGTCTGCCGCCGTCACGGGGTCCGGCTTTTCGACAAACTTCGCCACCGCGCGCACATCACCGGAGATGGCTTCGCCCGGATTGATGTAGCCGTACTCCGTGGCGGCGCGCTCGGGCCGAACGCCGAAGGTCACGATGCGACCGTCTGCTGCGGCCGGCAGTCCGTGGCGGCAGGCGGCGACAAAGGCCGGCGCGTCCCGAACCACGTGATCGGCGGCAAGCGCCAGCACGATCGCATCCTCGTCGCGGCTTTGTGCGAAGGCGGCGCCGGCCGCGATCGCGGGCCCCGAATCCCGCCGTGCCGGCTCGAGCAGAACGTCGGCCTCCATTCCGATCTCGCCCAGTTGCTCCAGAACCATGAAGCGATAGGCCGCGTTGGTAATGACGATCGGGCGCTCGAACAGCGTGCGGTCGGATAGCCGCATGAGCGTGTCCTGGAACGTCGAATGCTTGCCGAACAGGCGCAGGAACTGCTTGGGGTGGACCTCACGCGAAGCCGGCCACAGCCGCGTCCCCGCGCCGCCACACATGATCAGCGGAACAATTCGTGTCTCCATCGGTGTCTCAAATCCCGTAGTGGTCGCGATACCAGGCCACGAAGCGCTGAATGCCCTCTTCGATCGGAGTCTGCGGCCTGAAGCCGGTATCGCGCATCAGGTCGTCGACATCGGCGAAGGTTTCCGGCACGTCGCCCGGCTGCATCGGCAACATTTCCTTTACAGCGGTGCGGCCCAGTTCCTTCTCCAACAGGGCTACCACACGGGAAAGCTCCTCCGGATGATTGTTGCCAATATTGTAAATCCGCGCCGGTGGTCCGCCGGGCCCGCCCGCCTGGGGGATCTGGTCGACGAGGCGCGATATGGCGCGGGTAACGTCGTCGACATAGGTGAAGTCACGCCGCATATTGCCATGGTTAAACAGCTTGATCGGCCTGCCTTCGACGATAGCCTTGGTAAACCCGAAGATCGCCATGTCGGGCCGGCCCCACGGCCCGTAGATGGTAAAGAAGCGCAGTCCGGTCACGGGAAGGCGATAAAGGTGGCTGTAGGAATACGCCATCAGCTCGTTGGCCTTTTTCGTCGCCGCGTAAAGGCTGACCGGATGATCAGTCCGGTCGCCGACCGCAAATGGCAGCTTCGTGTTGGCTCCGTAGACCGACGACGACGAGGCATAGAGCAGATGAGCGCAATCGTTGCGGCGGCAGCCTTCGAGGATATTGAGGAAGCCCTCGAGATTGGCGTCGGCATAGGCGCTCGGCTGGTCGATGGAATGACGCACACCGGCCTGTGCCGCCAGATGAATCACGGTTGGGAAGCGATGCCTGGCAAACGAGGCTGCAATCGTTGCGCGGTCGGCGAGATCGGCCTTTAGGAATTCAAACCCCTTGTTCGCGCGCAGGACGGCAAGGCGCGCCTCCTTCAGCGAAGGGTCATAGTAGGTATTGAGATTGTCGAGGCCAACGACGCGCCGGCCTTCGGCCAACAGCGTGCGGGCGACGTGGAAGCCGATGAAACCCGCCGCACCCGTCACCAGTATCGTTCGATCCGACATCAAACCCCCGGTCGTACCCCGGCCCGGCCCCTGAACTTCTTTACCTGCCGCCCGCAGCATCCCGCAATACCCGCCGGCCGGCTATTGCCATAACGGTTACGAAACCATACCAAGGCGCCAGATTCAGCGCAGATCGCCGATCCGCGTTTTTGGCCTCCTCGAACCGATTCCAGTCCTTTTCGATGCGCCGGATTGCGATTTCCTCGCTGAAAATACTCGTTTCGGCAGCGCTGCTCTATCTTGCCCTGCGCAAGGTCGACTTGCACGAGCTCGCCTCGCGCTTCAACGTCACGAGCCTGGGCTGGATCGGACTTGCGATTGCGGCGACCTTTCTGCAGATATTCATCGGCGTGCTGCGGTGGCGCGAGGTCAGCGCCGAATGCGGCGCGCCACTCGATCTCACGCAGGCGACGCGCTACAACCTGATCGGCGCCTTCTTCAACCAGACGCTGCCCTCCTCGATCGGCGGCGATGCGGTGCGGCTCTGGCTGGTGGCGCGGGCCGGCGCCGGCTGGCGCGCGGCGACCTATTCCATCTTCGTGGACCGCGCGATCGGACTGATTGCGCTCGCAATCGTGATCGTAGCGAGCCTGCCCTGGAGCTACCGGCTGATATCGGATCCGAACGGCCGCACCGCACTGTTGCTGGTCGATTTCGCGGCGCTGGCGGGCGGCCTCGGCTTTCTCCTTCTCGGCCGGCTCCACTGGCCATGGTTGAAGCGCTGGTGGGGCACCCACCATCTGCATGCCTGTTCCGTCATCGCCAACCGCGTGATCTTCAGCCGCACCCGCGGCCCCAAGATCGCGGTGCTGTCGCTGCTGGTCCACGTGCTCGCCGTCGTGATCGCCTGGTGCGTGGTGCGCTCGATCGCGGCGCCCGTGCTGTTCGGGCAGGTGTTTCAGCTCGTCCCGCCGGTGATGCTGATCACCATGGTGCCGATCTCGATTGCCGGCTGGGGCGTTCGCGAGGCCACCATGGGCCTCGCCTTCGGCTACGCCGGGCTCCTGGCCAATGAAGGCGTCAACGTCTCGCTGCTGTTCGGCGCCGTGTCGTTCATCGTCGGCGCGTGCGGCGGGCTGGTCTGGATCTTCAGCGCCGAGAAGGCCGCGAAGGGGGAGGCTCCGATCGCCGTGCCGGAGCAGGCTCCGTGAGTGGAAATCAATCGAATTCGGACGCGACTGATCTCGACAGAACCGTGTCTTGTTGTCCATGATGAGATGATGGCCGGTTCGAGCATTAGATGAAAATCAGCGTCGTCACAGCTAGCTTCAACTCGGAAGCGACGATTGGCTTCACCATCGAATCTTTTCTCAAGCAGACGCATCCGCACAAGGAGATGCTCGTCATCGACGGCGCGTCCCGCGACGCGACGCTGAAAATCGTTGAATCCTTCGCCTCGCCCGACATCCGTGTCTTCTCCGAGCCGGACAAGGGCGTCTATGACGCCATGAACAAGGGCTTTCACCGCTATGGCGGCGATGCGATCGGATTCCTGAACTCCGACGACACCTTCCACGATTCCCGCGTGCTCTCCGAAATAGCCGCCGGACTTGCCGATGCCGACATCGTCTATGGCGACCTCGACATGGTGACCGATCACCGCACCAAGCGGCGCGCGCGCGTCTGGCACAGCGGGCCGTTCCGCCGTTACTCGTTCCAGCTTGGCTGGGTGCCGCCGCATCCGGCCTTCTACGTGCGTAGAGAGATCGCCCAGACCGTCGGCGAATACGACCTCAGCTACATCACGACTGCGGACTACGACTACATGCTGCGCGCGCTGGCGTTGCACCGTTTTCGCGTGCGCTATCTGCCGCGCGTCTTCGTCGACTTCCAGATCGGCGGCATCTCCACGAGCGGCCTGGGCGTCACCATTCGCGCCAATTTCGAATGCCTGCGCTCCCGCCGCACGCATCTAGGCGCGCCGCCGATCGACGCGGCGTTCTTCCTGCGCTTTGCGCGGCGGATCTTTCAGCTGAGGCGATCAGGCCTTTGAGAGGCGGACGACCGAGGCCGATTCCTCCGATGGCACCGCGGCGCCGAACTCCGGAATGGCATCCCTCAGCACCGCCTTGATGGTGGCGCGATCGTCCTTGGCGATCGCCTCCTCCAGCGCCGCGAGCCATTTGAGCAATGTCGGCATCGGGGGCTCGTTCGGCTTGGCCGCCATGATGCCGGCAAGGCCAATCTCGACCGCCGGCTCTTCGTTCGCGAACAGGATCTCGTTCAGCCGCTCGCCCGGCCGCATGCCGGTGAAGACGATTTCGATGTCAAGGCCGGGCTCGAGGCCGGACAGGCGGATCATGCGCTCGGCGAGATCGACGATCTTCACCGGTTGGCCCATGTTGAGCACGTAGACCGAGACGTCCGGACGGACCGGCGCCAGCGCATGCGCCGCCGCCGTGATCACGAGATCGCAGGCCTCGCGAATAGTCATGAAGTAACGGACCATGTCGGGGTGAGTGACCGTCACCGGCCCGCCCGCATCGATCTGCGCCTTGAACTTCGGCACCACGGAGCCGTTCGAGGCCAGCACGTTGCCGAAACGCACCGAGATCAGGCGCATGCGCGGCCGGCCGCCGGCTTGCGTGGCCAGGTCATGGTCGAGGGCCTGGCAATACATTTCGGCAAAGCGCTTTGTCAGCCCCAGCATCGAGACCGGCTCGATCGCCTTGTCGGTGGAAATCATCACCATCGCCTCGGCGCCGGCAGCGAGCGCGGCGTCGGCAACATTGACCGATCCGAAGATGTTGGTCTTGACCCCCTCGCTCCAGTCGCGCTCGAGGATCGGCACGTGCTTCAGCGCCGCGGCATGGAACACGATATCCGGCTTGAATTCCTTCATCAGCAGCATCATGCGTTCACGGTCGCGGATGTCGGCAATACGCCCCTCGATGGCGGCGCCGCCGGCACGCGCGGTCAGCGCCTCGGTGACGGCGTAGAGCGCCGGCTCCGAATTCTCGATGACCAGCATCCGCGCCGCGCCGAAGGTCGCGACACGGTCGCAGATCTCCGAGCCGATCGAGCCGCCGCCGCCGGTGACGATGACGGCCTTGCCCTTCACCAGCGCCTCGAGCCTCGCATAGTCGATCTTCTCGCTTGGCCGCAGCAGCAGATCTTCCACGGCGACCGCGGTCAGGCGGGGCGCATCGCCGCTTTCCAGCGACGGCATCCGGCTGACGATCAGCCCGAGCCGCCGCGCGCGCATCAGCACCGCCTCGGGGCGCGCCTCCGGCTCGAAGGCTGAGGGCGTCATCACCACGCGCGCGATCGGCTTGCCGCGCTTCTCGTAGTCGCGGATGACGTCCTCAACGTCGTCGATCCCGCCGAGCACCGGCAGGTCGCGGATGGTCTGCCCGCGATCGGAGGGCGACGGCGACAATATGCCGGTCGGCCAGATCTGCTTGACGGCGCCGCTTTCGATTCCGCGCAACAGCACCTCGGCGTCGGCGGCCCGGCCGACCACAAGCGCTGGCGACGCTCCCTCGGTGCGGGCGTGGCGGCGCACCCTCGTGTAGCGGAAATAGCGATAGGCAAAGCGCGAGCCGCTCAGGAACAGGATTTCCAGGAACCAGTACAGGATGATGGTGATGCGGCCGAGGAAGAAGGTTCCGCCGACGGCAGGCGCCACGATCAGATAATCCAGCACCACCAGCGTCAGCGTCAGCACGGTAGCGACGCGCACGATGTTGAGCGCATCCGGCAGCGAGATGAACCTCCACTTAGTGGTGGTCAGCTTGAACAGATAGCAAACCACCACGCTGAAGGCGATGAAGTACGGCAGGATGTGCAGCAGCAGCGGCACCCTCTGCCAGAACAGCTCGCCGTCGAAGCGCAGGAAGAAGCTTGCAAATAGCGCCGCCGCTGTCGCCGCCGCATCATGCGTGGCGATCAGCGCGTTGCGCAGGGTCAGATTCGTTAGACGCATCATGATGTTGGCGGTAGGCGTACTTCGGCTTGCTCGCGGCGAGGCCGCTGATACCCCATCTCGGCGGCGCATGCCAGTACTACGGGTCGTGGCGGCGCCTTGCACGCTCGCCCAGCACCGATCCACCGGCGATGCCGACCCCCAATACATACATCCAGCCCGGGACGAAATCGACCAGATGCGAGTTGAACAGCGATGTCAGCATGTTCTGCACAACAACGAGAAGGCCGATCCATGCCATCAGGCCCTCGCCGCGGAACAGCGCGAGATGCGCGAACCACATTGCGTAGAGTATGACGACGCCGACTGCGCCCCATTGGATGGCAAAGGCTAGGGTCTGGTTATGCGGATTGCGGATGACTTCTGCATGAACCTGCCCCTCAGGACCGGTCTTCGCCCGCTTGAACAACCCCTCCGTCGATCCCGTCCCATGGCCAAACAATGGCGCCTCGGAGAAAAAGCGCAGCGACTTGGTCCAGAACTCGATTCGCAGTCCGATCGAAGTCGACTCATTGGATTGCTTGTAGGTCTGATAGTCACTCGAGAACCGTTCCGTGGCAGTACGAAGTGAGGGCGATACCGACCAGGCCAGCAGCACTAGGATGAGAAGGCCGGAGAAGATCGCAAAGCTGGTCCTCCACCGCAAATGCAGCACGGCGAACACCGCGAGCATGAGCGGCATGGTGACCAAGGCGGTGCGAGAGACCGTGACAAAGGCCATGTTGGCGAGGAGAGCTAACACGATGGCGCAAAGCAAGAGTGCCTGCCGAAGTTTTCCTTCACGAAAGAAACCAAAGATCGGATAGACCAGCGCCACCGCGCACAATGTGAATTCCTGGCTCTGGTCAATGTAGTTCTTGACGAAGATTCCGCGCGTGGACTCGTAAGCGGCGCCGGTAAACTCACCCTCCTTGAGTGTAAGGTTGGGCTCAAACAACACCAGAAACGACACGGCCATCATCAGCACGCAGGAGATAAGGAAGCTGACAAATGTCCACGCGCCGCGCCGCGAGCGCTCGAAGTGATAAAGCAGGAACGGCAACACGAAAAGCTTGGCGACGGGATTTGCGGCGTGAAGACGCTCGCTCCACGGTGCGGAAGACCAAAGTGTTCCAAGCAGTGCCAGGGCAAAAAGTGCGACCGGCAGCCAGCAGACCGGCCGGCTCATGAACCGGACAAATCCGCGTGGTTCTATGGTCACCAGCAGGCCGATCAGCCAGATCGGCATCAGGATGGAAAAGACGGAAGTCGACCATGGCAGCGAGGCGGCAACCAGAACCATCAGCAGGTCCAGATTGAAAATTCGCGCCTCCGGATTGTGCCAGGCCGACAGCATGAACGAGGCCGTCGATCGGATGGACGGTCGCCTCTTCGCCTGGTCCGGCATCGCCATCACATCTTGACCGGTGCGCCTGCAGGCGAACCGGCTCCGTTCTTCAGCACCATGCCGCCGGCAACGCCGACGCCGAGCACGTACATCCAGCCGGCGTGGAAATCGACCAGGTGCGAGTTGAAGAGCGAAGTGAGCACATTCTGGACCACGACCAACGATCCGATCCAAGCCACCAACCCCTCGCCGCGGAACAGCAGCAGGTGCGCCCCCCACATCAGATACAGAAGGATGACCCGGACGACGCCCCACTGGATGGCGGTGTGCAGGGTCTGGTTATGTGGATTGGCGATGACATGTCCCGTCGCTTGCATCGCGTGGCCGGTCGCTGCTTTCTCGAACAGGCCGCGGATCGAGCCGGTGCCGTGTCCGGCAAACGGCGCCACCCGAATGAACTGGATGGATTTCTTCCAGTATTCCAGCCGCAGGCCGGCCATCCAGAACGCCGGATTGCGCAACCATCGCCACCATTCCGCACGTGGCGCAGCCGGCGTCGCCGCCACCTCGGCGCTCATACCTGTCCCTCGCGGGCGCGCTTTACCAGCGAGGTCGTGCTGTGGCCTTTGAGGATGTCGACCAGCAGCACCGCGCCGCCGTTCTTCTCAACGATCTCATGGCCGACCACCTGCTCGCGGGTATAGTCGCCGCCCTTGACCAGCACGTTCGGCTTGACCTGCTCGATCAGCTTGATCGGCGTATCCTCCTCGAAGATCACGACGAGATCGACCGCCTCCAGCGCCGCCAGCACCTCGCCCCGCGCGCGCTCGTCCTGCACGGGACGGCCCTCGCCCTTCAGCCGACGCACCGAAGCGTCGCTGTTGAGCCCGACCACCAGGCGGTCGCACGCGCCGCGCGCGGCGTTAAGCACCTTGACGTGGCCGGGGTGCAGGATGTCGAAGCAGCCATTGGTGAAGCCGACGCGCAGGCCCTGTTTGCGCCACTCGGAAAGATGCGCGTCGAGTTCGTCGGCCGGCGCGATCTTCTCTTCGGCAGCGAGCGAGGCATGCGGCAGGATCTTCCGCCGCAATTCCGCCGCCGTCACCGTTGCAGTGCCCTTCTTGCCGACGGCAACCGCGGCTGCAGCATTCGCCACCCGAAGCGCCGCCTCCCAGTCCGCGCCGGCGGCGAGCGCCAGCGCCAGCGCCGCCGCCACCGTGTCGCCCGCGCCGGAAACGTCGCGCACCTTGACCGGCAGCGCCGGCACATGAATCGACTCGCCCTGCCGCGTCACCAGCGTCATGCCGTGCTCGCTCTGCGTCACCAGCATCGCCTCGCAATCGGCGAGATACATCGCGTCCTTTGCCGCTTCCGCAATGCCGGCCTCGCTGTCGGCCCGGCTGCGCGTCGCCTCGGCGAATTCCTTGCGGTTGGGCGTCAGCAGGGTCGCGCCGCGATAGATTGCAAGATTGGCGCTCTTGGGATCGACGATCACGCGCTTGCCGAGCTTTTTCGCGGCATCGATGACGTTGCGGATCACCCGCGCGGTCAAGACACCCTTGGCATAGTCCGACAGCAGCACGATGTCGGCACGCGCGATGTTCGGCAGCACCGCATCGATCAGCTTCTGCTCGATCTCGCCCGTGGCCGGCTGCGCCAGCTCCCAGTCGGCGCGCAGCATGTGGGTGGAGAAATGCTCGGAAACGAAACGCACCTTGCGCGTTGTCGGCCGGGCCGGGTCGTGCACCAGCACGCTCTCGATCCCCGGCTGTTGCGCCAGCGTGACCGCCATCTTGACGCCGACCTCATCCTCGCCGATCAGGCCGGTGAAGATGCACTGCCCGCCGAGCGAAGCGATGTTGCGCGCAACGTTGCCGGCGCCGCCGATATTGGTCTCGCTGCGCTGCGCCGCGATCACAGGCGCCGGCGCCTCCGGCGATATCCGCGACACCTCGCCATAGACGAACTCGTCGAGCATGAGATCGCCGATGCAAAGCACCGTCTGCCGGCCGAACGCTTGCGCGAGAGTGTCGAAATCGAACATCGGTACGGTCCTGCGCCGCCTAGCGGAAGCGATCGGCGCGATCGAGGAAACCCTTGACGTAAAGATCGACCGCCTCTTCGAGCGCCGTGAAGCCGCCGTTGTAGCCCGCCTTGCGCAGCCGATCGACCTTGCTCTCTGTGAAGTACTGGTAGCTGCCGCGAATCTGCTCGGGCATGTCGATATACTGGATGTTGGGCGCAGCACCCAGCGCGCCGAATGCGGCCAGCATCATGTCCTTGAAGCTGCGCGCCGTACCGGTGCCGACATTGAACAGCCCGGAAACCGTCGGCGTCGCCACGAGCCACATCATCACGCGCACGACGTCGTCGACATAGATGAAGTCGCGGCGCTGATCGCCATCCGCGATGCCCTCGCGATGCGACTTGAACAGCTGCACCGGACGGCCCGCCTTGATGTCGGCAAAGCGCCGCGCCAGCACGCTCATCATCGTGCCCTTGTGATATTCGTTCGGCCCGAACACGTTGAAGAATTTCAGCCCCGCCCATTGCGGCGGCAGCTTTTCACCGCGCACCGCGCGCTCAACGACGGCCATGTCGAACAAATGCTTGCTCCAGCCGTAGAGATTCATCGGCCGCAGCTGCCTCAAGGCCGCGGGCGAGGCATCGTCGGAAAAGCCCTGCGCGCCGTCGCCATAGGTCGCGGCCGAGGAGGCATAGATGAACGGCACCGAACTCGCCGTGCACCAGTCGAGCAGCCGCATCGAGAAGCGGAAGTTGGTCTCGATCACGAGATCGCCGTCGGTTGCCGTGGTCTCGGAGATCGCGCCGAGATGGATGACGGCATTGAGCTTGCGCCCCTTCAGCCAGTCGGAGAGCTGCGCCGGCGGCACGATGTCGGCGAGTTGCCGCTTGGCGAGGTTGCGCCATTTGCCGTCATGGCCGAGCAGGTCGCACACCACGACGTCGCGGCGGCCGGCGTCGTTCAACGCGGCCACGACATTCGATCCGATAAAACCGGCGCCCCCGGTCACCAGCAACATGCCCGTCCCTGCCTCGATGCTTCGAAGGCACCTTTGCCCCAGTCCCGCGCGGCGGGCAACCTGGGTCGTCCCTGTGGTGAAGGGTGGAACCGGCTTTTCCAACGCTTTACCTCCTCTCCGCAAGCCGCTACCGACGGACCCGGACCCCGACCCGCACCAAACTATGAACAATAGTTCAATTTATCCCGATCCAACCGATACCCGGCCGATCCTGATCGTCCCCTACATGTGGATCGGCGATTTCGTACGGGGCCATACGGTCGTGCGGGTGCTCAATGAGCGCTGGCCCAACCGGCCGGTGGATCTCCTGACCACCTCGCTCTGCGCGCCCCTGGTGGACTACATGCCGGGCGTCCGTAAGGGCATTCTGGCCGACCTGCCGCGCAGCCGCCTGGCGGTCCGCAAGCAGCGGTCATTGGCGGCCGAGTTGCGTGAGCGAGACTATGGCACGGCGCTGGTGCTGCCCCGCACCTGGAAGGCTGCCATCGCACCGGCGCTGGCCGGCATTCCCGAGCGGGTCGGCTTTGTTGGCGAGGCCAGGTTCGGCCTGATCAACCAGTGGCGCTGGGGCGAAAGGGCCCTGCCCCGCTTCATCGACAAGAATGCCGCGCTGGCGCTGCCCGATGGCGCGCCGCTGCCGCCGGAATGGCCGGTGCCGCAGCTCCGGGTGCCCAAGGAAGAAGCCGGCCGCTGGCGGCAGGCCAACGGGCTCGGCAGCGGCCGCGCCATTGCGCTGGGCCCCGGCTCGGTCGGCGCCTCCAAACGCTGGACCTACTACGCCGAGGCAGCGCGGCTGTTCGCCGACGAGGGCTTTGACGTCTGGGTGGTCGGCGGTCCCGGCGAAAAGGCGCTGGCGCAGGGGATCGTCGCAGCGGGCGGACCGAAGGTCCGCGATCTCACCAGCAGCGATCTGCGCAACGGCATCCTGGCAATGGCCTCGGCAGCCGTGGCCATATCAAATGACTCCGGCCTGATGCACATTGCGGCTGCCATCGGCACGCCGACCATGGGCATCTTCGGCCCCACCAGCCCCTATCTGTGGGCGCCACTCAACGGACTTGCCGCGACCGTGCAGAGGACGACATTGCTTCCCTGCCAGCCCTGTCAGCGCACCGTCTGTACCCAGAACGATCACCGCTGCATGCGCGATATTTCCGCGGCCGATGTCGTCGAGACGGCGAAGCGCGTGCTGGCCACCGCAAGCGGGAGCGCGCCGTGACCAAAGTGCTGAAGCCGGCGGCATTCCTCGACCGTGACGGCGTCGTCAATCACGATGACGGCTACATGGGCACCAAGGAGCGAATCCGCTGGATGCCGAACGCGGCCCAGGCGATCAAGCGGCTCAACGACGCCGGCTATCTCGTGTTCTTCTTCACCAACCAGTCCGGCGTCGCGCGCGGCTTCTTCACCGAGGCCGAGCTCAATGTGCTGCACGACTGGATGTGCGCCGAACTATTGGCGCAGGGCGCGCGCATCGACGACATCAGATACTGCCCGCATCATCCGGCCGGTGTCGTCGAGGGCTATCTCGAAGAACATCACTGGCGCAAACCCTCGCCCGGCATGATCCACGATCTGATGGCGCACTGGCCAGTCCGGCACGAAGGCAGCTTTGTCATCGGCGACCGCGACAGCGACATCGAGGCCGCGAAAGCCGCGGGCCTGCCCGGATTTCTCTTCGCCGGCGGCGACCTCGATGCCTTCGTTGTCGAGGTGATGGCTCAGACTAGCCGGCGATAGGCCAATCTCCCGCCGGAGGCTGCCTCTCGGCCTCGATGCCGCACTCGGCGCATCGTGGACGATCAATCCAGCGTGGCGATCAATTCGCGCACATGAAATTCGATCATCGGCAGCGCAATCGAGGGAGGAGCGAACTCGATGTCGTCCACGTGCCAGTAGGTTACGCTGCTTGCCACTTCGGGAAACCGCCGCTCGATGAGCGGACGATGTTCTGCCTCTTTCAAGGCGACGACAACAAGATGAGCGTCGCGGAAGTCGGTCAGAACGCACGGTATCGGCGCCCGCAATCTTCCATCGCACACAATGGCCTGCGCTTCGAGCGCCTCGAGCGCAAATCTCGACATCGGGCCGATGTTGTCAGGCGATCCCCTTTCGGCCGCCCCGCGGGAGAAGGCACGCCATGGCGCCGGTGCAGAGAAACAGGATCCTTTTCATCGCCAACTCGTCTCCATCAATCCAGCGACGCCTAGACCAGCCGGCGGTAGACGTCCGCGATCGCATTCGCTTCCGCATCGAGGCTGAATTTCTCCAGCACGCGCGCCCTCGCCCGCTCTCCCATCGCCGTAGCCCGCGCGGGATCGCGCATCAAAGGCTCGAGTGCGGCGACCAGCGCATCGGCATCGCCCGGCGGCGTCAGCACGCCGGTGACGCCGTCCTCAACGACGCGTTCGGCCGCGCCCGCGCGCGAGGCGACCAGCGCGTTGCCGGCCGACATCGCCTCGATCAGCGTCAGCCCAAAACCTTCGTTGCGCGAGGTGAAGGCATAGATCGTCAGCCGCTGGTACCAGCGCTGCACCTCCTCGATCGCAAGTTCGCCGGTGATGACGATGCGCGACTGCAAGCCGGCGGCCTCGATGCGCTTCCTCAGCTCGTTCGCAAACCCCTGCTGCTCCGGCACGATCGCGCCGACCATCACGGCGGTGAAATCGGGATAGCGTGGCAACAGCCGGCACATCGCCTCGACGAATACATCGCTGCCCTTCTGCGCGCGGACACGCCCGAAACAGCCGATGGCGTAGCGGCCGGGAAGCCCGCTTTCCGCAAACGCCGCCACGCGGTCGGCCGGCGGAGCATAGGCATCGGTGTCGATGCCGTGCATCACGACCACGGACTCGCGCTTGAGGAACGATGCGGAAATATCGCTGGTGGCGATGATCGCATCCATTCGCCGGATCAGCCAGCGCGTGATCCAGCTGTGATGCCGCTGCGCGGCCGAGGTGAACACCAGCTTGAGCGGCCAGCCGAGCGCGCGCAACAACACGCCGACAATCATCTCGTCGTTACGGCGCGCGTGCCAGATCAGCGGCGTGCGCCGCCGCCATAATTGCATCAGATCGACGAAACCCATCCGAGCAATGCCGTCGGGCGCATGGGAACCGAGCCACGCCGCGCGGAGCATCTTTGCCAGTTTCGGCGCCACCATGCGGTTGGTGGCGGTCACGCCCGAATAGCGCCTGTGCAGGTTTGGCACGATCAGCAGCAGATCGGCGGGCAGTTTGGTCTCGATCGGCACGTCTGGCTCCGTTTCGGAAAGCCTCCTATACGCAACATTAAGCATACTGGCCAGTTGGCCGGCGCCGAAACTCCCTTTTCACCGCACTGTCACTAGCTTCGCCACTCCAAGAACAAGGAGAGGCAAAGCCCATGACCGTGCTCGTCACCGGAGGCGCCGGCTATATCGGAAGCCACATGGTCCTCGCGCTGGTGGAAGCCGGCGAAAGCGTCGTTGTCATCGACAACCTCTCCACCGGCTTTTCCGCTTTCCTGCCGGAAGGCGTGCCGTTGTTCATTGGCGATGCCGGTGACGAAAATCTCGTCGAGGGAGTGATCGAGCAGCACCAGATCGAGAGCATCATCCATTTTGCGGGAAGCGTGGTCGTGCCGGACTCCATGCGCGACCCGCTCGGCTATTACCGCAACAACACCTTCACGACCCGCAATCTGCTCAACGCCGCGGTCAAGCGCGGCATCAACCGCTTCATCTTCTCCTCCACCGCCGCCGTCTACGGCAATGCCGATCAGGTGCCGGTGACGGAGATTGCGCCGACGCGGCCGCTGTCGCCCTACGGTTTCTCCAAGCTCATGACCGAGATCATGCTGCACGACGTCGCCTCCGCGCACGGCATGAAATACGTGGTGCTGCGCTACTTCAACGTCGCCGGCGCCGATCCGCAATGCCGCGTTGGCCTGGCCACCGCCGGGGCCACGCACCTTCTGAAGATTGCAGTCGAGGCCGCCACCGGCCAGCGCGCCAAGATCGACGTGTTCGGCACCGACTATCCGACGGCGGACGGCAGTTGCATCCGCGATTTCATCCATGTCAGCGATCTCGCGCAGGCGCATCGCTCGGCGCTTCACCATCTGCGCGGCGACGGCGATTCCGTGACACTGAACTGCGGCTATGGCCGTGGCTATTCCGTGCTTGAGACTATTGAAGCGGTGCGGCGCATCTCGGGCCACAACTTCGCCATTCAGCATGCCGCGCGCCGGCCCGGCGACATCATGACCATGGTGGCCGACACCAGCCGCATGCGCGCGCTGCTCGACTGGACGCCGCAATACGACAATCTCGACACCATCGCGACCCATGCGCTGGCTTGGGAAGAGAAGCTGCTGCGCGAGCGCGGCGGGCTCGTCGAACAGGCGCAATCGGCCTGAAATCAAGCGCTTATTTGGCTTGAAAAGCCCCGATTTAGCGGGCAAGACACCGCAAGCTGCGACGCGCCGCCTTCGGCTGCGTCAATGGAACGCGGATGGCCGAATTTCCCGGAAAAACTCCGAAGAAAATCTCCGATGACCCCTATGGGGCTGCGGTTCTGATTCGCCGCCTGGTGATGGAACAGGGCATCGTCTATTGGCGGCGCTACCTCACCGCCTTTGCCCTGATGGCGGTTGCGGCCGGCGCCACCGCGGCAGCCACTTACGTGCTCGGGCAGGTGATCAACCAGGCCTATGTCGACAAGAACGTCGCCGGCATCGCGATGCTTTCCGGCGTCACCGTGCTGCTGCTCTTCATCAAGGGCGTGACGACCTACGGTCACATGGTGATCCTGTCGAAGATCAGTAACGCCATCCTCGCCTACAACCAGCGGCAGCTGTTCGCCAAGCTGATGAATGAAAGCATCGGCTTCTTCTCCACGCGGCATTCGTCGGAATTTCTGGCGCGGCTGACGGCCGGCGCCAAATCCATTACCGACGTGCTCAACATGCTGATCAACGCCATCGGGCGCGATCTGCTGATGCTGATCAGCCTGTTCGGGGTGATGATCTGGCAGGATCCGCTGTTGTCGATCCTGGGCCTCGTCGTGGTGCCGCCCGCGATGCTGGTGATGCGCAAGCTGGTCAAGCGCATCAAGGGCCTCGCCTACAACCAGTTCACCGGCACCGCCGATATCCTCGAGACCATGCAGGAATCGCTACAGGGTATCCGTACGGTCAAGGCGTTCACGCTGGAAGACGCCATGCAGCAGCGCATCGACGAGAACATCGCGGTCGTCGAGCGCAACGCCAACAAGATGGCGCGCGTCGCCAACCGCTCCAATCCGCTGATGGAGATGCTGGGCGGCTTCGCCGTCGCCGGCTGTCTTCTCTACGGCGGCTACAGTGTCGTCGCGCTCGGCGCCACGCCGGGCCAGTTCTTCTCCTTCATGTCCGCCTTCCTGCTCGCGACCGAGCCCGCCAAGCGCCTGGCGCGGCTCAACATCGATCTCAACAGCCAGCTGGTCGGCGCGCGCATGCTGCTGGAGGTCGTCGACAGCCCCGCCAGCGAGCAAGCCGATGACGACAAGCCACCGCTGAAACTTTCCGATGCCCGCATCGAGCTGCGCGACGTCAACTTCGCCTATCGCGACGGCGAGGCCGTGCTCAATCGCATGAGCTTTGTGGCCGAGCCGGGCAAGGTCACCGCGCTGGTCGGCCCGTCCGGCGGCGGCAAGTCGACGGTGCTAGCACTGGTGTTGCGCTTCTATGAGGTAACCGACGGCGCCATCCTGATCGACGGCCAGCCGATCTCGTCGGTGTCGCGCAAATCGCTGCGGCAGCAGACCGCCTATGTCGGGCAGGACGTCTATCTGTTCCGCGATACCATCCGCGAGAACATCGCCTTCGGCAAGGTCGGCGCCACCGAGGACGAGATCGTCGCCGCGGCGAAGGCCGCCTGCGCGCACGATTTCATCATGAGCTTCCCGCTCGGCTACGACACGCCGGTCGGTGAGCACGGCACGCAACTGTCCGGCGGCCAGCGCCAGCGCATTGCGGTGGCGCGCGCGCTGATCCGCAACGCCCCGATCATCCTGCTCGATGAAGCCACCGCCGCGCTCGACTCCGAATCGGAGAAGCAGGTGCAGGAGGCGATCGAGCATCTCTGCCAGAACCGCACCACCATCGTGATTGCGCACCGCCTGCACACCATCACCCACGCCGACGCCATCCTGGTGGTCGAGGGCGGCGAGATCGTCGAGCACGGCCAGCATGACGAGCTGCTCCGCCGCAACGGCCGCTACGCCTCGTTCTTCCGCCTGCAACACCGCGATCCCGGCCCGCCCAGTCTGGCGCCGGTCAGCGCAACCGCGTAAAGCTACTCCGCCCTTCCCTTACTTGAACCCCGAGACCATCATGACCGCCACCTCGTACGTCATTCCTGCGCCGCCGCAAGCTTCCCTTCCCGTGGTCGGCGAGACCAGCGCCTATCCGGTCCGCCGCATCTGGTGCGTCGGCCGCAACTATCTCGAGCACATCCGCGAGATGGGCAATGACGAGCGCGCTCCGCCCTTCTTCTTCGCCAAGCATGCCGACATGCTGGTGGCTGATGGCGCCAGCATCCCCTACCCGCCGCTGACCAAGGACCTACATCATGAGGTCGAGTTGGTCGTCGCCATGAAGAGCGGCGGCCTCAACATTCCCGCCGCCAATGCGCTCGACCATGTCTACGGCTACGCCGTCGGCATCGACCTGACCCGCCGCGACCTGCAGCTCGCCTCGCGCAAGAAGGAGCGGCCGTGGGAGATCGGCAAGTCGTTCGACTATTCCGCGCCCTGCTCGGCGATCCAGCCTGCCGCCAAGATCGGCCATCCCGCCAAGGGCAGGATCTGGCTGACCGTGAACGGCAAGGAGACGCAGAAGGGCGACCTCACCGAGCTGATCTGGAATGTGCCGGAGATCATCTGGCAGCTGTCGCAGCAGGTGAAGCTCGCCGCCGGCGACATCATCATGACGGGCACGCCGGCCGGCGTGTCGCAGCTCCAGCCCGGCGACAAGATCGAATGCGGCGGCGACGGGATCGGCACGCTGAAGGTCAATATCGGCAAGCCGGAATAGATTGGAATTGTAGGGCGGATTAGCGCAAGCGTAATCCGCTTTCTTCCTTTGCGCCGACGGCTGGCGGATTACGCTTCGCTAATCCGCCCTACGGATCACCGTATCGCCGAGGCCACGATCGAGCCGATGATCAAAACACCGAGGCTGTATTTCAGCGTGTAGTACACCGTCCGGTTCCACTCCTTGACCTTGCGGCTGGCGAGGTGGATCTCGTAGAGCTTGCCGAACACCTTGTTCAGCGCGCCGACATGCTCGCCTTCGACGTTCTGGGTGGCGGAAGCCTTGACGATATGATGGCTGACCCAGCGATTGATCGCGGTCATGAAGCCGTACTTCATGGGACGTTCGACATCGCAGAACAGGATGATGCGATTGACGTCCGTCTGGTTCTCCGCGCTGTGGATGAACGTCTCGTCGAACATGAACGCCTCGCCGTCGCGCCAGACGCATTCGACGCCATCGACGAAGATATGGCACTTGTCCGAATTGGGCGTGACGAGGCCAAGGTGATAGCGCAGCGAACCCGCGAAGGGATCGCGATGCGCGCCCAGCTTACCGCCTGGCGGCAGCATGGCGAACATCGCGCCGTGCACGCTCGGAATTGAATTGAGCAGCTCCACCGTCTTCGGGCACAGCGTGCGCGCAGACGGAAGGAAGTCGTCGTACCACTTCAGATAAAAGCGTTTCCAGCCGCTCTTGAAGAAGGAATAGAAGCCCCAGTCGTTGTTCTTGGCCGCCGCGCGAATGAAGCCTTCGTCGAACAGCCGCACCGCCTCGTCGCGGATCGTCTCCCAGTTCTCGGAGAGCTTGGCCAATTCCGGAAATTTCTCGACCGGGATGACCGGCGTGTTGGGAACGGCGGAACCGGCGTACATCAGCACGTTGTACGGCGCGAGATAGGTCGAGTGGTCGCCGATCTGCCGGGCGAACCGCAGGCGCTGGCGGCCGCGGAAATGCACATAGAGCGTGGACGCCACGAAGGCATAAAGCACGACAAGCTGTGGCGCGAAAATCTGCTTCAGCATATCTGTCCCTGTGATGCGGCCCCGGCGTTCCCCGACAGGCCGCATGTCTAGCAAAAGATTGTGCAGACAGGAAGCGCCGGGCGTGCTGCAAAAGCCGCGGCGATGGTCGTTGGCGGCCTGATGGATCGGGAACGGCTTGGACGCATTTCTACTGCTTTGATGCTGCTCGGTACGGCCTTTTCACGAGAGCTCTGATCGGCGAAGTGCGGCGGCAACTTGGATCGCCACCGCAACGAAGCTAGGCAAGATGGAAGTCCCTCATCCACAGCAGGCTGTGCACGGCATCCAATGACAGCTGATGCTGATCAACGGAGCCGGCAGAGCCCGCGAATCCAGTGGTGTCCATAGACCAATGGAACTCCGTAGCCGGCGCGAGCTTCCGGTCCAGCATTTCCTGCACTAACTCTTTCGCGGAATTCATCTGCGGTCCCACGGCCGAGGCAAATAGGAAAGCATCAGTTCTTGCGGCAGGGACACGGCCGAGAATAGCATCGTCGGGAGTCCACATCGGAAATGGATCCGGTTCCCCAGCCACTTCCAGACCATCCGATGCAAGCGGTGCGCTGTTTTGCGACGGCGTGAGATAGAACTCCGTCCACGCACCCCAGTCCGTACCGTCGAAGGCGCGAACCCAGAGATGGTCGGTGATGCTGCCGACCTGGAATGTCGTCTGTGCAAGCTGGGACGCGCTGACCGTGATGGCCTGGTTCGTCCCCTGCGCTACACCCCCCACCACGAAGTGGCCGCTGGCAGCTTCCGGGCTCGAATCCCAGAACTGGTACTGCGTGACGCTGTCGCCGTCGGCGTCGCTGACCGTGAACAGGCTCGATGCAGCCGGATTGCTGCCCCTCGCGAGTGTCACATTGGGCGCCGTCGCCACCGGCGCGCTGTTTTTCCAAGGCGTGAGATAGAACTCCGTCCACGTACCCCAGTCCGTACCGTCGAAAGCGCGGACCCAGAGATGGTCGGTGATGCTGCCGGCCTGGAAAGTCGTCTGTGCAAGCTGGGATGCGCTGACCGTGATGGCCTGGTTCGTCCCCTGCGCTACACCCCCCACCACGAAGTGGCCGCTGGCAGCTTCCGGGCTCGAATCCCAGAACTGGTACTGTGTGACGCTGTCGCCGTCGGCGTCGCTGACCGTGAACAGGCTCGATGCAGCCGGATTGGTGCTGCCCTTCGCGAGCGTCACATTCGGCGCCGTCGCCACCGGCGCGCTGTTCTTCCACGGCGTAAGATAGAACTCCTTCCACGCACCCCAGTCCGTACCGTCGAAGGCGCGGACCCAGAGATGGTCGGTGATGCTGCCGGCCTGGAATGTCGTCTGTGCAAGCTGGGACGCGCTGACCGTGATGGCCTGATTCGTCCCCTGCGCTACACCCCCCACCACGAAGTGGCCGCTGGCGGCTTCCGAGCTCGAATCCCAGAACTGGTACTGCGTGACGCTGTCGCCGTCGGCGTCGCTCACCGTGAACAGGCTCGATGCCGCCGGATTGGTGTTGCCCTTCGCGAGCGTCACATTCGGCGCCGTCGCCACCGGCGCGCTGTTTTTCCAAGGCGTGAGATAGAACTCCGCCCACGCACCCCAGTCCGTACCGTCGAAAGCGCGTACCCAGAGATGGTCGGTGATGCTGCCGACCTGGAAGGTCGTCTGTGCAAGCTGGGACGCGCTGACCGTGATGGCCTGGTTCGTCCCCTGCGCTACACCTCCCACCACGAAGTGGCCGCTGGCAGCTTCCGGGCTCGAATCCCAGAACTGGTACTGCGTGATGCTGTCGCCGTCGGCGTCGCTGACCGTGAACAGGCTCGATGCAGCCGGATTGGTGTTGCCCTTCGCGAGTGTCACACTCGGTGCCGTCGCCACCGGCGCCTTGTTTTGCGGAGGCGTGAGATAGAACTCCGCCCACGCACCCCAGTCCGTACCGTCGAAGGCGCGGACCCAGAGATGGTCGGCAATGCTGCCGGCCTGGAAGGTCGTCTGTGCAAGCTGGGACACGCTTACCGTGATGGCCTGGTTCGTCCCCTGCGCTACACCCCCCACCACGAAGTGGCCGCTGGCGGCTTCCGGGCTCGAATCCCAGAACTGGTACTGCGTGATGCTGTCGCCGTCGGCGTCGTTGACCGTGAACAGGCTCGATGCAGCCACCGTGAGCAGGCCCGATGCAGCCGGATTGGTGTTGCCCTTCGCGAGCGTCACATTCGGCGCCGTCACCACCGGCGCGCTATTTTTCCAAGGCGTGAGATAGAACTCCGCCCACGCACCCCAGTCCCTACCGTCGAAGGCGCGGACCCAGAGATGGTCGGTGATGCTGCCAGCCTGGAATGTCGTCTGTGCAAGCTGGGACGCACTGACCGTGATGGCCTGGTTCGTCCCCTGCGCTACACCCGCAACCACGAAGTGGCCGCTGGCGGCTTCCGAGCTCGAGTCCCAGAACTGGTACTGCGTGATGCTGTCGCCGTCGGCGTCGCTGACTGTGAACAGGCTCGATGCAGCCGGATTGGTGTTGCCCTTTGCGAGTGTCACATTCGGTGCCGTCGCCACCGGCGCGTGATTAACAGGCATGAACGACGAGCTTGCGAAGGTGCCATCCGCGAACTGGAAGTTCTCGACCTCCGTGACGGTGTCGGTGCCGTCGGGCGAGCCGTTGCGCTGATCGGCGATCGTGAAGGTCTGCGTCGCCGAATTGTAGGTGATGAGATAGTTGGCCTTGTTGCCGGAATAGACCGCGGTATCGATGCCCGGACCGCCGATGATGGTGTCGTTGCCGCCACCGCCGGTGATCGTGTCGTTGCCGGCGCCCCCGTTCAGGACGTTGGCGATGGCATTGCCGATGATGATGTCATTGCCCGAACCGCCGATCGCGTTATCGATCAGCGATTGCTGGTTGTTGTTGAACAGATAGGCATTGAGAATGTTGCCGGCCGCGTAGTGGCCGTTACCGAGATAAGCGAGCTGGGCCTGCGACGTGACCGTCCATGCACCGGGATTGAGATTGATCGAGACCGACGTCGAGTAGTTCGACAGGTCGTAGGTATCGACACCGCCGCCGTCCCAGATCGTCTCGAAGATGCGGTTCGCCGCACCGCCCGTGCCACCGCCCGGCGGCAGCTGGCCGACGCCGTTGATGAACATCTGGCCGGTCGTCGGACTCCAGGAGTAGACCGTGTTGCCGCTTTGGGTGTTGTAGTTGGCGCCATAGAGCGTCTGCAGGGCGAGGATGTCGTTCGCCATGTAGGTCTGCGAGAAGCCGTATTGTTCGGCCGTGTACCCCGTGAGCGGTGCGCCGACATAGCTGCGGTAGCTCATGATGGTATATTCGGAATCGTCGTGCGCCGTCGGCACCGCGACATTGGCGACGCCGCCGGCCTCCTGGCTGTGCTTGAGGCCGAGCGCGTGACCGAGCTCGTGCAGGGCGGTAGCGAAGAAGTAGTTGCCGAGCGCAGCCGCAGAATAGTCGTACTTCGTTCCAAACCAGATATCGCCGCCCGCCGCGTAGTTGCCGGGATAGTAGGCGTAGGAGGTCGGATTTGCCGCCGGCGACTGCGCGATCTGGATGTCGGCGGTATTGGTGCCGGCATAGCTGATCGAGATGTTGGTGTAGCCCTTGATCAGGTTGATGGCGTAGTTGATCGCCGCCTGCATCGCAGCCGGCGCCGACGCAAACCCCTGCTGGGCGGGTTCGTTGTCCTGGGAATAGCCGAAGTAAGGATAGTCGCTCGGCGAATCCGGGAAACTATAGGTGATCGAGCCGCTCCATCTGGAGCCTCCGAGCAGACCGTCGATCTCCGGATTGTTGGTAGCACCAACGGTGACAGCAGTAGCCAAGTCCGATCTCCCGGATTCCTGTCGTCAAATCATTCGCAATGCGTTGGAATTCTAAACCTGCGCATAATACATAAGGCCCAATATCGGCCCGCTTCCGCCTGACTTGGTAGCAACACTTTCTTAACCGGGGTTTACTTCCCGAATGAGCCTTGGACGGAAATGCTCCACCGCAAGTTAATGAGGAAAAGGTGACGAAAATCCGCCGCTCTGGCCTGGTGTTGGCGATACTGCCGGCCGCGACAGTGCTGCTGCCGTTTCCTGACTGTATTTCTCCGGGAGAGGACATCCTGATGCCCAGAAAAGCCCATGCCGGCCCGCCCTCCGCCGCTGCTCCGGAACGCACCGTGCCGCCGGCGCGGAATCCGGAAATTGCGGTCGAGGAAGAATACAATATTGCGCGCCGCCGCGGCACGGCGGAAGCGCTCGAACTCTTCATTGCGCGGCATCCGGAAGGCGCGCTCGCTGAACGCGCCCGCGCCGAACTCTTGAAGATGAAGCGATAGGCCTCAGCTCGCCTCGGTCACGCCAGTCCGAAGCGGTAAAAGCTTCGCCGCGACATATCGATGGTCGGCCGGATGGAGCTTCCTTACCGGAACTGCACGAACTTGGCCGCCCTCAGCAGTTGGTGCAGCTCATGTGCCACCGCACCGTCTTCGCATTGCCAGTACCGCGACCGGCACTTTTCGACGAGCGACCATCTGTAGGCGTAAGTGCCGTCGACATGGAAACCAAGCGCATGCAGAAGCCAGTCCGAGAGGAAGGCGACGTCGATCAGCTTGTGGTCCGGCAGTGCCTCGAACCTGTAGCCACCCCACTCTCTTATGCGGAAATACGTAATCAAATGAGGATCATCGATAGTTCTGTCCTCGTTCACGTAGCCGGGGTGGCCCGGCAGGTCCTTGGTAAATTGGGGCTGGTGATCGCCGAAATCCAGGATGACCAGTGGGCGATTGCCGCCCGCCCCCGATCTGAACGACGCCGCAAAGCGCTCCAAATCCCTCTCACCGATCACAAGCCGCCTAATGTACTCCGCGATCGCAGGATCCCTGACTGAATCCGCTTCCTCGACATGCTCCTCGGGACGCAGCTTCATATCCGTGTAGGGCGCGTGCGACGCGGTTGTGTCGACATAGACGAAGTTGGGTACTGAAGCATCTTCCTTGGACAGGCGTTCGGTCACCAATCGATAAATCGCCCGATCGGAAATATCATCTCCGCTCAGCTTCGTCACATCGTAAAGATCCGTGTAACTCTCAAACCCAACCGCATTGTAGAATTCCCTTGCGGCGACGTACCCCTCCGTTCCCGTCGTAATGGCCGCAGTCCGATAGCCGCAGGCTCGCATGAGCAAGGGCAAGGTATGGCGAAGCCGCCCCGGGGTCATGTCGATGGCGAGGTTCTTGAGACCGCCAAACGCCTCGGTAGACAGGCCTGAGATGAGACTGAAGATGGTGTGCGCCGAACCTGCGCCGTAGGTTTCCACGCGCAGGGGGTAGGTACGACCGTCGAACGAACGAAACTTGTCCTCGGCGGGCTGGGGCGTGCCCATGCCCTTCACCAGGGATGGCGGCGTGATACTCTCCCGCAGGACGACAATGATGTTGGGCGCGACAACACCTTCGTTCACGCTGCAATCGTTGCGTGAAACGGACGAAATCAGCTTCGAATCGAGCGCCTTGGCCGTACCGTATTCGAATATGTTTCCTCCCAGCAATTGCGGCACTGACAACACGGTGGTCAGCACAAACGTGGACGTGTGCTGGTGGTCGAAATGCATGAAGCGATTTCCATCGCCCAGTCCTCTTCCATCCAGGTACGGAGAAATGCGATTGAGCCCGATCGCGGCAAGAAGGATGGCGCCGATTATCGCGACATTGGCGCGCGTAGGCCGCCGAAATCGTTCGATCGCCAACACGGTCAGCGCCATCACGAGGACGGCGGCCAAGCCTACATACAAATAAATATAGTGTTTCGGATAAAGCTCCTTGAAGTACAAAAGCGAGTCCAGGTTGGCATAGGTATAGATGTCATACGGATGCAATCGCCTGCCGGTGAGCCAGAACTTGTATTTCGAGGCAATGAAGATGCTGATCACGCATCCGGCTGCGCCAAGGCCTGCAAAGAGAGGCCCCAGCGCAATCAAGCGGAAAAGATTGTACAGCAACACGGCGCCCAGGACCACGAGTGCCATGCCGAACCATCGCAGCTCTGTGCGATAGGCAAAATAAATCACGGCCAAGGCCAGAAGCAGTAAAGCTCCTCGCACCAGGAGATTCCAATATTTCATCCGGCCCCTCAACTATGCATTCGTTCGAGCATCGACCGTTATCAGGCTGCCTTCCATGCGACGCGCTTCGGCGAGACCCGCGATGGGAAGGTTCGCTGCAAGAACGCCCGGACATGTCTCCCTGGAAGGAAGCGCACGCTGCCTGAATCAGGAACATTCCGGGCATAACGCCTGAATATCCTCGCAGCCCGCCCGAGTAAATCCTCCCTTTCAGCTGCCTCCGCGTGTGGCGCATCGCCTTGATTCCCAATAAGGAAATTGCCGTCGCGGCTCGATCCGTTCATCTAGACTTGGCGGCGGGATACCGGTCCAATGCGCCTTGGTTGACCAAGGAGCGAAAACTCCCCTGCTGGTCCGGCGATCGCGAGCGCTTCGACCCGCGAAGCGCCCCGCCGAACACAAGCAATTTCCTGGGTCCAGTACACGACGCGGCATAGAACCGCTTCGGGTGAAACCGCGGCCATGGCAAGAGCACCCGTAGCGTGCGCTATGACAACAACACCACTCTGAGTGCCGCCGTCCGTGCGCGACGCCGGTGCCTGGCGACGCACGAGCCAGGATGCGCCCGGCCGCCGCCGCTACATCCGGGCCGCCTCCAGGACAACCTCGGCAAATTGTTGCGGGGCTTCCTGCGGCGGATTGTGGCCGACGCCGCCGCTAAAATTCCGATGCGAATATTTCCCGGTGAACTTCTTGGCGTACGAGGCCGGATCCGGATGCGGCGCGCCGTTGGCGTCGCCCTCGATCGTGATGGTCGGCACCGCGATCGCTGGAAATTCGGCAAGCCGCTTTTCCAGCTCCAGATATTTCGGCTCCCCCTCGGCGAGCGCAAGCCGCCAGCGATAGTTATGGATGGCGATGTCGACATGGTCGGGGTTATCGAGCGAGGCCGCGCTGCGGGCAAAGGTGGCATCGTCGAATTTCCACTTCGGCGAGGCGAGCTGCCAGATCAGCTTGGCGAAATCATGCGTGTACTTGCCATAGCCGGCACGGCCGCGCTCGGTCGCGAAATAGAACTGGTACCACCATTGCAGCTCGGCACTCGGCGGCAGCGGCACCTTGCCGGCCTCTTGGCTGCCGATCAGATAGCCGCTGACCGAGACCATGGCCTTGACGCGTTCGGGCCACAGCACGGCCATGATGTTGGCGCTGCGCGCGCCCCAGTCAAATCCGGCGAGGACGGCTTTCTCGATCTTCAGTGCGTCCATCAGCGCGATGGCGTCGACGGCAAGCGCGGCCGGTTCGCCATTGCGCATGGTCCCGCCGGCAAGGAAGCGCGTCGTGCCGTAGCCGCGCAGATGCGGGACGATGACGCGATGGCCCGCTTTTGCCAGCAGCGGCGCCACATCGACGAAGCTGTGAATGTCGTAGGGCCAGCCGTGCAGCAGGATCACGGGAGGGCCGTCAGCCGGACCGTCCTCGGCGTATCCGACATTCAACACGCCGGCATCGATCTGTTTCAACGACGCGAACGTCGTGCTGTTCGGCGGCGCGCCGGCAGGTGTTGCGGCGGTTTGCGCCTGCGCGGAACGAGTGAGAATGAGCGGCGCGGCAGCAACGCCGACGGCCGCCGCACCAAGGAATTGGCGGCGATTCCTGCTGATTTGTTCTGACATGTTCATCTCATCCGCTAAGCCAGGCCAAGCCTCCACCTGCGGCTGCCTCCCGTTGAGACTTAGGCTTGGTCGAAACGGGGGCGAATAGCCGCGTCAGTCACTCTTTCGTGTCACGAACGCGTGGCGGCCGCGCAATTGGCCAGATCATTGGCAAGCCGCGCAAACTGGCTGCGCAGCCGCGGCACGGCGAAGTCTACGAAGGCGCGCACCTTCGGCAGGGACAGCCGGCCCTGCGGGGCAATCACATGCACCGGCATCGGCGGATCCTCGCAAGCGGCCAGCACGAGCTCGAGTTCTCCGCGCTGCACCTGCTCGGCCACCTGATAGGAAAACAGCCGCGTTACGCCAAGCCCGCTGACGGCGGACGCCACGGCCGATCGGGTGCTGTTGGTCGTGATGCGGGGCGCAAACTGCACGGCCCGCGGTGTGGAAGAGCCCGGCGCCGGCGCAAAGGTCCAGGAATTGGTGAAATGCACCATGGTGATCATCTGGTGCTTGGCCAGATCAGCGGGCTGCTGGATGCGCGGATGCTGCTTGAGATAGCGCGGCGAGGCCACCACCACGCGCCGCACTTCGCCGACGCGCAGGGCAATCATCGAGGAGTCCTCGAGGTGTCCGATGCGAAGCGCGACATCGATACCCTCCTCGATCAGGTTCACATGGCGGTCCATCAGCGTGATCCGCGCCGACACCGTGGGATAGGCATCCAGGAAGGCATCGAGGATCGGCCGAAGCACCAGTTCGCCCGAGATGTTCGGTGCCGATATGGAGAGCGTGCCACGCGGCACCGCGCGCTCTCCGGCGGCGACGACATCGGCCTCTTCAAGCTCGGTCAGCACGCGCCGGCAGATGTTCGCATAGCGCTCGCCGGCCTCGCTGAGCTTGATCGAGCGCGTCGTGCGATGCAGCAGCTCCGTGCCCACCCGCTGCTCGAGAAAGGCGATCGCACGGCTGACGGCAGCCGGTGAACGCCCGAGCTTGCGGCCGGCGCCGGCGAGGCTCCCCTCGTCCAGCGTCACCACGAAGACCTTCATTGCATCCAGGCGGTCCATCGCCCTCTCGCCTCAATAACCAATTGTTTTAAAACGACTTTTCTTCATCCTTCCTGGACTCCCGGTGGACCGCTGCCGCGCCGCATTCCCATCACGCGGCGTAACAGTGCCGTTCGATCAACGCGCATTCGCTCGCGCCGCGAACGAGTTTAGTTCCCGGTCATCCCGATCGACAAGTCATCGCCGACCGGCACCACCAGGCCAACAGGAGACAAAACCATGGGTACCGAGCAGAAGGTTGCAGTCATCACCGGCGCCTCGCAAGGCATTGGCGCGGCCCTCGTCAAGGCCTATCGCGACCAGAACTATCGCGTCGTCGCGGTCGCGCGTTCGATCAAGCCGTCGAATGACGACGGCGTGCTGACGGTCGCCGGCGACATCGCCGACCCCAAGACCGCCGAGCGCGCGATCTCCGAAGGCCTGAAGCGCTTCGGCCGCATCGACACGCTGGTCAACAATGCCGGCATCTTCATCGCCAAGCCGTTCACGCAGTACACGGCGGAAGACTACGCCAAGATGATCGGCGTCAACGCTTCGGGGTTCTTCCACGTCACGCAAGCCGCCATCGCCGAAATGGAGAAGCAGGGCAGCGGCCATGTCGTGCAGATCACCACGAGCCTGGTCGATCACGCCATCCAGGGCGTGCCGTCCGTTCTGGCGTCCCTGACCAAGGGTGGCCTCAACGCCGCCACCAAGTCGCTCGCCATCGAATTCGCCAAGAAGGGCATCCGCGTGAACGCGGTCTCGCCCGGCATCATCAAGTCGCCGATGCATCCGGTCGAGACGTACGCCGCCCTCGGCGCGCTGCATCCGGTCGGCCACATGGGCGAGATGTCCGACATCGTCGACGCCGTCCTCTATCTCGAGAAAGCCGGCTTCGTGACGGGCGAGATCCTGCACGTCGACGGCGGCCAGAGCGCCGGTCACTGACCGGCCTGAAGCCCGAAGGAGATACACCATGCCCATCGTCAACATCCAGGTCACCCGCGAAGGCACCAGGCCGGGTGCGACCTCCGTAACGAAAGAAGAGAAGGCCGCACTCATCAAGGGCGTCAGCGAACTTCTGCGCGACGTCCTGAACAAGCCGCTGGAATCGACCTTCGTCGTCATCGAGGAAGTCGATCCCGACAATTGGGGCTGGGGCGGCCTGCCCGCCCTCGAATATCGCCGCCAGCGCGCGCTGGCTGCGAAATGAGACCGCGGCAAGCCAGCCAGCGGAGAATGAGATGACCGAACTGCAGGCAAACCTCAAGGGCAGGCAGAGCCGCCGCGGTGACGACCAGATCGCCACTTGGCGGCTAGCGGCGGCGGGATTGTCCGCCTCGCTCGTCGGCATTGGCCTTGCGCGTTTCGCCTACACTCCGCTCATCCCTGCGCTGATATCAGCAAAATGGTTCGGCGCCGCCGACGTCGTCTATCTCGGCGCGGCCAATCTTGCCGGCTATCTCGCCGGCGCGCTGCTGGCGCGCATGGCAGCGGCGCGCTTCGGCGCGGTGGCATCGCTGCGCACCATGATGGTGCTGACGACGCTGGCGTTGTTTGCCAGCGCGACTCCGCTCTCCTTCCTCTGGTTCTTCGTCTGGCGGTTCCTTTCTGGCTTCACCGGCGGCGTCATCATGGTGCTTGCCGCCACGGTGGTACTGCCGCACACCTCGCCCGGGCGCCGCGGATTGGTCGGCGGCGTGATCTTCGCCGGCGTCGGGCTCGGCATCGCCATATCGGGCACGCTGGTGCCGTTGCTGCTGCGGCAGGGACCGGCGGCGAGCTGGATTGGCCTCGGCGTGCTGTCGGGCCTGCTGACGCTGATCAGCTGGGCGAACTGGCCGAAGGATGCGCCGGCGCCCACCCCGCATACCACCATTCATCATCGAAGCCGCCATCGCGAGCCGCTGGCCGCGCGTGCCTTGCTCGTTCAATACGGCCTCAACGCGGTCGGCCTCGTGCCGCACATCCTCTTCCTCGTCGATTTCGTCGCGCGTGGCCTCGGCCAGGGCATCGCCACCGGCTCGCAATACTGGGTGCTCTATGGCCTCGGTGCGATCGTCGGTCCCCTGCTCGCCGGCCATCTCGGCGACCGTGCCGGCTTTGGCCCCGCGCTGCGCCTCTCCTTCCTGATCCAGGCCGTCGCCATCCTGCTTCCCACCGTCAGCACCGCGCCGCTGTCGCTGATCGCATCGAGCGTGATTGTCGGGGGCTTCACGCCGGGCATCGTGCCCCTGGTGCTCGGACGCGTCCATGAACTGCTGCCGCACAGCACTGAGCGACAGCGCGCCACCTGGAGCCATGCCACCACCAGCTTCGCCCTGTTTCAGGCCGCCGCGGCCTATGGCTTCTCCTGGCTGTTTGCACACACCGGCGGCGACTACCTGCCCCTGTTCGCCATCGGCGGCGGCGCCACGCTGCTGGCGCTGGCGATCGATCTCGCTGTGGCCGTGGTGCGCCGCAACTACCGTGGCGACTAGCCTGCATACTTCCCGGGATCGGACGTTGCGCGGTCATTGATCGCACACCGGCGGCTCTCCTTCTGCTATGCTCCCTCGCACAACAAGCCAAAAGGGAGGGGTTGAACATGAAGGCCATTCTGGTCGCTGCCGCATTCGCCACCTTTGCCACCGCCGCATCCGCGCAGGACAAGCGCCCCGACTACGGCCCCGACGTCAATGCCGTCGGCGCCAAGAAGATCGCAGCCGACGTCATCGCCGAATGCACCAAGAACGGCTGGAACGTGGCCGTCGCCGTCGTCGATAATCACGGCTTCCTCGTGTATTTCGAGCGCATGGACAACACGCAGACGGCCAGCATGGACATCGCCGTCGGCAAGGCCAGGGCCGCGGCAACCTATCGGCGCCCGACACGGGCTTTCATGGATGCGATCAACAAAGGCGGACCGGCCACGGCCACCCTGCCCGGCGTGTTCGCCTCGCCCGGCGGATTGCCGATCATGGTCGACGGCAAGGTCACGGGCGGCGTCGGCGTCAGCGGCGCCACCGGCGACCAGGACGAGCAATGCTCCAAGGCCGGGCTTGGCATCAAATAGCCCGTTGCGGCGCAGCGCAGGGCCCGCCGGGCGAGCAATTGTACATCAACCGCCGGAAGACAATATCGCTGGCATGAGCGGCACGGCTGATCCGGAAGCGGAAGCTTGTGCACGCGCAAGCGCGTGCCTTCCGATCGGACTTTCGCTGCTCACGTCCAGGGATTAGGCTGGCGGGCGTCAATGTCGCGTGCCGCATCCGGCGGCTGCAGCGAGCGGAGTTCCGGGGATGAAGACGATCCTGGTGCCAACCCAACAGATTCCCGCGATGAAATCGGCCCTGGAGGTGGCAACGCTGCTCGCGCAGCGTACCGGCGCCTATATCGAGGGCTTCCCGCTGCGGATCGCCATTCCCCCTTATGTCGTGGCAGAACTGACCGCCGGCCTCACCATGGATGCCTACGATGCGCAGCGCGACGAGGAAGTAGCCGAGCTGCGCCGCCTGTTCGAGACCTTCATGCGGGAGCACGGCATCCCGCCATCCGGCGCGGCCGGGGAGCATCCCTGCTTCGGATGGCTTGCCGGCGCACCCGAGGATGAAAGCTTCATCGGCAGCCATGGCCGCTCGTTCGACATCACCGTCATCAACAGGCTGGACAGGGATTCCAGCGGGCTGCACCGGCGCACCATTGAGGGCGCGCTGTTCGAGAGCGGCCGGCCGGTTCTGCTGGCGCCGCCTGCGGCTGGGAGGCAGATCGCCACCAACATCATGGTCCACTGGAACGGCAGCACCGAGCAGGCGCGCGCGAACGCCTTTGCGATGCCGCTGCTGCGCCTGGCCGACCGGGTCTCGGTGCTGACAGTCATTGGCGGACAGGACGTGCCAGGTCCGTCCTCCGACGATATTCTCCGGCAATTACAGCACAACGGCATCGCTGCCCGGCCCATTCGCGTCAAGCTCGGCGATCGCGAGACCGGGGAGGCGGTTCTCGATGCAGCGCGGGCGGAAGGCTGCGATCTCCTGATCAAGGGCGCGTTCACGCGCAACCGGCTGCGGCAAATGATGTTCGGCGGCGCCACCAGCCACATCATGGACCACGCCGACATTCCGGTCCTGATGGCGCACTGACGCGTTCTGCTGTCACGTGGCTCTACTCATCCTACGAACTACGGCCCTATCGGACTAGAGAACGAACGAGGCCAATTGATAGAACGCGTAGGCAAGCTGCAATCCCAGCAGAATCATGGCTGCGATCATCAGGTAAAAGCTGAAATGCATGAGGGCTTGAAACCGGAAATCTGTCTTGAATATGTGGGTCGCGAAGCTTCGGACGCCGCCGACTGTGCTTCGCCGCCTGACCAACTCGCTGGCATTTGAACAAGAAGGCTTCCGCCGCCGCGGAAGTGTGATGCCGTTGTCGCGAACCCCTTCTTGACCGGAGGTTTCTTGTTCGACGCCAGTTACCTGCTTGCTTACGCGCCGTAGAAAATCTTCATTCCCCACAACACGACTACGATGGCCGCAACGAGTGTGGCCGCCGTCAGTACACTTTCCAAGGAAGCGACTCTCATACACTTACTCCGCTTCCCCAGCCCCACTAGCGGTCTAGTTGATTCGATTCTTCGGTCGCAATCGTGCGATCAGCTGCATTGTACGATGATGCAGCGGTTGTGGTTTGCCGGCCACATCTTCTCCGTAGAAGCACGGGCGTCAACGCTTCTGGTACGGACGAAAAATGGGTGTGAGCGAGCAATGCAATCCGATCGGAAAATGCAGTGGTTTTGTCGGGTCCAGCGCATACCGGCTTCTTGCAAGCCATGCTAGATTTGAAGCGAGCTGTGCGGTTGAGGGGTCCGAAATGCCGATCAAGCCGCCCGTTGCTACGGAAAGGGACCTGGCAAGAGCCCGTCAGATCGTCCGTTCCCTGGCGCCTCTCAAGGGCCTCACCGGCGACGACGCCGAAATTGTCGCCAGGATCATCGCCCTGAGCTTTGCGGAAGGGCGCCAGCAAGGCCTGGAAATCGCATTGGACTGGACCGAAGACGACTGGCGGCAAGTCCGAGCGAGGGGTTGCGCGACGAATGCGGCCCGCGCTGCAGGCGATTAGCAGGAGCAACCGAAAAACCCCGGAACGTGCCGGGGCTCTCGTCGATGAGAGGAGACTGACTGCCCGGCGTCAGTACTTGGCAACCACGGCGGCGGGCGCACCGAACTTTAGCGAGAGGCGCGCGCGAACCAGGTCGATCGTGGTATCGATGTTGCGGCAGTTGACGGCGCACACGCCGTCTGGCGGGCTCACCATCTGCGCCGTGCCCAGGTCGATGTGCTGATACTCGGCACCGACGATCAAGGCGGTGTTGCCGGACTTCCAGGCCGCCCACTCCAGGCCCACGCCTGCGAACCAGCCGCCCTGCCGCCGGCCGAAGTCGTCGAACACGGCGTTGGTTGGGATATTGACCGAACGGGTGCTGATCTGCCCGTTGGCATAGCCGCCGGTTCCGTAAAACAGCCAGTCATTGACAGCGTAGCCAAGACGAGGACCGACCGTCCATACGTTCGAAACACGCGCCTGACAGAAATACGCGGGACTCGGACAACCCGACAGGGGTGTACCGGTGACCTGACCGGAGTCGAAGCCCGTGAACCACGCCGCTTCAAGGCCCAGCACGACATTATTCCACTGATACTGGGCCCCGATCTGCGCGCCGCCAATGCCGGTCGATTGATCGTGGCTGAAGTTGCGGACAGGGCGTGCGGAGTTGAGCCAGAATGCGCTCTGGTCGGTCCACATGCCGCCGATATTTCCGCCAACATAGAAGCCGGACCAGTCGTAGACGGCAACCACCGGCGGCGGAGCCTTGGTGTACGGACGAGCAGCCAGATCGGCAGCCTGCGCAGCGCCGGCGAACAGCATCAACACAGCCATAACGGCGATAGCGGTTTTCTTCATTCTGGTCGCCCCGTTGTTCGAGCATCGGTATTAAGGTCAATTATGCATGCGTTCGGCGCTAAGACCCGTGACCTGAAGGACACATTCGTCGGGCCATTTGCCTGGTCACGTTTTGCTAATACTGATCAGAGGGATGTCTCAACGCGACGCAATCGGACGGGCTGGGATTGGAAGTGAATTTGTCGGTTGTGGCAGCTCGCGCAATACGGCACGACTTAATTCAACCCGGACTTCGCGGGGAGCAAAAGCAGAGCGGCGATCAGCGTGAGCAAGGTGACCATCGCCGCCAGTGAAAATAGCACCGCGAATGAGGCCGCCGCATCGCTCGTCGCGAGCGATGCCCCCAACGCGGCAATGCTGATGGAAAATCCCGCCTGGCGCACGATCATCGTCATGGCGGAGGTCATGCCCGCATGCGTGGCAGGCGCCAGCGCGACGCCGGACATTTGCGGGTTGTCCAACGCGGCTCCGACGCCGATCGTGAGCATTCCGGCAATGGTCATCGCCAGAAGCCCCATCGGGTCGGCGGCAAGGGTGGCAAGCGCAAGCAAACCATCTCCCGCGATGATCATGCCGAACGCAACAAGAAAAAAACGACGCCATCCCCAACGGGTAACAAGGCGGCTGCCGATCATCGGTATGAGAAGCATCGGCAGCGTTGCCGCGAGCAGCGTTATGCCCGCCACATCCATGCTCATGGATAGACCGGCGCGCAGGAACATGGGCAAATAGACCAGCAATGCCCAATAGCCGAACTGGATCGCAGTCAGCAGCGCGCCGACCGCGACCATCGCCGACGTTCCGAACACGCGAGGATCGAGCACAGGGTGCGGACGACGCCATTGCTGAAAAACGAACAGGGTCGCCACCGCGGCGCTACCTGCAAGGCACGACAATCGCAAGATCGTTGAGCCGTCGCGCCTGAGCAGCCCATCGATTGCCAGACCCAACGCAAGCGTCAGCAATGCTACACCCAGCGGGTCAAGCGGGCGGCCGTTCGGGTCGGCCGTTTCAGTGATCAGCCGCGGCACAGCAACGGCGAGCGCCATGCAGAATGAGACATTGGCATAGAAGATACAGCGCCAACCAAGCCATGAGGCGAGCAGGCCGCCCAGGGTCGGGCCCAATGCCATGGCGACGCCGGAAACGATCCCGACGGTGCCAAACGCCTTCGCCCGCTGCTCGGGGTTGGGAAACGTGCCGGCTATCAGCGCGAGTGCGCCCGTTACCAAAAAAGCTGCCCCGACGCCTTGCACGGCTCGAGCAGCCAGCAGCATCTGGCCATCTATCGCCAGGCCGCACGCGATTGAAGCAAAGAGAAACACGGCATTGCCGGCCAGCAGCGAACGACGCCGGCCGAAGCGGTCCGCGAGCGCGCCCGAGGCAAGGAGAGCGCCCGTGAAGGCCAGGCTGTATGCGTCGATGACCCAGGCGGCACCTTCAACCGAGAAGTCGAGATTCTTCGCGATCCCGGGCAGCGCAACAACGACGACGGTCACGTCGAAAGGCACCAGGAATATGCCCAAGCCAAGAACGAGCGTGACCAATGCCGATCGCTCTTGCCTTCCCTCGGATGTACGATTGTGCATGCCCGGCCCTCACATCGGGATTCGAGAGACCTGGTCCTGGCTTGCCTCTCGCTTGCCCCTCTATCCGCCAGACCTGCTGACAGCGTGCTGTCAGCAGGCCGCAAGCTGATGCCCGCGCCTCTGGGCTTTAGGTCGGCAGTAAGCAGGATGGGGTGAGCGAAGCGAAACCCATCCCTTTGAAGTAAGGGGCGATGGGGTAGACAGGATGTGGCGGCCGATCAAGCCGCACGCGCCGACCGACCGTTGCATATTTGACACGACGGGCAAATCAGTTCGGGTTAGCGGAATTAGTGTCAAGCCCCCGCGATGAGAAATATTCTGCTTTACAGAAATTGAAATCCGTGGTCTAACCTCGCCCAGCCCGCGCCACCTGAGGGACGCTTCGCGATCGTCACGGAACGTGGTGCGGGTTGCGATGGACGCTGCGGCGTCAGGCGGCTTGCTCGCCGGGCGAAACGTTCGCAGCGGACGGCGAAGTCGTGTGGTCCTGGCGCCGCGACCGTGGCGTCTATCCGCTCCGCCTGTGCGGGGTCGGCAACGGTGGCAAGAAACGCCGCTCACCGGGGAGAGCACGTATAAGCCGTAACCCATTGCGCGGGGAAAGCCGGGATGTCCTGGCTGTACCTGTAGTTTAACCCGTGTGCTTTCCCTTACCGGACTGTCGCACACG
>Ga0187815_10000134_pt1 | contig 36930 bp, 34 predicted proteins | sample NC_S_5_FD_132962 | JGI IMG/M metagenome (GOLD analysis project Ga0187815, IMG submission 132962) | Wetland sediment microbial communities from Neuse River Estuary, North Carolina, USA - ASW-S_5 | ecosystem: Environmental > Aquatic > Freshwater > Wetlands > Sediment | place: USA: North Carolina... | reverse complement strand
GCGCCATCGCTACAACCATCAACGACCCCATCGCGCACTCGGCGGACTCTCGCCCGTCGCCTACGCCATGGCATCATCAACCGCTTCTACTTCCGGGTGACTCGAAAAAACGAGGACGCTTCAACGACCGGGCTTACTGCACGCTTTTCTCGTTGGCGCTGGCGTAGACCTGATCGGCCCACTGGGTGGCGTTGAGATAGATCGTGGCCAGCCGCTGGATGCGCTGCGGCGGCACCTGCGCGCTGGTCAGTTCGTTCGCTTCCCAGGCGAGCATCTGCTGCAGGATCGTGCCGAACGGGCCGCCGCGGCCGGTCAGCGCATCGCTGATCTCGGGTGCCAGTCGCAGCTGCGGCAGCAGGAACTCCATCGGGGCGCACATCAGGGTGTCCAGCAGCGAGAACAGGCCGACGGTGAACGCCATCTCGGCACTCCCGTGGGGCATGCCCTGGGCCAGTTCCTCGCACATGTGGGCGCGGATCAGCGCGGCGCGCAACAGCTCCGGCGGGCGGTCGTCCATGCTGCACATTGCCATCGTGTCGACCCAGTTGCGCATGCGGGTGACGCCGAAGAAGATCGCGGCCTGCTGCACGGATTTCAGCTGCCGGGGCAAGGCAAAGTAAGCCGAATTGACGCAGCTCAGCAGCTTGTAGCTGAGTACGGCGTCATCGCGGACGATGTTGCCCAGCTCGACCGGGCCCGGGTTGCTCTCGTGCAGCACGCCCAGCAGTCGCAGCATGCTCAGGCGGTTGGCGGTCAGCACGGGGACGGCCATCGGCTGCGGTACCAGCAGGTGGCGTCCCTGTACCGCCTCCATCGGCAGCGCCAGGCAACGTTCGTAGGTGGGATGGTCGTTGACGTGGCCGGCGACCACGTGAAGCCCGCGTGCGTGCAGGTGCGCGGCGCGTTGCGCCAGCACTTCCGGCGCCAGCTGGCTGGCGTCGAGCCGGACCAGCTGCACCATCTGCAGCAGCGCCTCGAACGGCAGGCCGTGGTCCAGGTCCTGGTCACCCACGTCCAGCATGAACTGGCAGCCGCGCTGCGCCATCAGCTGCAGGCGCTTCATCAGCGCCGTGTCGTCGGCCACATGCGGTTGCAGCACCACGCCCAGGCGCGGCTGGTGCAGCAGAACGTCGGCGTCTTCCGGCAGCAATTCGGCAGGCAGGTTGAGGAACGCGCGGTTGCCGCGCACCAGGCGGGTCAGCGCACCATCGGTGATCATCCCCAGAACGCTGTGCAGCAGGGTCGTTTCGTCGCCATTCTCGCGATGGAACAGGATCTCGTAGGCAAACAGCTCACGCTCGCGGTTGAGCAGGGGCACGCGCAGCACCGGCAGCGGCAGGGGGATGCCCTCGTAGAGCGAGGATTTGCTGGCGGTGGCGGGAGAGGGCGATGGGCTCATGATCGATCCGGCGTCGCGTTTGACGGTGAAGCGGGCCGCGTGCGGCGACACGCTGAAGTTGCCCCCGCGGGTGCGGGGGGCGGGGTGCTCAACTCGGCCTCAGGCTGCCGCCAGCGGACGCGAACGTGTGCCGGCATGCAGTTCGCCGCTGCGGTCGTAAAGGCCGCCGTCGCTGTCCGTCCCGGTCAGCACGGCGAGGGCCTGGCGCACCAGTTGCAGGCGCTGGCCGACGATGCCGCCGTTGCGCTGGTTGAGCCGATGGCAGTGCTGCAGCGAGTGCACGATCGCGGCCCAGGCCGGATCCGGCGCCACCGGGACCTGCGGCTGCTCGCGCGCCAGCAGGCGGCGCTCCGCATCCAGCTGTTCCAGCTGCTGCATCAGCGCCTGCTTGCGCGCACCGGCCCGGTCGAGCGCGTCAAGGTCGCCCGCGTCCAGCGCCGCACGCTCGGCTTCGAGCACCTGCGCGAGCTGCTCCAGCCCCTGGCGCATCTCGCCCTGCACGGCGGCGAGGGCTTCGGCGAACTCCTGCCGCAGCGGGGGGGTCATGTCTTGTCCGTGCCGCCGAGCTGCCGTTCCATGGCGATCATGCGGTCGGCGATGCGGCCGGCGTCGACCTTGTAGCTGCCGTTTGCCAGCGCCTGGCGTACGCGCTCGACCCGCTGCGAATCGACCGGGGTCGCGTCGGTGCGTGCGGCCTGCTGCAGCGCCTTGGCCGAGTCGGTCAGCCTGAGCTGGTCCTCCGCCTTGGCGGCGGGAGCGCCGGGTCCGGTCGCGCTGGCCGAAGATTCCGGCGCCGCGCCGCTGCCCGGCTGGCTGGCGGCCTGCGGGAGTTTCGGCAAGCCGTTGTTGGAAATGGTCGTGTTCATGCGTCCGTTCTCGCTGCAGAGTGGCCCTGTGGGTGTTGCATCGGCCCGGGGCGCGGAAACTTTAGGGGCTTGGAATGGAGTGTGGAAGGCATCGCGTGGCTTCAGGGCAGGGCCAGCACGACGCCAGGGGCATGGACCATCGCGTCGACCACCTTGCCCGAGCTTTCGTTGCGCACCCGCAGGCGGGCGCCATTGTCGCCACTGCCCAACGCAACGCCGTCGGCGCGCACCACGATGTCGCCCAGCCGGGCCACCATCTGCACGCGATCGCCCGCACGCACCATGCGCCGGCCGCCGAGCGCGGCGGGAGTGAGCACGCTGCCTTCGGGCAGGGCGCGTGCGAGGGTGCGCCCGGCCACCTGGTCAATATTGTCGAGGTAACCGTAGCCGAGCCGGGTCACGTCGCGTTCCTCGGCCTGCACGTCCGCCGGTCGCAGGCCGTCGCCGCGCAGCAGCGGCCGTCTGGTCACCAGCACCGGGTGAAACAGCTGCAGCTGCACCTGCACGCGCACGGTCCAGCCGCCCTGCTGGGGGCAATGCACGGGCACGCTCAGGCGCGGCGCGGGGCGGATGGCGTCGGCCAGCGCCACGCGCAGAGGCAGCGCGCACGGGGCCAGCCGCAGGCGCGGGTCGAGCGGCAAGGCCTGAGCCAGGACGCGGCTGTCCGGCAGGTCGAAACGGGCGTGCACGGCCTGCTCGGCGGCGGTGCGCACGGAATCGGGCAACGGCAATGCGGCGAGGCTGATGCCAGGCCACGCCGCGCCGAGCCACGCCAGGGCGAGGAAGCGGCCGGTGCTGGCCTGACGAGCGCTCATGCGTCCGCCAACAGGCTGTCGAGCTGCCCCAGCAGGGCGTCGCGGGCGGATTCGAGTTGTTGCGACAGTGCCGCGGCCTGCTCGGCCTCGCCGTCGCACAGCAGCGTGATGAAGCGGCTTCCCTGCTCGCACAGCTGCGCGCCGGCATCGGCGAGGCCGGCGCTGGCCGGGTGCGCCGGTTGCAGCGCACCCAGCCGTTCGACGCTGCGGCGGATCGCGTGGGTATCGAACCAGCGGCGGTCCAGGGCCGCCGGTTCGTGCAGAGCCAGTTCGGCGGCCTGGCGCAGGTTGAGGGAGGCTTCGCGCACGGTCAGGCTGAGGCTGCCCGGATCGTTGCCGCTGAGGCCCTCCAGCCAGTCCAGGCCCAGCCGGTGAGCGAGCAGCGCGGCGCGTTGCAGCGCATCGGACTGGCGCCGCGCCTCGCCGGCGCGGCGTTGCAACGCCCCGAGCGCGGCCTGCACGCTGGTGGCGCGCGCATGCTGGGCGTCGTGATTCTGCTGCAGCCTGTGCACGCGTTCGCCCGCCGCCTGCAGCGCCTGGTTGCCTGCCTCGAGGACAGCACCGGCCTGGGCCGCGCCAGCCTGGGCGCGTTCCAGTTGCTGCAAGCTGTGCTGCACGTCGCCGTCCAGTTGCGTGGAGAATTCCCCGATCGAGCCGGTCACGCCCTCGATCTCGGCAGTGGTGAGGGCGGTCTTTTCCGCCAGTTGCTTCACCTCGTCGGCCACCACGGCGAAGCCGCGGCCGGCCTCCCCGGCGCGGGCGGCCTCGATCGCGGCGTTCAGCGCCACGAGGTTGGTCTGGTGGGCGATCTCCTGCACGGTCGCAGTCAGCCTGCGGATCTGTTCCACCTGTTCGGCCAGCTTGCTCTGGTTGCGGTTCATCGCCGCCAGCGCGCTGCGCAACAGGCGCAACTGGCCGTCGAGTTCGCTGACATTGCCGCTGCCGGCCCCGCTGGCCTGGCCGGCCCGCTGCACTTCGGCACCCACCTGCTGCAGGGCTGTCGAGATACCGGCGCTGCCATCCGTCAAACGGTCGACGCTGCCGCGGCCGTCGGCGGCGGCCTGGTCCAGCGCCGCCTGCTCGCGCGCGAGCTGTTGCACCGCGGCCAGCACCAGGCCTTCCTGCTCCACCGCCTGCAGCGCCACCGCCGCCGGCGGCCGGCTGGCGACGCGCGCCAGCAGCGGCGCCAGCACCTGCGTGGTACGCGGATGCGCGCGTCGCAGCGCGGCCAGCCGCGTCTCGTCGCCGGCGACGGCGGCTTCCACCAGGAGGGCAAGGTGCCGATTCCAGATCAGGCTCATGGGACGAACATCACCTTTGTCGTGTGTGCGGCGGGGCGCGCAGGGAACTGCATCGTCCAAAACCGTCGGGGCTTGAGGAAGCAATCCGCGTGCCACCAGTAGAGCCGGCGCCCGCGCTCAAGCACGGCCGGGCACGGTCGATAGCGAGCGCGTACGGCCGCCATGGCGGCGGGTGATTCGCGAGGAGTCCGCATGGGTGGCACGCTGCTGGAAAAGGTGGAACAACATACCCGGCTGGCCGGCCACAACCGCGTGGCGATGTTGCTGTTCCGGCTCGGCGACGTGCAGCTGTTCGGCATCAACGTGTTCAAGGTGCGCGAGGTGATGCGCCGGCCGCCGCTGGAACGCCTGCCGGGTGGGCATGCCCTGCTCGCCGGCAGTTGCGACTACCGCGGGCAGACCATCCCGGTGATCGACCTGGCCGCCGCGCTGGGCTATCCGCCGCTGCGCGACGAGGAGTCCGCGCACCTGATGGTTACCGAGTTCAGTCGCTCGGTGCAGGGCTTCCTGGTCGCCGACCTGCAACGCATGGTGCAGTGTGCCGGCGACAAGCTGGAGGCGCCGTCCGCCACGCTGGGTTTCGGCGCGCGGGTCAACGCGGTGACCCGCGTCGACGGCGCCCTGCTGGCCGTGGTGGACGTGGAGCAGGTGCTGGCCGGCATCGACGCGGCGCCGGCCGAGCTGTCCCTGCAGATGCAGCGCCTCGCCGGCGCGCACACGCTGGCACCGCGGCGGGTGATGGTGGTGGACGATTCGCTGATCGCCCGCCGCCGCCTGGTCGACCTGTTCAAGCAGATGAACATCGAATGCGTGGTGGCGCAGGACGGCGGCGAGGCGCTCGAGCGCCTGCACGAACTGGCGGCCTCCGATCCGGCAGAAGGCGTCAAGCTGGTGGTTTCCGACATCGAGATGCCGCGCCTGGACGGCTATGCGCTGACCCGCGCGATCCGCGAGGCGCCGGCGTTGTGCCGGCTGAAGGTGGTGCTGCACAGCTCGCTCAGCGGCATCTTCAACGAGGCGATGGTGAAGGAAGTCAAGGCCGATCGTTTCGTCGCCAAGTTCCAGCCCGATCTGCTGGCGCAGGCCGTGCTGGAACTCCTGCCGGCGGACGCGCTGGCCGACTGACGCGCGCGAGACGCGTCAACAAACCGACTCCCGGCCGGCGTCGCTCGCGCGACGCTGCTTCGCGAACCCCGCCAGGCCAACCGTGGCAAGGGTTCCGGCATGGTGGCATGCAACTTGCCTCCAGCTCCCTGCGGCCACCGCACGCGGAGCAAACCGATGAGTCCCATCCCGCAAAACCTGTTCGGCATCCACAGCCAGGCGCTGGATCTGTGGCAGCGCCGTGCCGACGTGCTGGCCAACAACCTGGCCAACGCCGACACGCCCGGCTACCTCGCGCGCGACATCGATTTCCGCAAGGCGCTGTCCGCGGCCGGCGGCGACGGCAACCTGCCGCTGCAGGCGCCCACCGCGGGACAGATAGGCGCCGGATCGAGCGCCGCACCGGCCTCGGCGGCACTGGAATACCGGGTGCCGACCCAGCCCAGCATGGACGGCAACACCGTCGATGCCCAGGTCGAGCAGGCCGATTTTGCCGCCAACAGCGTGCACTACCAGGCGAGTCTCTCCTTCATCACCGCGCAGATCCACATGCTGCGCACGGCCATCACCGGAGGGCAGAGCTGATGTCGCTCTATTCCATCTTCAACGTGGCCGGCTCCGGCATGGCCGCGCAGTCGCTGCGGCTCAACACCGTGGCCAGCAACCTGGCCAACGCCGAGAGCGTGTCGGGCACGCCCGAGGGCGCCTACCGTGCGCGCGAGCCGTTGTTCGCCGCCGTGCACGCGCAGCAGCAGTCCGGCGGCAAGGATGGCGGCGCCGCGCAAGGCGTGCAGGTACTCGGCATCACCGAGAGCCAGGCCGCGATCCCGCAGCGCTACGAACCGGGCAACCCGCTGGCCAACGCGGACGGCTACGTCTACGCCAGCAACGTCAACCCGGTGGACGAGCTGGTCAACATGATCTCGGCGTCGCGTTCGTACCAGAACAACGTCGAGGTGATGAACAGCGCCAAGCAACTGATGCTCAAGACCCTGACCCTCGGCCAGTGAGCCCCGCCGCCATGACTACCAGCGTGAACACCACCACCAGCACCGCGGGCAATGCCGCCGGTGCCGCCGGCGCGGCCACCGCCGCGCTCGGCAACTCCATGAACCAGGCGGACTTCCTGAAGCTGCTCACCACGCAATTGCAGTCCCAGGACCCGACCAACCCGATGGACAACTCGCAATTCGTCTCGCAGCTGGCGCAGTTCAGCCAGCTCGCCTCGATGCAGGACCTCAATACCAGCGTCAACAGCCTCTCCGGCCAGATCACCAGCTCGCTGCAGTCCTCGCAGGTGCTCGGCTCCGTCGGCCTGGTGGGGCGCCACGTGCTGGTGCCGTCGGCCAGCCTCAGCTACGCCGGCAGCGCGATGGACGGCGCGGTGGGCGTCACCGGCGCCACCGCCAACGTGCAGGTCGTGATCAAGGACGGCGCCGGCAAGGCGGTGCGCACGCTCGACCTCGGCACCCAGCCGGCCGGCCTGGCCCGCTTCAACTGGGACGGCATGGACGACAGCGGCGCGCCCGTGCCGCCGGGCGACTACAGCGTGACCGCCGCCGACGTCAGCGGCAATGCGCTCTCCACCTATGTCGACGGCACGGTCAGCGGCGTCGGCTACGGCGGCAGCAGCGTGGGTACCTACGTGCAGGTGAGCGGCGTGGGCGGCGTGCCGCTCAGCGCGATCGCGCAGATCAACTGATCGCCCACCACAACCCTTCCAGCGAGGAACGAACCCATGGCTCTCAACCAGGCCCTCAGCGGCATCAACGCGGCGCAGTCCGATCTCAACGTGATCGCCAACAACATCGCGAACGCGAACACCAGCGGCTTCAAGGGCTCGCGGGCGGAGTTCGCGGACATCTACGCGGTGACGGGCATCAACCTCAGCGCCACCGCGGTGGGCAGCGGCACGCGCCTGACCAGCGTGGCGCAGCAGTTCGCCCAGGGCGACATCCAGACCACCGGCAACAGCCTCGATCTCGCCATCAGCGGCAACGGCTTCTTCGTGGTCAACACCGGCAACGGCTATGCCTACACCCGTGCCGGCGCCTTCCACCAGGATCCCGCGGGCAACGTGGTCACCCAGGACAACAACAAGCTGCAGGTCTATCCCTACAGCACCGCCAGCAACAGCTTCGACACCAGCACGCTGTCCAACCTCAACCTGGTCACTGCGCAGAGCTCGGCCAAGCCCACCACCACGGCGGTGATCTCGTCCAACCTGCCGGCGGACGCCACCGTGCCGTCGCTGGCCTTCGACCCCACCAACCCGGCCACCTTCAACCAGTCGAGCACGTTCACCGTGTACGACAGCCTGGGGTCCTCGCACCAGGCCACTGCCTACTACGTGAAGACCGGCACCAACACCTGGAACGTGGACCTGTATGTCGACGGCAACAGCGCCGGCACGCAGGCGCTCAGCTTCGACAGCAGCGGCGCGCTGACCACGCCGGCCAGCGGCATCACCACCTTCAACCCGGTGAACTACGCCAACGGCGCCAATCCGCAGACGCTGTCGATCAACTTCGGCAAGACCACCCAGTACGGCACCGGCTATGCCGCCGGCACGATCAGCCAGGACGGCTACACCGCCGGCGCCCTGTCGTCGATCGACATCGACAGCGCAGGCATCGTCACCGCCAACTACTCCAACGGCCAGAGCAGCAAGATCGGCCAGCTGGCGATGGCGAACTTCCAGAACCTGCAGGGCCTGCGCCAGCTCGGCAGCGCCAGCTGGATGTCCAGCACCGATTCGGGCACCGCCGTGATGGGCACCGCCGCCAGCGGCCAGTACGGCACCATCCAGTCCGGCGCGCTGGAGGAGTCCAACACCTCCGACACCACCCAGCAACTGGTCGACATGATCCAGGCGCAGCGCAACTACCAGGCAAACGCCCAGGTGCTGTCCACCGACAACACGCTGGCCAGCACGCTGTTCAACGCCGTCTCGCGGTAATTGGCGCCATGGATCGCTCCATCTATCTCGCCATGACCGGGGCCACGCAGATCATGCAGGCCCAGGACGTGGTCAGCCACAACCTCGCCAACGCCAGCACCACCGGCTTCAAGAGCGAGCTGGACGCGTTCGGCAGCCTGCCGGTGCAGGGGCCGGGCAGCCCCAGCCGGATCAATGCGGTGGCGCAGAGCCTCGGCCGCGACGACAGTCAGGGCGCGCTGCAGCAGACCGGCCGCCCGCTGGACGTGGCGGTGCGCGGCCCGGGCTGGATCGCGGTGCAGGCACCGGACGGCAGCGAGGCCTATACCCGTGCCGGCAATCTGCAGCTCGCCGCAGACGGCACGCTCACCGACGCCGCCGGCAATCCGGTGCTCGGCAACGGCGGCCCGATCAGCATCCCCGACAGCGCGCAGATCGTCATCGGCAACGACGGCACGATCTCCAGCGTGCCGCTGGGGCAGGGGCCGAACACGCTCACCCAGATCGACCGCATCAAGCTGGTCAACCCCGATCCCGCGCAGCTTTCCAAGGGCGCGGACGGCCTGCTGCACCTGGCCGGCGGCGGCAGCGCCGACGCCGATCCCGGCGTGCAACTGGCGTCGCAGGCGCTGGAGGCCAGCAACGTCAATCCCTCGACTGAGCTGGTGCGGATGATCGGGCTGTCGCGCCAGTACGAGATGCAGGTGCGCTCGATCAAGACCGCCGAAGACAACGCCGACGCCAGCCTCAAGCTGCTGCAGGCGAACTGAACACCACATCGCTAGCGGAGCCACGCCATGTTCTCCTCCCTCTGGATCGCCAAGACCGGCCTCGACGCGCAGCAGACGCGCCTCGACGCCATCTCCAACAACCTGGCCAACGCCAGCACCACCGGTTTCAAGGCCTCGCGCCCGGCGTTCCAGGACCTGATGTACCAGAACCTGGGCCAGCCCGGCGCGCAGACCACCGAGCAGACGCAGTCGCCCTCGGGCCTGCTGATGGGCACCGGCGTGCGGGTGGTGGCGAACGAGAAGCTGTTCACCCAGGGCGCGATCAGCCAGACCGGCAACTCGCTGGACGTGGCGATCCAGGGCCGCGGCTTCCTGCAGGTGAGCATGCCCGACGGCACCACCGCCTATACCCGCGATGGCTCGCTGCACACCGATGCCAACGGCCAGATCGTCACCGCCGACGGTTATCCGATCGAACCGGCGGTCACCCTGCCGCAGGGCGTGCAGAGCATCACCATCGGCAACGACGGCACGATCAGCGCCACCGTGCCGGGGCAGGCCGCGCCGGTGCAGGTCGGCTCGCTGCAGCTGGCCGACTTCGTCAACCCCGCGGGCCTGCAGTCGATGGGCCAGAACCTGTACCTGGAAACCGCTTCCAGCGGCACGCCGCAGACCGGCCAGGCCGGCCTCAACGGCATGGGCACCCTGCTGCAGGGGTCGCTGGAGTCGTCCAACGTCAACGTGGTGGAGGCGATGGTGGACATGATCCAGACCCAGCGCACCTACGAGATGAACTCCAAGGCGATCAGCGCCGCGGACACCATGCTGCAGACCATCACCAACAAGACCTGAGGCAAGCCGTGATGTTCGACCGTCGCCTTCCCATAGCGATCTGCGCCCTGGCGCTGCTGGCGGGCTGCGCCATGCCGCAGCAACGCGACGACACGCAGTGGGCCGCCACCGCGCCGGTGGCGCCTGCCACCCCGCCGGTGGCCGACGGCGCGATCTACCACGACGCGCAGGGCATGGAGCTGTTCGCCGACCCGCGCGCGCACCGCACCGGCGACATCCTCACCATCGTGCTGGTGGAGAACACGCAGGCCGTGAAGAAGGCCAACACCAGCACCAGCAAGACCAACAAGGACAACATCGGCGCGCCCTCCCTGCTCGGCCGCACGTTCAACAAGGCCGCCGTCGGCATCGACAGCGGCCACAGCTTCGACGGTGGCGGTTCCAGCAGCCAGAGCAACCAGCTCACCGGCAACATCACGGTCACCGTGGCGCAGCGGCTGGGCAACGGCAACCTGATGGTGCGCGGCGAGAAACTGCTCACCATCAACCAGGGCCAGGAGCTGATCCGCATCACCGGCATCGTGCGCCCGCAGGACATCGGCCAGGACAACACCGTGCCGTCCACCCGCGTCGCCGACGCCAGGATCGGCTACACCGGCCGCGGCAGCCTCGCCGACGCCAACACCCAGGGCTGGCTGTCGCGCTTCTTCAACTCCAAGTGGATGCCCTTTTAAATGAAACCTCACGGGCCCATGACATTGCAGGCTGCCGTGCAGCACGAGCGGGCGAACCCGCCCACAGCGTTCGCCCCCTCTCCTCGCTCCTCAAAGCTGCGGCCATCCCTGGCCGCTCCCCGCGTGCCCCTCCGGGGAGAGGGTTGGGGAGAGGGGACACGCTCGCGAGGTGCTGCTCTTGCTTCCATCAAGCGCCGCCTGTTCCACCTCTCCCGCAAGCCCCGCCCCTCACCCCAGCCCTCTCCCCGGAGGGGAGAGGGAGCAAAGCGGGCGGCGTTCGCATTGCTCGCCCTGCTCGCCATTCCCGCCCACGCCGACAAGATCCGCGACCTCGCCTCGGTCGGCGGCGTGCGCAGCAACCAGCTGATCGGCTACGGCCTGGTGGTGGGCCTGGACGGCTCGGGCGACCAGACCACGCAGGCGCCGTTCACCACGCAGAGCCTGGAGAACATGTTGCAGCAGTTCGGCATCAACGTGCCGGCCAACGTGCGTCCGCAGCTGAAGAACGCGGCCGCGGTGACGATCACCGCCGAGCTGCCGCCGTTCGCCAAGCCGGGCCAGACCATCGACGTCACCGTGGCCTCGATCGGCAACGCCAAGAGCATCCGCGGCGGCGAGCTGCTGATGTCGCCGCTGCGCGGCGCCGACGGCAACGTCTACGCCGTGGCGCAGGGCAGCGTGGTGGTGGGCGGCATCAGCGCGTCGGGCAAGAGCGGCTCCAGCGTGCAGAAGAACATCTCCGCCAGCGGCCGCATCCCGAACGGCGCCACGGTGGAGCGCAGCGTGGCATCCGCGTTCGCTTCCAGCGACGACCTGCGCCTGAACCTCAACACGCCGGACTTCACCACCGTTTCGCGCATCGTGGGCACGATCAACCGCACCTACGGCGCGGGCACCGCGCGCGCGGTGGACGGCGGCACGGTGGAAGTGCGCGTGCCGCAGGATCCCACCCAGAAGGTGGCATGGCTGGGCACGATCCAGGACCTGGACGTGACGCCCGGCGCACCGCCCGCGCGCGTGGTGGTGAATTCGCGCACCGGCACCGTGGTGATCGGTTCGGATGTGCGCGTCTCGGCGGCGGCGGTGGCGCATGGCGCAATCGAGGTGACCATCGGCGAGCAGCCGCTGGTCAGCCAGCCCGCCCCGTTCAGCAACGGCCAGACCACGGTGGTGCCTTCCAGCAATGTGCAGGTGAGCGAGCAGGGCGGGCACATGTTCAAGTTCGGCCCGGGCGTGAGCCTGGACACCATCGTGCGCGCGGTGAACCAGGTCGGCGCGTCGCCCAGCGACCTGATCTCGATCCTGCAGGCGCTGAAGCAGGCCGGTGCACTGCATGCGGACCTGGTGGTCATCTAGCGGGCGACCGACGTGACCGACGCCCCGCTCTCCGCCAACGCCTCGCTGAGCACCTGGACCGAGCTGTCCGGGTTCGACCAGCTGCGCGCGCAGGCACAGCGCGACGGCAAGGCGGCGCTGCCCGCGGTGGCGAAGCAGTTCGAGGCGCTGTTCACCCAGATGATGCTGAAGTCCATGCGCGAGGCCAGCGACAGCTTCGGCAATGCGCTGGGCGACAGCGATGCCGGCAAGGCGTACCGCGACCTGTTCGACCAGCAGCTGTCGGTGAGCCTGGCGCAGGGCGGCAAGGGGCTCGGCATCGCGCAGATGCTGATACGCCAGCTGGGCGGCACGGCCACGCCGACGCCGGACGGCACGGGTGCCTCGATCGGCACGATCGGCGGCACCGGCGCGCCGGCCGCGGCCAGTCCCGCCGCTGCCACGGATGACCCCGACGGCATCGGCGATCCCACCCAGCTGCCGGCCACTGCCGACCAGTTCCAGCGCCGCCTCGCCAACGTGGTGGAGGCCGGGCGCGAGATCGGCCGCAGCGCGATGAAGTGGCTGCCGCAGGACGCGCAGGAGTTCGTGCGGGCGCTGGCGCCGTACGCCCAGGCCGCGGCGCAGAAGCTGGGCCTCTCGGTACGTACCGTGCTGGCGCAGGCCGCTCTGGAAACGCAGTGGGGCAAGCACATGCCGCGCAACGCCGACGGCTCCACCAGCTTCAATCTGTTCGGCATCAAGGCCGGCGGCAGCTGGGATGGGCGCAAGGTGAGCGTGCCCACGCTGGAGTACGAGGGCGGTGTGGCGGTGCGCCGGCATGCGCAGTTCCGCGCCTACGATTCGCCGGCGCAGTCGTTCAAGGACTACGCCAACCTGATCGCCTCCAATCCGCGCTATGCCGCCGCGCGCGGGCACGGCGACGACGTGCGCGGCTTCGCCAGTGCCCTGGTGCGCGGCGGCTACGCCACCGACCCGTCCTACGCCGAGAAGATCAGCGCGGTCGCGAGCAGCCCGCAGATGCGCGCGGCGCTGGCCGCGCTCAAGAATCCGGCCGCCGTGCCGAACGAATAAGCGACACCAGGAATCCCGATCCATGTCCAGCCTGCTCAACATCGGCGTTTCCGGCCTGAATGCCGCCCAGCTCGGCCTGAAGGTCACCGGCAACAACATCGCCAACGCCGGCACCGACGGCTACAGCCGCCAGAGCACCGTGCAGGTGGACCAGGTGGGCCAGAACAACGGCCGCTACACCATGGGCACCGGCGTGGACGTGATCGCGGTGCAGCGCGCCTACAGCCAGTACCTCACCCAGACGCTGTGGAGCAGCAACAGCGCCCTGCAGGGCGCCACCACCACCAACGACCTCGCCACCACGCTGAACGGCCTGCTGAAGAACAGCGGCAACCTGCAGAGCGCGCTGGACAGCTTCTACGGCGGCTTCAACGCGGTGGCGAACGCCCCGGGCGATCCTTCCGCACGCCAGGCGCTGCTGGGCAACGCGTCGACGCTGGCGATGGCCTTCAACACCTTCGGCCAGCAGCTCGACCAGCAGCGCACGCAGATCAACACCCAGGTCGCCGACGCCGTCGGCAGCGTCAACTCGCTGGTCAAGCAGATCGCCGCGCTCAATGCCAGCATCAGCCAGGCCGGCAACACCCAGCCCAACGACCTGCTCGACCAGCGCGACGGCCTGGTCAAGCAACTGGCCGGCGTCACCGGCATTTCGGTCGCCACGCAGCCCGACGGCACGCTGAGCGTCTACAGCACCTCCGGCCAGGCGCTGGTCAGCGGCAGCTATGCCTACGGTTTCCAGGTCGGCAGCGACGCCTATGACGCCGGCAGCACCAGCGTGCTCGACGCCAGCGGCCACGACATCAGCTCGCGCCTTTCCGGCGGCACGCTGGGCGCCTTGTTGTCGTACCGGCGCAACACGCTGGACCCGGCGCAGAACCAGCTGGGTCGCGCCGCGCTGGCGCTGGCGCAGAGCGTCAACGCGCAACAGGCCAAGGGCCTGGACCTCAACGGCAACCAGGGTGGCCCCCTGTTCAGCGTACCCGCCCCGACCGTGGCGGGCGCGAGCGGCAACCAGGGCAGCGCCACGGTGGGCGCCAGCATCAGCGACCTCGGCGCGCTCACCAACGACAACTACGTGCTCACCTACACCGGCAGCGCCAGCGCGCCCTCGGTCAACGGCTGGGCGCTGGCCACCACCGGCGGCCGCCCGGTGGCGATGACTGCGAACGCCGACGGCACACTGTCGGCGGAAGGCCTCACCTTCAGCGTGTCCGCGGGTGCCCAGGTCGGCGACAGCTTCCAGATCCGGCCTACCCGCGACGCGGCCAGCGGCCTCGCACTGGCCACCAGCGATCCCTCCGCGATCGCGGCAGCGGCGGCGTTGAAAGGCACGGCGGCCGCGGCCAACAGCGGCGCCGCCACGGTGAGCGCGGTGGACGTGACCGACAGCGCCAACGCGAACCTGTTCGCCGGCGCCACGGTGACGTTCGGCGCGGGTGGCAGCTACACCGTCACCGACGGTGCGGGCAACAGCACGGCCGGCACCTACGCCAGCGGCACGCCCATCCAGTTCGACGGCTGGAGCCTCAGCCTCGCGGGCACACCCGCCAGCGGCGACAGCTTCAGCGTGGCGAAGAACAGCGGCGGCCTGAACGACAACGGCAATGCGCTGAACCTCGCCGGGCTCGCCGATACCGGCGTGCTCGACGGCGGCCGTACCTCGGCGGTCGGCGCCTACGCCAACCTGACCAACCAGGTCGGCCTCGCCGGCAGCATGGCCGCCAACGACCTCACCACCCAGACCGGCCTCTACAACCAGGCCGCCAGCGCCCAGCAGAGCTCGGCCGGCGTCAACCTGGACGAGGAAGCGGCCAGCCTGATCAAGTACCAGCAGGCTTACCAGGCCTCCGCGCAGGTGATCGCCACCGCGCAGACCCTGTTCACCAGCCTGATCACCGCCGTGCGGGGATAAGCCATGATCCGCCTTTCCACCAGCTGGATGTACCAGCAGTCGCTGACCACCATGCTCGACCAGCAGGGTTCGCTGGCCGCCACGCAGAACCAGGTGAGCAGCGGCCAGCGCATCAATCTCGCTTCCGACGATCCCGCCGGCGCCACGCAGGTGGTGTCGCTCAACCACATCCTGGCCAGCACCGCGCAGTACTCCGCCAACATCGACGGCGCCAACGCGCGGCTCTCCACCGAGAGCAACACGCTCAGCTCTTTCAACTCGCTGCTCGACCAGGCGCGCTCGATGGCGCTGCAGGGCATCAACGGCACGCTATCGGCCGCCGACCGCCAGGACATGGCCACCCAGCTCACGCAGATCCGGGCCCAGCTGGTACAGCTGGCCAATACCACCGACGCCAGCGGCAATGCGCTGTTCGCCGGCACCAGCACCACCACCACGCCGTTCGTGCTCAACAGCGACGGCTCGGTGAGCTACACCGGCAACAGCGACAACCAGCTGACAGCCATCGGCAGCGGCCTGCGCATCCCGAACAGCGACGAGGGCGCGGGCCTGTTCATGAACATCCCGGCCGGCAACGGCTCCTTTGTCGCCAGCGCGGCGGCCGGCAACAGCGGCAGCCTGCTGGTGGGCGCCACCAGCGTCACCGACAGCAGTGCCTGGAAGGCGGCGACCGCGTCCGGCCCGGTGGACTACCAGATCAGTTTCGACGCTACCGGCAACTGGACCGCCACCGACGCCAATCACGGCAACGCGGTGGTGGGCACCGGCAGTTACCAGGACGGCGGCAGCATCAGCGTCAACGGCATGACTGTCGCGCTGAGCGGCACGCCCGCCGCCGGCGACACGATGAGCGTGAAATCCGGCCAGACCCAGGACGTGTTCGGCACGCTGACCAACATGATCAATGCGCTGGGCGACGGCAGCCTCAACAACACGCAACTCAGCAACACGATGAGCCGGCAGATCGAGTCGGTCGACCGTGCACAGGACAGGATCTCCTCCACCCAGACCGACGTGGGCGGCCGCCTTAACCGCCTCACCCAGCAGAAAAGCACCTACAGCGACCTCACCCTCACCTACCAGACCACCCTGTCCGGCGTGCAGGACACCGACATGGCCAGCGCCATCAGCAAGCTGATGCTGCAGTCCACCGCCCTGCAGGCCTCGCAGCAGACGTTCGCGAAGGTGCAGGGGATGAGCCTGTTCGATTACCTGAAGTGATGCGCCGTGGAAGCGGAGGGCCCACGCCTTGTCAGGCGACGCTGTATCTCCGGAGCAGGTCCCTGGCTGCCGGGATATCGTTGAACATCATCACGTCGATGATTGACAGCGAGGGTACGAAGCTGTCGTCCGCGTACTGGCGATAGATGATTTCGCCGCTCTCCACGAAGCCGAGCCCGACGCCGCGGCCGGCGAAATAATCCCTGTCATACAGAGCTGTCCCGCCTGGCGCATTGACGTAGGCGGCGTAGCCAAGGGTGCGGGTGATTTCTATCAGCCGGTCCGGCCGGTCGAGCCCCCGGGTGTGCGGCGCGCACTCCGAGGAGCGGATATGCCGGAAAGGCAGGCCCAGATAATCGTGGACCGCTTCGATCGAGCGGATGGCCAGATCCGCGATGCTGCCACCTGGTGTCGAAAACGCGGCCATGATGGGTTCCATGGACCGGCTGAACTGGGGTGCCTTGTGATAGGCGTGCCGCAGCGTGCGATAAAACTTGTCCGTCCACGCATCGTCGCATGCGTGCATGGTCTCGCAGATCATCCTGCTCTGGCTGGCTCCTGCCACCGGTACGGTGAACAGGTGATCCGCGCCGTTGAGCAGGATCCTGTTCCGGTTGATCCAACCCCTGGTGGTGTACTGCACATCGTCGTAGAAGACGAACAGGTCGCTGGCCTGTGCCAGGTGGAAATAGCCGATGTACGGGAAGACATAGGGTTGCATGATCGCCAAGCGCCGCCGCAGGCGCATGGTGCGCGTGGCGCCCGTGCCGCCTTCATCAACAAAGCCCAGCTTCGCGTACAGCTTCGTGGCCAAATTGTCCTGGTGCACGTGCAGGACGATGTCCTTCTCGGTCGAACGGATGAGCCGCTGCAGCAGGGCCTCCGCCAGCCCCTGGCCGCGGTATCGCGGGCAGGTCCAGACCATGGAGACGAAGAGCTCGGGTTGGTTGTCGTAGAAGAGTACGTAGGATTGCAGCTCGCCGGTGCCCTCCGCTCTTGTCACCAGGCTTTTCCCCGCCGTCGTCACCTTCCCGGCGTACTCCTCCAGATTCCCGACATGGAAGAAGAGGCCGTTCAACGGGGTGAGGGTGGCGACGATCTCGTGCGTTGCGATCAAGAGCTGCATCCTGGATGCAAGTGGCCGGCGATGACTTATCCCGGCAGCCAGGCATCGCGCCAGGCGACCAGGTTGTCGCCGGTAAGCATACAGTCCCGGCGCACCGCGGCGCGCAGCGCGTCGCCCATCTTCGCGGTGGCGTCGAGGTCGCTGACATGCATGCGGATCGCGTCCACCCACTCCTTGAAGCGGTTGCGCACGCGCGTCACCGGCAGCTCGCCGCGGTAGCAGACGATGTCGCTGCACACCACCGGGAAGCCGCAGGCGCCGTATTCGAGCAGGCGCAGGTTGCTCTTGCAGGCGTTGAACAGGTTGTCTTCCAGGGGTGCCAGCGCGAGGTCGAGGTCCAGCGCGGCCAGGGTCGCCGGGTATTGGCCGATCGGCACGCCGTCGTGGTGCTCGTGCACGTGCGGGCGCAGCTTCTCCGGGCACATGCCGAAGAACACCCATTCGACTTCGCCGGCCAGTTCACGCACCACGTCGGCGATCAGCTCGAGGTCGCCGCGGTGGCTGCTGCCGCCGGCCCAGCCCACACGTGGCCTGGGCCCCCTGCGGCGCTGGCTGGCCAGCCCGTCCCACCAGTCCACCGGCAGGCGATTGGGCACCACGCGGATGTCATCGTGCATGTCGGCGAACTGCTCGGCCAGCGGCGCGGTGGAAACCACGAAACGGTCGGTGAGCGCCACCGCCTTGCGTAGCGACTTGAGGACATCCTTGGGGATCTGGTCGCGGTGCACGCTCTTCAGCGGCAGGTTGGGCAGGAAGTCGTCCAGCTCATAGACCTTGAACGCGCGGCTGAAGTCGCGGTAGCCGCGCATGGTTTCGAGCTGGCTGTCGGTGAGCTGGCGTTGCAGCACGATGGCGGAAGGCGCATAGCGCTCCATGCCGATCGGTTCCAGATGCGTAGTCGCGATCATGCCTTCGGCCAGCCCCTCCCGCCGCATGGCATGGAACGGCTGCCGCATGCGGTAATGGCCGGAGCCGTTGGCGTCCGCGGCCACGCAGAACAGGCGCGGCAGCAGCGGCCGCTCGAAGGGCTGCCAGGCCTGCGGCCGGATCGGATCGAGGTCGAAGCCGTTGCCGGCCAGGCCAAGGTTGCGGTTGTAGGCCGGATCGCGCGCCAGCAGCGGCAGCCATTTGCGGAACATCGCCTGCTGCTCGCTTTTGAAGCGCACCTGCTTGTCCGCCCTGGCCGTCTGGTCCACTTTCTTCTGGCTGACGTTGCCCTCGTGCATCAGGCGGGCGTGCGGCGTCCACACGGTGAGATAGCCGGCCTGATGCACCTTGAGGCAGAGGTCGACGTCGTTGTAGGAGACCTTGAATTCCTGCTCGTCCAGGCCGCCGACTTCCTCGTATACCGACTTGCGGATCATCAGGCAGGCGGCAGTGACCGCGGTGTAGTTCTGGTCCACCTGCAGGCGGTGCATGTAGCCGGGCGCATCCATGGTCTCGCCGATGAAGGGATGGTCGGCCGGGCCGCGCAGGCCCAGCACCACGCCGGCGTGCTGGATGCGCCCGTCGGGGTAATGCAGCTTGGCGCCGACGATGCCCACTTCCGGCCGCTGCGCGTGGTTGAGCAGCGCCTCGATCCAGTCCTCGTGCAGCACCGCGGTGTCGTTGTTGAGCAGGATCAGGTATTCGCCGCGCGCCTGGGCGGCGGCGAAATTGTTGATCGCGGAGTAGTTGAACGGATGCGGCCAGCGCAGCACGCGCAGCTGCGGGTTGGCGAGCTTCTCGATGCCATCGAGGTAGGCGCAGGCGGCCGGGTCCCGGCTGTCGTTGTCCACGATCAGCAACTCGTAGTTCCGGTAGCTGGTCTTGGCGAGCAGGCTGTCGATCAGGCCGTTGAGCATCGGCAGCTGGTCGCGGGTGGGTACGATGATCGAGACCGGCGGCTGGCGTTGGTGCAGGTAACGCACGCGTTGGATGCCGGTCGCCGTGTCGGATCCGATCTCGTGAGGTATGCCCAGGCGCACGAGATGGGCTGCCACGACGGCGGCGGCGTGCTCGCGCACGGGCGACGAAGCCAGCCACTGTGCGAAGGCCTGCTTGGTGTGGTAGACCACCTCGGCGAGATGCCCCACGGACTGCAGCCCGTGCTGTTCGATGCTGCGGAACACGAAGTCGTAATGGGCGAGCGGCGCGTGTTGCGCATCCAGCCCGCCCATTCCGAGCACGGCTTCCCTGCGCATGGCCAGAGTGCGGCCCAGGTAGGGATAGCCGCGCAACATGTCCAGGTTCAGATCCGGCTTGAGGACCGGTTGCCCATAGCCGTCGTCGACGCGCACGTCCTCGTCGACATAGCAGCAGGCTTGTTCCGGATGGGCGCCGGCGTTCTCGGCCAGCAGCAGCAGCGCGTGGGGCGCCAGCTCGTCGCCGGCGAACAGCGGGAGCAGCCAGTCCGCGTCGCTGGCGGCGGCCAGTTCATTGAAGCGCACGACCCATTCGCCGTGCAGCGGTTGCAGTACGGCACCGGGGCAGGCGAGATCGCCACGATCCGACAGCACGGTCACGCGCAGGTCGCGATGCTGCTGCGCGGCAAGGCTGTCGAGGCTCGCCTGCAAGTCGTCGGGTGCGCCGCCGGTATCGATGACGACGATTTCCATCGAACACGGGGCCTGCCGCTCCTGGGCCAGCGCGGCCTGCTGCGGCGAGAGCCGCTGGACTTGCAGCCAGTGGCGATAGGTCTCTTCGGGGGTGGCGGCATGGAAGCTGACGGCCGGCTTCCGGCCATCCTCCAGCACCGAGCTGCGGAAATAGTCGCCGTGATGGATGGCGGTGATTTCGTCCGTATGGGCATGGCGCACGCCCATGTCGAGCAGGCGGTCCCAGAGATCCCAGTCGCCCGGACAGAAATACTTCCAGCATCCGGGGTTGTAGCGGAACGTCTTCAGCCCGGCGTGATACAGGCTGCCGATGCGCGCTATCTCGCTGAAGCGCGGCACGGCGCTGCCGACCACGCCTTGCTCCCTGCCTTCGTCGTCCAGGAAGCGGACCCGTCCGTGCGCCCATTCCGCGCGGCTTTCCCGTGCGGTGCGCAGCAGGTTCGAAAGGTGGTCGGGCAGGAATTCGTCGTCGTCGTCCAGATGGGCGATCCAGGCGCCGCGGGCCAAGCGCAGGCCGAAGTTGACCGGCTTGATGCCGGCCACGTACCACATCGGCCCCTTCGACGAAGGGTATCTGCCGCGTCGGCGCAGGTTGTGGAAGCGGACGCGCGGGTCGTCTTTTGCCGCCTTGTGCAGGATCTCCGCCTGGGACGCGTCCATGCAGTCGCCGACGATCAGCAGTTCCCAGTTCGCGTGATCCTGGCGCTGCACGCTCGGCAGCGTGCGCTGCACGATCAGCTCGGCGCGGTTGTACGTGGGAACGATGACGGAGACCAGCGGTTGTTCGCCGTAGGCCATTGCGTAGCCGGGGGCACGGCGGATGCGTTCGAGGCGCGCCGCGTCGCCGGTACGGAGCCGCGTCTTTTCCCGCAGGGCATGTTCGTCGAAGAATTGCTGCATCAGTCCGATGCGCTGCTGCAGCTTTTCGCAGTGCTGCTGCAGCGGGGCCGTTTCGGTGTTGCTCATGGATGGCGTGTCCCGGCGGAATGGCTGCCCGTCGCGTGGGTCGTGCCGGCCGCTTCGGCAAGCACGTCAGCCAGCGACTCGCAGACGCGGCGGATCTGCGCCGTCGTGATGTCGAGGTAGAACGGCAGGCCGAGCAGGCGTTCCGAAAGCGAGTGCGCCACGGGCAACGGCTCGGCGCCGAAGCCGGCGAAGGCAGGGTGGCGATCCAGGGTGGGGCAGTACCACTGCCGCGCCTGGATGCCGCGCGCCGCCAGTGCCCGCTGGGCTTCCCTGGCGGGCATGCCGGGAGCCAGCGCCACCACCAGGATCGGGTATACGCCGCCCACCGCCTGTTCCTGCAGCGCGATCCCCGGGCAGGATCGCTGCAGTTGCCGCAGGTAGCGCGCCTGCAGCGCGCGGCGCGAACGTTCGACGTCGGGCCACTGATCCAGCGAGGCCAGCGCGACGGCGGCGTGGTATTCGCTGAGCTTGCCGTTGCCGCCGGGAAAGAACACCTGGCTGCCGTGCTCGAGATCGATGCCGAAATTGCTCAGCGTGCGTATCCGCCCGGCCATCGCGGGGTCGCGGGTGACGACGAAACCGCCCTCGCCGGCGGCAAGTGCCTTCGTGGCGTGCAGGCTGAAGGCCACGTGGCAGTGCCGCGCGGCGCGCTGGTTGCCGAAGGCGCCCGCGGCGTCGATGAGCACGGGGATGCCGGTCTCCTCGGCGAAGCGATCCCACGCCGCGGTGTCCTGCGCGAGCCCGAAGGTCGCCACGGGCATGACGGCGTCGATCCGCCGGGAGGCCGCGATCCGCCGCGCGATTTCCGGCGTGAGCAGCCAGTTGCCGGCATCGACGTCGGCAATCAGCGGCAGGTGGCCGGCGCGGACCACGGCGGTGGCGGTGGCGACGAAGGTGAGTGCCGGCAGCAGCACCCGCGCGCCAGCCGGGAGCTGAAGGGCGCCCAGCGCCAGCTCGAGCGCGGCGGTGCCGCTGGAGAGGCTGACCGCGGCGGGAGCGTCGTGTGGATCCAGCTGCGTGCCCAGCCGCTGTTCCAGTTCGTTCGCGAGCGGACCGAAGTTGGTGTACCAACGCGCGGCGTCGATGCGCCGGAGATACGGCAGCAAGGCGTCGGCGTCGGGCAATTGCGCGCGCATCAAAGGAATCGCCGGGTCGTGCCCGATGGCCTCGTCCTGCATGGTGGCGGCTTGCATGTGCCCTGTGCCTCGCGATGGGAGTTCCGGCGCTCGCGACGTCGACGGTTTTCCGTCGCGCAGCGGCCTTTCGACGGTTGGAGCAAGGTTGGTGCCAAGCCGCGGCGCACGTTGCCGCATCGCCTGGCGGCCCTGGCGGTGCGCGCCGCGTCGACGACCCGCATCGCCGATGCGCGCCACGGGCAGGGTCAGGCGCATATCCCGTGCCAGCGCAAAGAAATTTCGGGAAACGACTCAAGAAGCCCGTGCCACCGCCGAAACATCCCCTGAGGCGGTTGGCACTCCGGTCTAGGAGCACCGCCGGAGAAGGTATCCGACAGCTTCAAGACCGCTTAAATAGGAGACATCCCATGTCACTGGTCATCAACACCAACGTTTCCTCGCTGAACGCGCAGAACAACCTGTCCAAGTCGCAGAGCGCCCTGGCGCAAGCCACCATGCGCCTGTCCTCGGGCCTGCAGATCAACAGCGCCGCCGACAACGCCGCGGGCTTCGCGATCGCGCAGCGCTACACCACCCAGGTCGGCGGCCTGTCCCAGGCCAGCGCAAACGCCTCCGACGCGATCAACCTGGCGCAGACCGCCGGTTCGGCGCTGGACCAGGTCACCGCCAACCTGCAGGCGATCCGCGACCTGGCCGTGCAGTCCGCCAACGGCACCTATACCGCCTCGGACCGTTCCTCGATCGACCAGGAAGTGCAGCAGCGCCTGGCGGAAATCACCCGCATCGCCAACCAGACCACGTTCAACGGTTCCAAGGTGCTGGATGGCTCGCTGGGCACCAAGAGCTTCCAGGTCGGCGCCGACGTGGGCCAGACCATCAGCGTCAATCTGCAGACCAGCGTGAAGGCCTCGGCAATGGGTTCGATCGCCCAGCTGGAGACCGGCAACCTGAGCGGTGCGTTCGTCGATGCCAGCGGCAATGCCCAGACGATGGACCTGAGCAAGATCTCCATCACCGGCACCGACGGCAAGTCCGTCGCGCTCTCCGGCAAGGCCAGCAGCGTGCAGGACCTGGCCGACGCGATCAACGCCGCCGGCGTCACCGGCGTCAGCGCGGCGGTGGACGGCAACGGCGGCGTCAGCCTGTTCGCCAACGGCAGCTTCACGGTGGCCGACAGCGGTGCGGCCGCGAGCGGCGCGGTGACCACCACCGCGATCACCAGCGGCGCCTACGTGAACGGCTCCACCACGGCTACCGATGCCTCGGGCAGCATCGCCACGGCAGGTTCGCTGGCCACCGGCAATGTGCTGACGGTCAACAGCTCCAACGCGCTGATCTCCCAGGTCGACGTGGCCCTGAAGTCGGTGGCTGATTTCGCCGCCCAGCTGGGTGCGGTGCAGAACCGCTTCCAGTCCACCATCGCCACGGTGGCGGCGCAGAGCACCAACCTGCAGGCCGCGCGGTCCACCATCCAGGACGCGAACTTCGCGGCCGAGACGGCGGCGCTGAGCAAGGCGAACGTGCTGCAGCAGGCGGGCATCTCGGTGCTGGCCCAGGCCAACTCCAACCCGCAGATGGCGCTGAAGCTGCTGCAGTGACGGCGGCAGGGGCCGCCCGCGCGATGCGGGCGGCTCCGTCCCGCGATGGCGGCCCGGGCGGGTCGCCATCGCCGAGGGTTTCAGGCAAAGCCCATGCGGCTGGCGTGAGTTTTGCCTGTGATTCTTGAATTCCCGTTGAGCGGGATCGGATCACGAAAGGAAAGTCCATGACCTCCATCTCCGGCGTCGGCACCACCACGACTCCCACTACCGCCGCGGCAGGCAGCTCCGGAAGTGCCAGCAACCCGGGCTCTGGCTTGCTCAGTTCGGCGGGCATCGGCTCGGGACTGGACGTCAACGCCATCATCACCGCGCTGGTCAATGCCAAGCAGGCAGGGCCGTCGCAGCAGATCAGCAGCCAGACCACGCAGTTGCAGGCGCAGGAGGCGGGGCTGACCGCGCTGGGCAGCGCATTGAGCTCGCTGCAGACCACGCTGGGCAAGCTGGGCAGCAGCCTCACCTTCACCAGCTACACGGCCACGCTGGGCGACGGCACGCTGGGCACCACCAGCACGCTGCCCAACGCGCAGCCCGGCACCTACAACCTGACAGTGAACCACCTGGCCACCGCACAGAAACGGGCCAGCGCCGCCTACGCGTCGGGCAGCACGGTGGGCGCCGGAACTTTGACGGTGGGCGTCGGCAGCCAGTCGATGGACATCACTGTCGGGGCGACCGACTCGATCAGCACCATCGCCACCGCGATCAACCAGTCCAGCAGCAATCCCGGGGTGCAGGCCACCATCGTCAACGGCGCGAACGGCGCGCAGCTGCTGCTGACCTCCACCAAGACCGGCGTGGCCAACGCGTTCACCGTGACGGCGGGCTCCGGCAGCAGCACGGGGCTGTCGTCGCTGGCCACGACGCTGAACACGGCGGGATCGAACGAGGCCAGCGACGCCAGCCTGAGCATCGACGGCATCGCGGTGACCAGTGCGAGCAACTCCGTCAGCGGTGCGCTGAACGGGGTCACCCTGAACCTGTCCGCCACCGGTTCCACCACCTTGACGGTGAGCCAGGACACCAGCGCGGTGACGGGCGCCGTCTCGGATTTCGTCAACGCCTACAACAGCTACATTTCCACCGTAGGCACGCTGAGCAGCTACGACCCGGCCTCCAAGCAGGGCGGGGTGCTGCTGGGTGACACCACGCTGATGTCGGTGCAGCGCCAGGTCAACAGCGTGCTGAGCGGCAGCGTGCCGGGCAACAGCATCGGCTCGCTGGCGGCGCTGGGCATCATGCGCAACGCCGACGGCACGCTTTCCTCCGACAGCGGCAAGCTGAGCAGCGCGCTGCAGAGCAACCCGGGCGCGGTGCAGGACCTGTTCGCCGGCACCAACGGCTACGCCACCCGCCTCAACAACATGCTGGACGGCTTCACCTCCAGCAACGGCATCCTCGCCACCCGCACCGCCAGCATCCAGACCCAGCTCACCAACCTGAGCCAGGAATCGACCGCGCTCACCGCGCGCATGAACGTCTACGCGACCCAGCTGCGCCAGCAGTACACCGCGCTGGACACGCTGATGTCCTCGCTCAACAACACCAGCAGCTACCTCACCAGTTCGATGAATGCGCTGCTGGGCAATTCATCTTCATCGGGCAAGTGACGGGGAAGCGGTCATGACGAACGCCTACATGCGCCAAGCCAGTGCGATGTACCAGCAGACCCGCGCCGAGGGGCGCGTGGAGGGCGCCGACCCGCACCAGCTGATCGCCATGCTGCTGGACGGCGCGATCGAGCGCATCGCGCAGGCGCGCGCCCACCTGCGCCGCGGCGACGTGCCCGCCAAGGGCGCCGTGGTCACCAAGGCGGTGGCGATCGTCGGCGAACTGCGCGCCAGCCTGGACCACGCGGCCGGCGGCAGCGTGGCCCAGCGGCTGGACTCGCTCTACGACTACATCAATCGCCGCCTGCTGTTCGCGCAGCTCAACAATGACGACGAGGCGCTGGCCGAGTGCGGCCGCCTGCTCGAACCGGTGCGCGACGGCTGGAACGGCATCCGCGACGCCTACCTCGCCGGCAGGGCCGGGAGCGCCGCGTGACCGCCGGACACGCCCCGCTGGAGCGCGCGCTGGCGGTCAGCGCCTCGATGCTGGCGGCGGCGCGCGAAGGCCACTGGAGCAGCCTGCCGGGGCTGGATGCCGAGCGCCAGCCGCTGCTGCGCGCCAGCCATCCCCACGACACGCGCAGCCGCGAACTGCTGCAGCAACTGCTCGCCTGCAACGACGAGATGCTGGACCTGGCAGCGCGCACGCGCAGCGAAGTCGCCGATGCGCTGGCCCGCCACGGTTACGCGCACCAGGCACTGCGTGCCTACGTCGACCTCGCCGGCTGAATGGCGGCGACGGCCATCGTGCCAAGGGATAGCCTGGTTCGTTCCGCACCGCCGCCGGTTCTGTCCGCCCGCAGGCCGCAGGATCTTCGACGAGGGCAGGCTGGCCGTCTGCCGAGGTGGTCGGCCGCACGCGGGGAGCGACCACGGATGGCTGCGGCTTTGAGGAGCGGGGGAACAGGCGGATGGACAGAAGCGGCCCCGCACATTGAAATCCGCCATGACGGGGTGATGCCCGGATAGCCACACGGAGCCGACATGACCGCCAGCAGCTGGGACGAATTCGACCAACGCCTGAGCAGCGAGGAACACCTGCACGCCGACAGCGAGCCGCTGGCGTGGCCGCCGTCGCCGGAACTGCTGCAGCGGCTGGCCGAGCGCAACGCGAACACCCTGGCGACCCTGGCCGCGCTGGAAGAGCGCCGGGCCGACGCCGGCGACGACGACAATCCGCTGATGCAGGAAATGCTGCGGATGGACGCCAAGCTCACCGCGCTGGTGGAGATCGTGAACCAGTTGCTGGCACCCGCCGCCGCACTGCCGCCGCGCCGGACGCTGCGTTTCAACGCCGTGGGCGCCGTGTTGCCGGCCGCGCTGCTGCCGGCGGGAGAGGGCCTGCTGCTGCGCCTGCGCTTCGATGCCTGCCGCAGCCTGCCGCTCGAACTGGCCGGCCGCACGGTGCGCACCATCGATGAAAGCAGGGGCTTCGTCGAGTTCGCCACGCAGGGTGACGCGACAAGTGACGCGATTGAGCGCCTCGTGTTCCGCCATCACCGACGCAAAGTGGCAGAGGCACGCCAGCAGCTCGGTTGAGGCTCCGACGGAGTCGGCATTTCGCATGTGATATCGATCACACTTACGTGATCCGGGTAAAGGCTTTTTCGACGGCCGTCACGTGCTTCCGGATGCCTTCGTCACGGCATCGTTTTTTCTCAAAGACCTTTCGTGTCATGCGCTTGCGGCAAACTCTTGCGCATGCCGATCCGCCGCGGCCGTCGTTTTTCTGCACCCGGGCGACGCTTTGCCGCCGCCACCGCCGTCAAAGTTGGCCCCCTTGTTGCTCACCGTTCATCGGGCCGGCGACGGAAAGCCGGCACTGACGATCAGCGCACCCCGATGGAAGCCGAGGGGTTGCGAAGAGTGCGGTAAGGAGAAGGGGCAGTGCAGAAATTCGATTTCCTCGTCATCGAGTCCGATGCGGCGCGTGCGGAAGCGCTGCTGTCGGCGCTTCACTTCCTGGGCCACCGGCCGCAACTCGCGGCCGAATGCCGGTCCGTCGACGAGTCCACCCACGCCTGGCAGGCTGTCTATGTCGGCAAGGTCGAGAGCGAGGCCGCGGCAGAGCGCCAGCTGGCCCTGCTCGGTGACGCCGCGAACCACGTACCGGTGCTGGTCGCCGCCGATGCGCCACTGGCCGAGCGTTGCGCGCGGATGGCCTCGCCGTCCGCCACGCGCGTGGCCGCGCTGGAATTTCCGCTGCGCTACGAACAGGTGGCCGAGGCGCTGCGCGGCGTCCATGCGCGCTTCGCCGGCAGCCAGTCCGGCGCGCTGCGTTTCGTGGGCCACTCGGCACCGATGGTCCGCGTCAACGCGCTGATCCGCCAGGTCGCGCCGTTCGATTCGACCGTGCTGGTGCTGGGCGAATCGGGCACCGGCAAGGAGATGGTGGCGCGCGCCATCCACGAGCACTCCGCCCGGCGCGACAAGCCGTTCGTGGCGATCAACTGCGGCGCGATCCCGGCCGAGCTGCTGGAAAGCGAGTTGTTCGGCCACGAGAAGGGCGCCTTCACCGGCGCAATCAGCGCTCGCAAGGGCCGCTTCGAGCTGGCCGAGGGCGGCACGCTGTTCCTCGACGAGATCGGCGACATGAGCCTGCCGATGCAGGTGAAGCTGCTGCGCGTGCTGCAGGAGCGCATGTACGAGCGCGTGGGCGGCAGCAAGACCCAGCGCTGCGACGTGCGCATCATCGCGGCCACCCATCGCGACCTGGAGCAGGCCATCGTCGAGGGCAAGTTCCGCGAGGACCTGTACTACCGCCTCTCCGTGTTCCCGCTGGAACTGCCGGCGCTGCGCGAGCGGCTGGAGGACCTGCCGGTGCTGATCGACGAGTTCAACCAGCGCCTGGCCCGCCGCGGCCTCGACGTGGCGCGCTTCAGCGCCGGCGCGATGCACACGCTGCGCGAGCATGCGTGGCCGGGCAACGTGCGCGAACTGGCGAACCTGGTCGAGCGCATGGCGATCCTGTGCCCGCACGGCGAGGTGCGCGCCAGCGAACTGCCGGCGAAATACCGCCACGGCCCGGCATGCGAGGAAGTGCACGGCGCGGCCCTGCTGGCGCTGATGGAGGATGTCCATGCGGCGGCGGGCGCGATCGGCGTGCATCCGGTGGACGAATCGCAGCGCCTGCTGCCGGAAGACGGCATCGACCTGAAGGATCACCTCGCCGACATCGAGGTGGGGCTGATCCGCCAGGCGCTCGACGCCACCGGCGGCGTGGTGGCCCACGCCGCCCGCCTGCTGCGCATGCAGCGCACCACGCTGGTGGAGAAGCTGCGCAAGTACGGCCTGCAGGCGAACGGCCTGGCGGCCTGATGCCGGGAGACGGGAGGCGAAATCCGGCAGGGGCCGGAGTGCCGCAAACCCGCTCCGCCCGCGGCTCCGCCGTATCCCTGATCCCCGAAAACCACTGGCACGGCTCCTGCATTCATCCCCTGCAAACCCGTCGCGCGACGGGATTCCGTCTTCCACCCATCGGCACGGACACCGCGGCATGAGCACGATCGACGTCAACAACCTGCTTGCCCAGATGCGCCAGATGACGGCGCAGGTGCGCATGCCGGAAACCGCGGTGCAGGCGCCGGCGAGCAACGGCCCGGCGAATTTCTCCACGCTGCTCCGGCAATCGATCGCCGCGGTCGGCAACAGCCAGGTCGAGGCGGGCAACATGGCCGCGAGCTTCGAGCGCGGCGACCCCGGCGCCGACCTCGGCCGCACGATGATCGCGGTGCAGAAGGCGGACCTTTCGCTGCGCACCGCGGTGGCGGTGCAGAACAAGCTGGTCGACGCCTACAAGGACGTCATGAACATGTCGGTCTGACGCCGACGCCCCGATCACCGAACAGCCCTGACCGACGAGCAACAGCATGGCCGAGAATGCCATCGCGACGACCGCCAGCAACAGCGGCGCGCGCCTGGACTCCCTCAAGCAGATCACCCGCAACCCGGCGGCGCGCCAGCTCGCGCTGCTGGTGGCGGTGGCCGCGGCGGTGGCGCTGGGCGTGGCGGTGGTGTTGTGGTCGCGCGGCCCGAACTACGGCCTGCTGTATGCGGGGCTGGACCAGAAGGACGCCGCCGCGATCGCACAGGAGCTGCAGGCTTCCAACACCGTGTACAAGCTGGGCGGCGACGGCACCTCGATCATGGTGCCGGCCGCCGACCTCGCCGCGCTGCGGCTGCGGCTGGCGGCGAAGGGCCTGCCGCAGGGCAGTGCCGCGATCAACACGCCCCCGGCCGGCGACTCGCCGTTCGGCATGAGCGACCTCGCCGAGCGCACGCGCTACCAGCAGATGCTGGAGAGCGACCTCGGCTCCACCATCGCGTCGCTGCAGTCCGTGCGCGCCGCGCGCGTGCACCTGGCGATGCCCAAGCCTTCGGCGTTCATCCGCGACAACCGCGGCGCCAGCGCCTCGGTGCTGCTCACGCTGTACCAGGGCCGCCAGCTCGACGCCGGCCAGGTGGCGGCGATCGTGCACCTGGTGGCGTCCAGCGTGCCGGGGCTGGATCCGAACCAGGTCTCGGTGGTCGACCAGCAGGGCCGGCTGCTGACCAGCAGCAACGCGGATGCGCCCGATGCGGCCGGCGACGACCGCCTGCGCCTGGCCACGCGCATCGAGAACACCTACGCCCAGCGCATCGAGGAGTTGCTGACCCCACTGGTCGGCCCCGGCCGCGTGCGCGCGCAGGTCAACGCAGACCTGGATTTCAGCCAGACCGAGAAGGCCAGCGAAACCTACGGCCACGACCACCCGGCGCTGCGCAGCGAACAGGTCAGCAGCGAGCAGCGCAGCGACGGCGGTACGGGCGGCGGCGTGCCTGGCGCGCTGAGCAACCAGCCGCCGGCGACGGTGGCGCAACCTACCGCCGCCAAGCCGAACGCCGGTGTCGCCGCCGCGCCGGGCGGCACGGCGGCGGCCACCACCAGCAGTCGCGACGGCGAGAGCTCCAGCAGCGCCACGCGCAACTACGAGCTCGACCGCACCATCAGCCACGTCAGCGATCCGGCCGGCCGGCTGGCCCGCCTCACCGTGGCGGTGGTGGTGGACGACAAGCTGGCCGCCACCAGTGGCGGCGGCGCCGCCAAGAACGTGCCGTTCACGCCGCAGGAGCTGCAGCACCTCACCGACCTGGTGAAGAACGCCGTGGGCTTCGATCCCGCGCGTGGCGACAGCGTCAGCGTGATCAACCAGGCCTTCCACCGCACCGCCGCGCCAGAGGCAGAGCCCGCGACGCCGCTGTGGGAGCGCCCCGGCGCGCTGGACCTGATCAAGCAGGGCGTCGGCGTGCTGATCGCCTTGCTGGTGGCCTTCGGACTGCTGCGCCCGCTGCTGAAGGGCCTGCTGCGCGCCGCGCCGGCGAGGGAAGTCCTGGCGGCGCCGCTGCCTGCCGTATCCGTGCGCGTGGGCGACGACGAGCCGAATGCCGCGGGCCAGCTGGCCGGCGGCCAGCCGGCCCGCCTCGACGCGGCGCCGGCGCTGGCCTACGAGCAGCGCATCGGCCTGGCCCGGCGCATGGTGGGCGAGAACTCCCGGCAGGTGGCCCAAGTGGTGAGGAACTGGGTGAACGAAGATGGCAATTAACCGCTCCGAGGCCCCCGTCACCGGCGCCCAGCGCGCGGCGATCCTGCTGCTCACGCTGGGCGAGCAGGACGCGGCCGAAGTGCTCAAGCACCTCAGCGCGCGCGACGTGCAGGCGGTCGGCAGCGCGATGGCCGCGCTGTCCAGCGTCTCGCGCGAGCAGGTGGCGGACGTGCTGGACAAGCTCGACGAGGACATGGGCCGGCAGACGTCGCTGGGCGTCGGCACCGAGGAATACATCCGCAAGATCCTCACCAATGCGCTGGGCGAGACCAAGGCCGGCGGCCTGATCGACCGCATCCTGCTCGGCCGCAGCTCGAAGGGGCTGGAATCGCTGAAGTGGATGGAGAGCCGCGCGATCGCCGAGATGATCAACCAGGAGCACCCGCAGATCATCGCGCTGGTGCTGGCGCACCTGGAGCCGGACCAGGCGGCCGAGGTGATCGGTTACCTGCCGCCGCGCGTGCGTTCCGACGCGGTGATGCGCATCGCCACGCTCGACGGCGTGCAGCCGCATGCGCTGAACGAGCTGGACGAGATCATGGAGCGCCAGTTCAACGGCAACACCAAGAAGCTGAAGTCCGCCAACGTGGGCGGCCTGAAGGCGGCCGCCAACATCCTCAACGCGATGGACAGCAGCCGCGAGGCCGAGCTGATGAGCGCGATCCGCAGCCAGGACGAGGCGCTGGGCGGCCGCATCGAGGATCTGATGTTCGTGTTCGAGGACCTCGCCGAGCTGGACGACCGCGGCATGCAGACCCTGCTGCGCGAAGTGCCGTCGGGCATCCTGATCACCGCGCTGAAAGGTGCCGAGCCGGCGATCCGCGAGAAGATCTTCGCGAACATGTCCAAGCGCGCGGCGGACATGATGCGCGACGACCTCGAGGTGAAGGGGCCGGTACGTCTCAGCGAGGTCGACGCGGCGCAGAAGGAAGTGCTGGCCGCGGCCAGGAAGCTGGCCGACGCCGGCCAGCTCAGCCTGGGCGGCGGCGGGGATGACTACGTCTGATGGCCGCGATCCACGACGCCGCGATGGACTTCCGGCGCTGGGAGCTGCCGCAGGTCGGTGCCGCGCCGGAACCGCCGGCGCCCGCCGACGCGCCACTGCCGCAGCCGACCGTGCGCGAGCTGGAGGCGCTGGAACAGCAGGCACGTGACGAGGGCCGCGCCGCCGGCCTCGCCGAAGGACGAGCCACGGCGGCGCAGGTGCTGCGCGAACGCCTGGCGCAGCTCGATGCCGTCTGCGAGGCGGTGGCGCGTCCGCTGCAGGCATTCGACGAACACGTCGCGCAGGAGCTGGCGCGCCTGGCGATGGTGGTGGCCGGCCGGGTGATCGCGCGCGAACTGCAGCTGTCGCCCGAACTCATAGTGCGCGCCGTGCGCGAGGCGGCCAACGCGCTGCCCGCGGCGACCCGCGAACTCCGCGTGCACCTGCATCCGCAGGACCTCGCCCTGCTGCGGGAGCTGGACGCCGCCGAGCGCCACTGGCAGCTGCTCGCCGATCCCGCGCTGGCGCGCGGCGACTGCCGGCTGGAAAGCGAACACTCGCGGCTCGACGCGCGGCTGGAAACCCGCCTTGCGGCGGTGGTCGACGCCGTGCTCGGCGACGCCGCCGCGCCGGAGAGTGGCGCAGCATGAGCACCGGCACCGATCCCGCGGCGCGCGGCGAGCGCTGGCGAAGCCAGTTCGCGCGGCAGGCCGCGCGCGCGGCGGCGGCGCGCACCCTGGCCGTGGAGGGCAGCCTGCGCCGCGTGGTCGGCCTCACCCTCGAGGCGGAGGGCTGCGAGGCCGCACTGGGTGCGCGTTGCCTGGTCGACACCGCCGACGGTGCCAGGCTGGAAACCGAGGTCGTGGGTTTCGCCGACGAGCGGCTGCTGCTGATGCCGGTGGGCGACATGCACGGCGTGCTGCCGAACGCGCGGGTGCTTCCCTGTGCGCGCAGCGGCGGCCTGCCGGTGGGGCGGCAGCTGCTGGGCCGGGTGGTCGGTGCCGACGGCCTGCCGCTGGACGGCCAGGGCGCGCTCGACGCCGACGAGCATGCCGCGCTGAAGAACGAACCGATCAACCCGATGGCGCGCAAGCCGATCGACGCGCCGCTGGACGTCGGCGTACGCGCGATCAACGCCCTGCTCACCGTGGGCCGCGGCCAGCGCCTCGGCCTGTTCGCGGGCTCCGGCGTGGGCAAGTCCACCCTGCTCGGCATGATGACCCGCTACACCAACGCCGACGTGGTGGTGGTGGGCCTGATCGGCGAGCGCGGCCGCGAGGTGAAGGAATTCGTCGAGCACACGCTGGGGCCGGAAGGGCGCCGCCGCGCGGTGATCGTCGCCGCGCCCGCCGACGCGCCGCCACTCAAGCGCCTGCGCGGCGCGCAGTACGCCACCGCGATCGCCGAGTGGTTCCGCGACCAGGGTCTGCGCGTGCTGCTGCTGATGGATTCACTGACCCGCTACGCCCAGGCACAGCGCGAGATCGCGCTGGCGATCGGCGAGCCGCCGGCGACCAAGGGCTATCCGCCGTCCGTGTTCGCGATGCTGCCCGCGCTGGTCGAGCGCGCCGGCAACGACGCCGAGGGGCGCGGCTCGATCACCGCGTTCTACACCGTGCTCACCGAGGGAGACGACTATCGCCACGATCCGATCGCCGACGCCGCACGGGCGATCCTCGACGGCCATGTCGTGCTCTCGCGCGACCTCGCCGAAGCCGGTCACTACCCGGCGATCGACATCGAGGCCTCGATCAGCCGCGTGATGCCGCAGGTGGTGGCACGCGGGCACGTGCAGGCGGCGCAGCGCTTCCGCCGCGTCTATTCCGCCTACCGGCAGCAGCGCGACCTGATCGCGGTGGGCGCCTACCAGAAGGGTTCGGACCCGCAGGTGGACCTGGCCATCGAACTGTGGCCGCAACTGCGCGACTTCCTGCAGCAGGAAGTCGATGAACCGATGACGCTCGAAGCCGCCGTCGCGCGCCTCGACCAGCTTGCCGAACAGGTGACTGCATGAATTCGCGCTCGAAACGCCTGCAGCCGGCGGTGGACCAGGCCCACCAGCAGACCGAGGATGCGCTGGCGAAGCTGGCCACGCAGCAGCAGCAGCTGGCGAAGGCCGAGCACCAGCTCGGCGAACTCGAGCGCTACCGCAACGAATACGCGGCCGCGGGCGAGGGTGCCGTCAGCGTCAGCGCGCTGCTCAACCGCCAGCAGTTCGTCGCGCGCATCGACCAGGCGATCGCCCAGCAGAGCGCCGAGGTGCACCGCCAGCATCGCCGGCTCGAACAGGTGCGCGACCACTGGCAGCAGGCGCATGCGCGCGAGAGCGCGCTGGGCAGCGTGGTCGTGCAGCACCAGGAACACGAGCGCCGCGCCGAGGAGCGGCGCGAACAGGCCGAGGCCGACGAACGCATGCAGCAACGGCGACCGCGATGAAGCGCCCGCCTGCCAGCACGGGAATCCCCGCACCATGACTCCAGCCGCCATCCTCCCTCCGGTGACCGCCGCGGGCAGCGTGCGCAGCGCGCCCGCCGCGCCGTCGCGCGGCGATCCGCCGCCGAATCCGTTCGACCGGCACCTGCAGGCCGCGCGCGGCACGCAGCCCGCGGACGCGCCAGCGGACACGTCCCCGGCATCGACGCCGGCCGCACGCGGACCGGACCATGCCGCCACCCCGGATGCCGCGGCGAAACCCGCGCAGGAGTCGACCGTGCCCACGCCTGTTGCGACTTCCGCGATACCCGCGATGTCCGCCGCCGCGACCACGGGTGCACCGACCGGCGCGGCGCGCGGATCGGCCGACACCAACCCGATCGACGCCGTCCTGCTCGCCTCGCTGGCTCCCCCGGTCGCGGCCGAGACGGGCGATGCCGCGGCCACCACGACGGCGAAGACGGCGGACCCGGCGAAAACCCCGGCCTCCGGCGAGCAGGGTGCAGCCACGCTGGCCGGCGCCCTGCTCGCCATGCTCGGCCAGGTCGCCAACGGGTTGCCGGTGGCAACGTCCGGCGCGGACGATGCCACGGTATCGGCGGCCGGCCCGGGCCAGGCCAAGGCCGGCCTGCTGCCACTGGGCCAGGGGCTGGACGACAAGGCGGCCGCGGCGGCGCTTGCCACCGCCATGCCGGCCGCGAACCTCGCCGCCGCCCTGGGCGACGCCGAGCATGCGCTGGCCGCCGGCGCCACCGCGGCGCACAAGGACCACGGACTCGAGGCGCTGGCGCTGGCCACGACGCCCACACCGGCACCGGCACCCGCCACGCCGGCACTGCCCCAGTTGCAACTGGCGGCGTCGCCGGGCAGCCCCGGTTTCGCCGGCGAGCTCGGCCAGCAGGTGCTGTGGCTGGGCCAGCAGGACATCAAGGAGGCGAAGATCCGCCTGCATCCCGAGGATCTCGGCTCGATCGACGTGCATCTGAGCGTGAGCCACGACCGCGTGGACGTGGTGTTCAGCGCGCAGCACCCGGCGGCCGTCACGGCCGTGCAGCAGAGCCTGCCGCAACTCGATCAGCTGCTGGCCCGGCACGGCCTCTCGCTCGGCCATGCCGAGGTGGGGCAGCAGCAGGCCCGCGGCGACCAGCAGGCACGGGGCGAGGGACAGGCTGCGCCGATGGACGCGGACGAGGTCGGCGAAGTGCAGGGCGTGGGCCTGCCCGCCGCGAACAGCCGGATCGGCCTGCTCGACGCGTTCGCCTGAGCGCCGGTTCACGGTCCCCGTGCGGCGGCCGCGGCAGCCCGGCGCGGCCGCTCCCGTCTGCGCACATTCCTGCACCTTCGCCCGGTCGTGGGCAGACCCGCCTGCCTTCGCGCCCTACCGGCTTGCGCGCGAATCAGTGCAGGCGCGGATCATGCGTGAGCCCGAGCAGGCCTCGTGAGGCCGAGAACCCGGCATCCGCACGGCCGTAGCGGCGGCGGCTGCACGCGTCACGCCGAGTGCTTCGTGGGCGCGCGTCGCGATCGCGTCGCGGCGGCCTTCCGGCACGCGTCAAGAAAGCGCCGCGCGCCGCCCCGGCGTTCGCGCAGGCCGCCGCGAAAGCGCTTGCCGCAAGGCTTTCCGCGCGTGGCACATGGATTGCATTGGACGGGTGGGCGCGCTGCGGCGCGCGATTCCCAACCGGACGGATCGAGGATTTCATGGCCAACGAGGAACAGAGCGTGGCGGCACCGGCGGCGCGCAAGCGACGCGGCCCGCTGCTGATCGGCGCGGTGGTATTGCTGGCGCTGGCCGGCGGCGGCTACGCCTGGCAGGCGCAGAAGGCCGCGCAGGCGGCAGCTTCCACCCACGCGACGGACACCAAGCCCGATCTGTACCTGCCGATGGACCCGCCTTTCGTGGTGAATTTCCGCGACGAGCAATCGCTGCGCTACCTGCAGGTGGCAGTGACCCTGATGTCGCACGACCCGAAGGCGATCGAGGTGGCGAAGTCCGCCGACCCGGTGATCCGCGACGCGCTCGTGTCGCTGTTCAGCAACCAGGAGTACTCGATCATCAGCAACGCCGCCGGCCGCGAAAAGCTGCAGGCGCAGGCGCTGGAAGCCGTGCGCAGGATCGTCCAGGCGCGGCTGGGCCGACCCGGCATCGACGCGCTGTATTTCACCAGCTTCGTGATGCAGTGACGGGACGCCGGCGATGAGCGACCTGCTTTCCCAGGACGAGATCGACGCGCTGCTCGACGGCGTGACCGACGGCGCGGTGGAGACCGGCGGCGACCAGCCGCTGCCCGCCGGCGCGGTGATCTCCTACGACTTCACCCAGCAGGACCGCATCGTGCGGGGCCGGCTGCCCACGCTGGAAATGGTCAACGACCGCTTCGCGCGCTACTTCCGCAGCGGCGTGTTCAGCGTGCTGCGCAAGACCTGCGAGGTCTCGGTGCTGGGCGTGAAGATGCAGAAGTTCGCCGAGTACGTGCACGGCCTCGTGGTGCCCACCAACCTGAACCTGGTGCGTATCAAGCCGCTGCGCGGCACCGCCCTGGTGGTGTTCGAGCCGCGCCTGGTGTTCAGCGTGATCGACAATTTCTTCGGCGGCGATGGCCGCTTCCACGCGCGCATCGAGGGCCGCGACTTCACCGCCACCGAGAACCGCGTGATCCAGATCATGCTGG
>Ga0187815_10000133_pt1 | contig 37108 bp, 34 predicted proteins | sample NC_S_5_FD_132962 | JGI IMG/M metagenome (GOLD analysis project Ga0187815, IMG submission 132962) | Wetland sediment microbial communities from Neuse River Estuary, North Carolina, USA - ASW-S_5 | ecosystem: Environmental > Aquatic > Freshwater > Wetlands > Sediment | place: USA: North Carolina... | reverse complement strand
GCCCATGTTCTCGAACTTGTCCTCGAGCTCGATCTCCTTGGCGACGGTGACGCCGTCCTTGGTGATGCGGGGAGCGCCGAAGCTCTTGTCGAGCACGACGTTGCGGCCCTTCGGGCCGAGGGTGACCCTCACCGCATTGGCGAGGACGTCGACGCCGCGCAGCATCTTGTCGCGGGCTTCGACGGCGAATTTGACTTCTTTAGCTGCCATCTGAGTTGTTCCTTGGAATTACTTGGAATTACTTGGGATTGCTGGAGGGAAGGGCGCTCAGGCGGCCTTCTTCTTGGAAGCGGGGACGTCGAGGACGCCCATGATGTCGCTTTCCTTCATGATCAGGAGATCCTGACCGTCGATCTTGACCTCGGTGCCGGACCACTTGCCGAACAGCACGGTGTCGCCAACCTTGACGTCGATCGGGATCAGCTTGCCGGCTTCGTCGCGGCCGCCCGGGCCGACGGCGATGACTTCGCCCTGGGAGGGCTTTTCCTTGGCAGTGTCGGGAATGATGATGCCGCCTGCGGTCTTCTCTTCGGCGTCGATACGCTTGACCACGACGCGGTCGTGAAGCGGACGGAATTTCATACAGTCCTCCTAAGTTATTGCAGAGTTTGCTGAATTCTGGATGTTAGCAGTCTGCCCCAGCGAGTGCCAAGGCAGCTGGAGTGGATTTAGGACAGAGTTTTGGGATGGGCAAGGGCTTCTAGCAGAAAAATTGGCAGTCGCGAGATGGGGCTGCCAGATTCGTTTAACATTCTTAATGCAGTCCGCGGGCCCGGCCCGGCTGGTATTAGCAGGTGCGGTAAGCTGCTGCCAAAGCACAAATTTTAAACAATTCATTTACCATTTGGGCTTGTGATGCGTTGGTCGCGTGCGTCACATTTCTCTCATGTGAGCGCATCTCCGCCGGGTGGCTCGGCAGGTCGACCACCACGACAAATGCGCTCCTCAAATGGAGGTTGGCATGGTCTCGCGGGTTGGGGTTGTTTCCGAAGACTTCCGGAAGCAGGTGCTGGGTTACGGTCTGACGACGGCGCAGATTCTCTATCGGATGCCGGATCACCGGTCGCTGCTGCAGACCTACGTCTGGCAGAACTACGATCTCTTTCCGAAATTCCCGGCGCTGCAGGATTTCCTCGCGTTCTGGCAGGAGCAACTCGACGGACCGCTGTTCTCCGTCACCGTGGCGCATTCGCGGCTGGTCAAGCCGGCCGAGCTGCGCGCCGTGAACGGGGTGTTTCAGTTGCACTAGCGTGTGCACTGAGCGTGATGGTGGGCACGCTACGCTTTGCCCACCCTATAAAAACGAATTCTGTGCTAGCCTCTCGGCACAAAAGAGAAACGGGAGGCAGCAATATGGCCAGGCAAAAGACGAAATCGCGGGCGGCGGCGCAGCCTGCGGTGAAGAAGAAATGGACGGGCCTGCGGGGTGCAGCCAAGACCTCCGCGCGCAAGGCGGTCAAGGCCAAGGGGCGCGCTACGGGCCGCGCCACCGCGGCCAAGACGAAGGCGCGGCCCAAGCAGCGCGTCGCGGTCAGCCATCATCGCGAGGAAGATTTCAAGGCCGATGGCCTCCGCGCCTATGCCAAGTATCGCGACCTCGGTATCAAGGATGCAACGCACGGGCTAGCGCAAGCCCACGTCATCCGTCTGCAGGGACCGTGCAATCCGGAGGAAGTGTCAAAGCTTCACTATCACGACGTCGAATTCCAGATGGTCTATGTGCTCAAGGGCTGGGTGAAGACCTACATGGACGGACAGGGCGAAATGCTGATGAAGGAAGGCGGCTGCTGGACCCAGCCTCCGAAAATCCGGCACATGATCCTGGATTACTCCGACAACGTGGAATTGCTGGAAGTGATCCTGCCGGCCGATTTCAAGACGGTGGAATTGAAGGCGTAGCTGTCGTTCCGGGGCGATGCGCAAGCATCTAACCCGGAACCTCGAGATTCCGGGTTAGATGCTGACGCGCTGCCCGGCGAAAGTATTAGTTATCACGTTACTGAAGTCGTTCCGGCATCAATGGACAAGGCGGTTCACCTTACTGACTCGAACTATGGTCTTTATCTACGGCCCCTTGGTGCGGGGTTTCAGCTCGAATGCAATCTGGGAGAGGGGTCGTCGGTCGACCTATCGTTTGACGAAGCGCGCGCTCTTTTTGCGTCCATTGCATCAGCCTGTGAACGATCGGAGATCGGCAAGGTCAAATTTGGACGTCTATCGTGGACAACGGATGCTCGATTGAATCCGAAGCATCGAGACCGCGTCACCGTAAAGTTTGGCGGAGCACTCGGCCTTGGAATCATCGGAGGATTGAGTCGTCGCCGTTTGCTTTCCGCTTGCCGAGAGTTTTCCAGCAGATTTGGGACAAGCATCGAGGACAGCCGATAGGCTAGCTCGGAATGACGGATGCGCCATCCACGTCTTCCCGGTGGTGCTCGGCTACTGTGCATGGGGTTGTTTTCGACCTTTTAGGTCAACACTCCCACCACCGCCCCCATCAAACACGTCGTGACGGTCCCCGACACGATCGACTTCAGCCCGAGTGCGTTGATTTCGTCGCGCCGTTCGGGCGCCATGGTGCCGAGGCCGCCGATCATGATGCCGAGGCTGGCGAAATTGGCAAAGCCGCACATCGCATAGAGCATGATCAGCTGCGAGCGCGGATCGAGAGCGTCGCCGGAAAGCTTTGACAGCTCGACATAGGCGATCAGCTCGTTCAGCACGGTCTTGGTGCCCATCAGGCTGCCCGCGGTGATCGCCTGCTGCCATGGCAGGCCCATCAGCCAGCACACCGGCGCCATCAGATAGCCGAGCAGCCGCTGCAGCGAGATTTTTGCGCCGCCGATCTCCGGCAGAAGGCCGATGACGGCGTTGACGAGATAGACCAGCGCGACCAGCACCAGCAGCATGGCGATGATGTTGAGCAGCAGCTCGAGGCCGGCCGTGGTACCCTTGACGATGGCGTCCATTGTCGAGGAGGCCTGCACATCTGGAGTTTCCAGTCCGCCGCCGGTGCGCTTGCCGCCCGTCTCCGGCACCATGATCAGGCTGACCAGGATCGCCGCCGGCGCGCCCAGCACCGAGGCGATCACGAAATGCGCGGCCGAGTCCGGGATCATCGGCGCCAGCAGGGTCGCGTAGAGCACCAGCACCGTGCCGGCGATCCCGGCCATGCCGCCGGTCATCACCAGAAACAGCTCGGCGCGGCTGAGTTGATTCAGATAGGGGCGGATGAACAGCGGCGCCTCCACCATGCCGAGAAAGATGTTGGCGGCAGTCGAAAGTCCGACCGCGCCGCCGACGCCGAGCGTGCGCTCCAGCAGCCAGGCCATGCCGCGTACGATCGGCGGCAGGATGCGCCAGTAGAACAAAAGCGTGGTCAGCACGCTCATCACGAGCACGATCGGCAGAGCCTGGAAGGCGAGGATGAAATCCGCGCCGGGCACCTTGACGTCGAAGGGCAGGGTGCCGCCGCCGATATAGCCGAACACGAAGGAGGAGCCGGCGCGCGAAGCCGCCGAGATCGCGCCGACGGCGTCGTTGATCGCGCCAAAGGCGCGCGCCACCACCGGCAGCTTGAGCAGCACGACAGCCGTAACCAGTGTCACGGCCAGGCCGACCGCCGCCTGCCGGAGCGATATCGCACGGCGGTTCTCGCCGCACGCCCACGCGATCGCAAGCAACGCCAAGATGCCGAACGCCGACTGTAGTTGCAGCATGAATCCCCCAGATCCCCGGCGCGGATTATGCCAGCGCCGCGAGGCCGCGCAATGCCGTGGTGCCATCTCCGTGGTTGACATCGCACTGTCAGTCGGCCACCGCTCTTGCCATGTCCTCGATCGAGACCGTCGGCGCCCGCGACCTCCTGAGGGACACCTCGTTCCTGTTCTTCCTGCTGTCGCGCAGCCTGTCGCGCTTTTCGAGCCAGATCGCGGCGGTCGTGATCGGCTGGCAGATCTACGACATCACCGGCAGCGCATTCGACCTCGGCATGGTCGGGCTGGTGCAGTTCCTCCCCACAGCGCTGCTCGTGTTCGTTGCCGGGCACGCCGCCGATCGCTTCGAGCGCAAGCGCGTCGTGCAGCTGTGCCAGGTGGCGGAAGCGCTGACCGCGCTGTTTTTGGCCGTGAGCACCTATGCCGGCTGGCTTGACGCGGTGCAGATCTACATCGCCACGTTCATCCTCGGCATTGCCGGCGCATTCGAGAGCCCGGCGACCGCCGCGCTGCTGCCACTGGTTGCCCCGCAGGGCTCGCTGCAGCGGGCGACCGCGCTTTCCAGCGGGGCGGCGCAAGTGGCGACCATCACAGGTCCCGCGGTCGGCGGGCTTGCTTACGTCCTTGCGCCCAGCCTGCCGTACCTGATCATCGTCGTGTTCTGGCTCGCCGGCGCCGTGCTGACCGGCTTGCTGCGGCCGGCGCAGCAGACGATCATGAAGGAGGAGAGCGCCCACGACGATCTCTTCGCGGGGGTCCGCTTCATCCGCAGCAACCCGGCGATCCTCGGCACCATCTCGCTGGACCTGTTCGCGGTGCTGCTCGGCGGCGTGGTGGCGCTGCTGCCGATCTATGCCCGCGATATCCTCCAGACCGGCCCGCTCGGCCTCGGCATTCTGCGCGCGGCGCCGGCGGTGGGCGCGCTGTTCATGACCATCGTGCTGGCGCGCCACACCATCAACCGCCGTGTGGGACTGCGCATGTTCCAGGCGGTCATCATCTTCGGCGCGGCGACGGTGGTGTTCGCGTTGTCGCAGTGGATGTGGTTGTCGGTGACCTCGCTCGCGATACTTGGCGCGGCCGACACGGTGAGCGTGGTGATCCGCTTCTCGCTGGTGCAGCTTGCAACGCCCGACGAGATGCGCGGCCGCGTCGGCGCGGTGAACTTCCTCTTCATCAACGCCTCCAACCAGCTCGGCCAGTTCGAGAGCGGCGTCACCGCAGCGCTCCTCGGCACCGTGCCTGCCGCCGTGCTCGGCGGCGTCGGCACCATTGCGATTGCGCTTTTGTGGATGAAGCTGTTTCCGTCGCTGCGCAAGGTGGAGCGGCTGGAGTAGGGGACGCCGTCGCCCCAACATCGACAGCAATGACGGAGGCGCGAGAGCACCGCCGCGGTCGGACGGTTTCCGGATTGCTAATGGTGGCGCAGGCATTTTCCGCTGTCATTGACCGCGGGTTAAACGCACGCAGCTAGCATCCCGGCATGATCCGGATCGGGCAGCGCCAGTTCGACGTGCCGTTGTGGTTGTGGGTGGCCGTGCCGTTCGCATGGATGATCTACGCGGCTTACGGCGCCACCATCTATCTGCGCATGGCCACGCATCCCGACGGATACTTTCTCCTGACCATGCGGCTTTGCGCGGGTGCGGCGCTGGCGGGCTTCATCCTGGCCGACCTTGCGCGCCGGTCGACCCTTCCCTGGTACGATCTCATCGTCGTCGCGGTGGCGAGCTTTGCGGTATCATCGCTGGCGATCGACTGGCTGACCGTTGCGCTGGATGACACGTCGCGAACCCTGGCGAGGCATGCAATCGATATGTACGCCTCCGTCGGCGGATTGGGCTATGAAGGGCGGGTGGTCAAGGCCGTGAGCGCCATCGTGGTGCTCGGGTGCGGTCTGATCCTGGCGCTGCTGCTCACCTTCGCCAGTCGTTACCTGCTTGGTCTGCCGCTGCGGGCTGCCGATACGCGCCGCGAGTTCCGGGCGAATCTGGTTGGTGCCTATGTCTGGCTGGCGGTCGGGATCGGCGGCTATCTTGCCATTCAATCCTCCTACCAACTGCGGCTCAGCTATTCGGCCGGCGTCATTCCGCGCTGGCTGCCGCTTGCTGGCGCGCTCCTCGGCGCGCTGGCGGCGCTTGCCGCGCAGTTATGGCTCGCCGATCGCATGCGTCGCAGCGAATTCAATCCGCGGGCCGGGCTGAAGGTCTGGGCGCTCGCGGCGGCCTGTATTTTTGCGTGGTTCTACAGCCCCGGCCTGTTCGGCTTCACGGGTGCTCGGGTGATGAATGAGCAGCTTCGCCCGGCATTGCGCGCGCTGCACATACTGCCGACGCCCGACATCGCCGTTGCCGGATATCGCCTCGACGTTCCCTACCACGATGTCGATGTCACCATAGGCCCCGCGATGCCTGACGGCGAGACATCTTATGTCAGGGTGCCCCTGCCTGACGGGTACGGGCTCACCTCGGCGAGGCGCAATCCGCACGTCTCGATCTCCCGGCGCGATATCACGCTGCGGGAGATGACCAGGGGGTTCTTGTTCGACTCTCGCAAGGAACTCGGGGAAGCGCAGGCTGCGCGACCCGGCAAGGACGCTGTCGTTCGCGTCCCCCTAGGCGTAATCGACGGCCTCGCGTTCCGCAGCGACGAGTATCCGCAAGTGGATATCCGGCTCACCGGATTTGATGCCGCCGTCTCGACCGAGACGGCGGAGCAGGGGTTGCGCAGCTTCCTGAAAGAGCGGGTGCGCCGGGTGGATTAGCCGCCTTGCTTACCTCGCCCCGCCTGCGGGGAGAGGTCGGATCGCATCGAAGATGCGATCCGGGTGAGGGGACTCTCCGCGAATGCACCTATCACCGCATTCGCCGAGACTCCGCCTCATCCCGACCTTCTCCCCAGAAGCGGGGAGAAGGAAGATCAGCCCCGCCCGACGAACGGCATCTTAGTTGCCATCACCGTCATGAACAGCACGTTGGCATCGAGCGGCAGGCCGGCCATGTAGGCCACGGCATCGCCGACCGCCTTCGCGTCCATGCGCGGCTCGTGCTTCATCGTGCCGTCGGGCTGCATCACGCCGGGGCCGCTGACCATGCGGTCGGTCATGGGGGTGGCGGCATTGCCGATGTCGACCTGGCCGACCGCGATGTCGTACTTGCGGCCGTCGAGATTGCTGGACTTGGTGAGGCCCGTGATGGCGTGCTTGGTCGAGGTATAGGCCGCCGAATATGGCCGCGGCGCGTGCGCCGAGATCGAGCCGTTATTGATGATGCGGCCGCCGCGCGGGTTCTGGTCCTTCATGATGCGGAAGGCGTGCTGCGTGCACAGGAAGGGGCCGGTGAGGTTGGTGTTCACCACGGCCTGCCACTGCTCAAGGGGAAGGTCCTCGAAATTGACTGCTGGCGCGCCCATGCCGGCATTGTTGAAGAGCACATCCAGCCGGCCGTAATTTTCCATTACCTTGGCGAACAGCGCGGCGATCGAGGCCGGGCTCGTCATGTCCGCGGAGACGCACAGGCTCTTTCCGACATTGTCGCCGAGCTTCTTGGTCTCTTCCAGCATCTCCATGCGCCGGCCGGCCAGCACGACGGTATAGCCCGCATTCATCAGCGCGAGCGAGGCGGCGCGGCCGACGCCGGTGCCGGCACCCGTCACAAGGGCGATCTTCTGCTTTGCCTCGGCCATTTCCTTTGTCCTTTACTTTTTTGCTTCTGCTTCGGTCTTGTAGGGCGGTCGCGGGATGTTCTGATGCGCCGCGCGCAGGGCCGCCGACCAGCGCGAACGTAGATCGTGAAAATATGGCTCGCCCGCCTCGATGCGGTGATTGAGATCGGCCTCGCAGGCATCGGTGCGCACCACCAGCACGTCGATCGGCAGGCCCACGCCGAGATTGGAGCGCATGGTGGAGTCCATCGAGATCAGGCCGGTCTTCAGCGCCTCATAGAGCTCGACGTCATAATGCATGGCGCGGTCGAGCACGGGCTTGCCGTATTTGTGCTCGCCGATCTGCAGGTAAGGCGTGTCGGTGGTGCACTCGATGAAATTGCCGGCGGTGTAGACCATGAACAGGCGCATCCGCGAGCCGCTGATCTGGCCGCCGAACAGGAAGGAGACGTCGAAGCTGACGTCCTCCGATCGTAGCGCCGGGCCCTCGGTGGTGTGGATCAGGCGGATGGCGCGGCCGATGCGCTGCGCCGCCTGGAACATGGTCGGCGCGTTCATCAGGGTCTCGAGTTCGCCGGTGTCGGGATTCTGGATGCCCTCGGTCAGTGTCGAGAGCACCGACTGGCTGATGGCGAGATTGCCGGCGCTGGCCACCGCCAGAATGCGCTCGCCGGGATTGGCGAAGATATGCAGCTTGCGGAAGGTCGAGACATTGTCGAGGCCGGCATTGGTGCGGGTGTCGGCGATCATGACGAGGCCGTCGCGCACCAGAATTCCACAACAATAGGTCATTCCCAGTCCCCAGAGAGCCTTCAAAGAGCCTTCTTGTCCGGCTGGGCAACTAGTAACGAATTTCACCCCGCCATCCAACCCCCGATTCCCCGTGGCGCGCCTCGCGCTGAAGGGCCAGGAATTGGCAGGTTGGAGAGGAATTTCAGGCAGCCAGGCGGCGAAGGTGAACCTGCGGGAGATGGCCAGGGAAATGACGCGGGCGGACATGGCAAGTGCCAGTGAGTTGGTGGCTGCGTGTGAAGCACCCGACTATCGCAATTGCGAGTATTGATTAGGCGGCGCCTCTGGCGCACGCTGGCTTCCCACAACAACAAGAATTTCGGGAGGGGAAATGCGCGCCAGAGGCACTTGCCCATCCATCGCATTGGCTGTCATCGCAGCGCTCGTGGCAGCGCCCGCAGCGGCGCAGAAGAAGGGCGGCACGCTGCGCCTCTATCACAACGACAACCCGCCCTCGACATCGCTGCTGGAGGAATCCACCATCGCCTCGGTGATGCCGTTCGCGGCGGTGTTCAACAATCTCGTGGTGTTCGATCCCGCAAAGCCGCATGAGAGCATCGACACGGTGATTCCCGATCTCGCCGAAAGCTGGTCGTGGGATTCGACGAACACCAAACTCACCTTCAAGCTCCGGCAGGGCGTGAAGTGGCATGACGGCCAGCCGTTCACAGCCAAGGACGTGCAATGCACCTGGCGGATGCTGATCGGCAAGGCCGACACGCAGGACTTCAAGCGCAATCCGCGCAAGGTCTGGTACACGAAGCTCAGGGACGTCAGCATCAACGGCGATTACGAGGCGACGTTCGAATTGAGCGAGCCGCAGCCGAGCCTGCCGGTGCTGCTCGCCAGCGCCTTCTCCGCGGTCTATCCCTGTCACGTGCCGCAGCAGGTGATGCGCACGAGGCCAGTCGGCACCGGGCCGTTCAAATTCGTCGAGTTCAAGCGCGGCGACTCGATCCGCCTCGTGCGCAATCCCGATTATTTCAAGAAGGACCGGCCGTATCTCGACGAGATCGCGGTGCGCACCATCGACAGCCGCGCCACGCGCATGCTGGCGTTCTCGACCGGCGAGTTCGACATCACCTTTCCCTCCGACGTCAGCGTGCCGCTGCTGAAGGATATCAAGGAACGGACGCCGAAGGCGGTCTGCGAGATGACGACCACGGGCACGCTGATCAATCTGCTGGTCAATCGCGTCAATCCGCCGTTCGACAACCCTGAGATCCGCAAGGCGATGTCGCTCGCGCTCGACCGCAAGCCCTTCAATTCCATCCTGATGGAAGGCCATGCGCGGATGGGCGGCGCGATGCTGCCGCAGCCGGAAGGCGAGTGGGGCATGCCGCCCGAGATGGTGAATTCGCTGACCGGCTACGGCCCGGACGCCGCGAAGAATCTCGCGGACGCGCGGGCGATCATGCAAAAACTCGGATACAGTGACGCCAAGCCGCTGCCGATCAAGATCCAGACGCGCAACCTGCCGGCCTATCGCGATGCCGCCGTGATCGTCTCGGATCAGCTCAAGAAGATCCATATCGTCGGCGAGCTCGACATTCTCGATACGCCGCGCTGGTACTCAAAGCTTTCGCGTAAGGAATACACCATCGGCCTCAATGTCACCGGCGTTTCCGTCGACGATCCCGACGGCAATATGGTCGAGAACTATTCCTGCAACTCCGAGCGCAACTACACGCAATATTGCAACGCCGAGGTCGACAAGCTGCTGGTCGCGCAGTCGCGCGAGCTCGACAAGGACAAGCGCCGGAAGATCGTCTGGGACATCGAGCGTATCCTGGTGGAGGACGCCGCGCGCCCGGTGATCCTGCACAGCGCCGCCGGCAATTGCTGGCAGCCCTATGTGAAGAATTTCAAGCCGCACGACAACAGCCAGTACAACAATCTGCGGTTCGAGGATGTCTGGCTGGACAAGTGACGGAGCCGCCTCAGATGACGTCAAGGTCGTGGGCGGTCATGACGCGGCCGTCGTAGTGTTGCTTGATCTCGTTCAGTACAGCCTCTTCGGGATCGGCGAGTGTCAGCGGGCCGCCGGCGTTTGCACGGTGATAGAGGACCAGCAGGTCGGGTTTGACCTTCGAGGCAAGTGCAGCGAGCTCCCGGGAGGAGGTGTGATGGGTCCGGCGATACCGTTGCCACTTGGGCGCGACCTTCTGATAGGTGTATTCGGAATAGGTCTCGTGAATTAGCACGTCGCAATCGGCACAATGTTCGGCAAGGCTCGGAGTTGGCGCCGTATCCCCTGAGAGGACGATGACTTTATCCGGTGTCTCGAACCGGAAGCCGTAGGCGTGTTTCAGCCCGTGCCGCACCGGAAAGGCCGTGACGCGGATATTGCTGTCCGCGTAGATCTCTCCTCGGCTTATCTCGTGTACGACAACACGGCATCCAGCCCTTGGCAGCCGGTCGATGCCATTGACGCGATTGTTGATGTCGATCTTCCAGGCGCTCAGCACATGCTTGGTCATGTCGCGGAGCCCCTTCGGGCCGTAGACCTCGATTGGTTCCTTCCGGCCGAGTATCCACGGCGTGAGGATCAGGTCCGGATAGCCAGCGGTGTGGTCCGCGTGCATGTGGGTCAGAAAAGCCGTCTTTATTCCGCCTGCCGCCGGTCCGAGTGCCTTCACGCCCTTATTGTACGCCGCTGCGATCCGCCGGACGACGCCCGGGCCGAAATCGATCAGGTATGGCGTTCCGTTCACCACGATGGCGGTCGCAGGTCCCGAGCGCGCAGGGTCGGGGCGCGGCGTGCCCGTGCCGAGCATGACAATCTGTGTCGTTGGCGTCCGATCGGGGCGCGCGGTCGCAGGCATTCTTCGCTTGGGCATCAATCGACCCGGATGTTTGATGTCTTGATCACGGTTCGCCATCGCTCGGAGGCGGATTTGAGTATCACCTTGGCTTCGGCGGCGGTGCTTCCGATCGGCTCCAGCGCCTGTGCGCGCAGCCGGGCCTGCAACTCGGGCGACTGCAAAGCCTGCCGGACCTCCCGTTCCAGAAGCGCACGAATGGATTCCGGTACGCCCCTTGGCGCCAGCATCACCTGATAGAATCCCACCTCGAAGCCGGGGTAACCGCTTTCATTGATGGTGCTGATCTCGGGCGCGTAGGCTGGGCGTTCCAGGCTAGAAAGGGCAAGCGCCTTGAGCCGGCCTTCGCGCACCAACGGCAGCACGCCGGGCGTTGCAATGAAGCCCGCCTGAACCTGTCCGCCGACGAGACCCATCACCACCTCGGCGTTGCCCTTGTAGGGGACGTGAACGCCTTCAAAACCCGCCTTCATCCTAAAATATTCCATGGTCAGATGGCCGGGATCGCCGCGTCCGCCGCCGCTGCCGTAAAGCAGCGGCCGCTCCAGACTTTTTGCGTAGGCGACGAACTCCGGCAGCGACGTCGCGGGTACGGAAGGGTGCACCACGAGCGCCATCGAGAAACTTGCCGCCACCGTGATCGGCTCGAAACCCCCGGCCGGATCAAAGGGCAGTTTTGCATAGAGCGCCGGACTGACCGTGAGCGGCGTATCCAGGGAGAACAGCAGGGTGTAGCCATCCGGCTCGGCCTTCGCCACGGCATCCGTGCCGATGTGGCCGGAAGCGCCGGGGCGGTTTTCCACCACGAAAGCCTGCTTCAGTTTCGCGGTGAGCCTGTCGGCGACACTGCGCGCAGTGGAATCAAGGGCGGCGCCCGGGGGAAACGGCACCACGATCCGGACGGGTCTCGTCGGGTAGCTTTGCGCGCAGGCGGTCCCTCCAGCGGCGGCAAGCAGCACCGCGGCGGCGATCAAGGCACTTCGTAACGCAGCCGATCGAGTCATCGGGCAGCTCCGGTGGTCGGCGATAGCGGAAGGTTGCGCTGGGCAGACATATCCGTCCAATTCTGATATGTGACACCAGCATAACCAAATTGATAAGGCCTCCCATGCAATGGGTCGATCGCATTGGCCGCCGGCTCAAGCTGCGTGATCTTCATATTCTGCTCGCCGTAGTGCAGCACGGCAGCATGGCCAAGGCTGCGGCCGAGCTGGCGATCTCGCAGCCCGCGGTATCGAAGGCGATTTCCGACATGGAACATGTGCTCGGGGTTCGCCTGCTCGATCGCGCCCGCAACGGCATCGTGCCGACGGCCTACGGGAACGCTCTCGTTGCGCGCGGCAGGGCCATGTTCGATGAGCTGAAGCAGGGCGTCGAGGAGCTCGCCTATCTCGCTGATCCGACCGTGGGAGAATTGCGTATCGCCAGCACCGAGAGCCTGGCCGCCGGGTTCCTGCCGGCCGTCATTGAAAGGTTTTCACGGGAGCAGCCGCGCGTGCGTCTCGATGTCGCCCAGGCGGTGATGAATGCCCAGCACTATCGCGATTTGCGTGAGCGCAGCGTCGATCTCTTGCTGGGGCGCATTCCGGTGCCGTGGGAGGAGAGCGATCTCGACATCGAAATCGTCTATGACGACCAGATCGTGGTCGTCGCAAGCCGCCGCAGCAAATGGGCCAGGGCGCGCCGGATTGTGCTCGGCGATCTCGCGGCGGAACGCTGGGTCCTGCCGCCGGCGGACACGATGCCCGGCCTGCTTGCCGCCGAATGGTTTCGTAGCAGTGGCATCGAGGTGCCGCGCGCTTTCGTCACGACGCTTTCAATTCACCTCTGCCGCCGGCTCGCCGCCACCGGGGAGTTCGTGGCGACACTGCCGATTTCGGTGCTGCGCCGGGCGGATCATGATCAGTTGAAGATTCTTCCGGTCAAGCTGCCGGCCCAATCGCGCCCCGTCGGAATCGTAACGCTGAAAGGCCGCACGCTCAGTCCGCTGGCCAGGCGCTTTATCGATTGCGTTCACGGCACTGCCAAGCAATACGCAAGGCGGCCACTGCGCTGACGCGAGGCGTGCTTGTGTACGCCTTGTGGCAACGGGAGGCGTTAGCTCAAGTCCCCCCGACCACTGTGCAATGCGTCCGGGGTCGCAGCGTTCGCCGCGTCAATGCGGACAGCCGGCCTCAGGACTCTAACGCGATGCTTGAGGCATAGCCGATAACGCGGACCAGCGCTCATCAAAATCCGCAGCCTGCGCCTTGTTCGGGTCCGTCAGGACGTTTCTGATCCCATCGACCCAAGGCGAGTGCGACCGCACGGTGACGGCTGTTGCTGCGACAGCGAGCACAGCGACGGCCACGAACCCGGTGATCGTTCGATGCTTCGTCATCAGAGCCTCCTGGTTGCCAGAGCCTCCCTCACCATGAGTCATGGGAATTGCACGAAGGTTCAACAATGAAGGAGAGGTTCACTAAACCGTCAATGAACCCGAGGGGCCGAAAACGAGCTTGTGAATTGCAGCGATGTTATCGTCGGATTTCCGCGGAGAGCGTTCCGGGCACGAGGTACGGCGGGACGGGGCCTCTCACTCCTGCCTCTGGGTCTGCCACTGGCCGGGACGGCCGGCGTGCTCGACCTTCACCGCGACCGTGAGCGTTTCCGTGCCGCCACCGTAGCGGGTACCGCGAATGGGAGCGGCGCCGAGATAGTCGAGACCGACGGCGATGCGGGCGTGTGCATCCGTGGTGCAGATGCCGTTGGCGGCATCGAAGCCGATCCAGCCGAGGTCAGGCACGAAGACCTCCGCCCAGGCGTGGCCGGCTTGCTGGCTGGTGACCCCGTCGGAGCGGAGGAAATGCCCGGAAATGAAGCGCGCCGGCACGCCGCCGGAACGCGCGCAGGCGATGAAGATATGCGCATAGTCCTGGCACACGCCGCGCTTCAGCGTGAACGCCTCGGCGGCCGAGGTGCCGCTGTTGGTCGGGTTCTCGTCGAACGTCATGTGCTCGTAGATCTGCACGAGCAGCGAATGCAGGAAGCCGAGCACGTCGTCGCCGGCCTCCGCACGCAGCTCGCGGGCGAACTGCGCCATCGCGGGGTTGACCGCGGTCAGCGCCGTAGAGCGCAGGAACAGGCTCTCCGGAAAGCGCTCGTCGCTGCCGCGCACGACGCCGCCGGTGTCCTGTGTTTCGATCAGGCCCTCGACATGGATAGTGAGGTCCTCGATCGGCCCGTGCGTCAGGACGTGGGTGACATTGCCAAAGGCGTCCTCGTGCACGTCGAGGCGGGAGTCGGTGGAGACATCGATCTGCCATTCCGCAACATACTGGCTGTCATTGCTGCCCGGCGTCATGCGCAGGATCTGGATGACGCCGGTGGCTGCCGGCGCGTAGCGATAGCTGGTGGTATGGGCAATTCGCAGGCGCATGGGGTAACCGAGGTTTCCGTCATGCCCGGCCTTGTGCCGGGCATCCACGTCTTTCTTCGTCTGTTGTGTCGTAGCAAGACGTGGATGGCCGGCACAAGCCCGGCCATGACGGTGCTTGTTCAGATCAAATACTGCCTGGTGATGATCTCGCCAAGCCGCGAATTGTCGGCGATGAATTCCTGGATGAATTCGTGGACGCCGTGCTGGAAGATGTCGTCCATGTTGCTGTGCTCGAGGCGATTGCGGATGCCGCGGGCATGGCGCTGCGAGGGGCCCTGGCGGCCATAGGCGACGCCGATCTGGTCGAGATTGCGCACGAGATCGCCGTAGCAGCTGGCGAGCGAACGCGGCAGCGTATCGTTGAGGATGAGCAAGTCCGCGATCAGCCACGGCTTCAGCGTCTCGCGATAGACCCAGTGATAGGCTGTCAGCGCCGAGACCGAGCGCAGGATCGAGGTCCATTGGTAGTAGTCCAGCGGACCGCCGACGTGCTCCTCCTCGGGCAGCAGCACGTGATATTTCACGTCGAGAATGCGCGCGGTATTGTCGGCGCGCTCCAGATGCAGGCCGAGGCGCGAGAACCAGAAGGCATCGTTGCGCAGCATGGTGCGGTAGGCCGAACCGTCGAAGCGCAACGAAGTCTCCTGCACGAACCGCAAAAATTTCGCCAGTTCCTCGCGCGAGGACGTGCCCTTGCTCCAGACCTCCTGCAGCTCCAGCCACGAGCCGTTGATGGTATCCCACATCTCGGAGGTCAGCGCGGTGCGTACCGAGCGGGAGTTGAGGCGGGCATTCTCGATGCAGTTCCTGATGGAAGATGGATTGACCGTGGAGAACGACAGGTACTCCACGACATTGGCTTCGTTCGCTTCTTCATAGGTCTCGTAGAAGCTCGCGCTGACGCCGGCGGTCAGCAGTGCCGATTCCCACTCGTTGGTCTTGCCGATATAGGCGGCGGGCAGCGCGGTGACGCGCAAGGTGGCGTCGATGGTGCGCGCGATGTATTCGGCGCGCTCGACATAGCGGGCCAGCCAATAGAGGTTTTCGGCGGTGCGCGACAGCATCTCTATTCGTCCAGAATCCAGGTGTCCTTGGTGCCGCCGCCCTGGCTGGAATTCACCACCAGCGAGCCTTCCTTCAGCGCCACCCGCGTCAGCCCGCCGGGCACGATGGTGACGTGGTCCTTGCCGGTCAGCACGAACGGCCGGAGATCGACATGGCGCGGCGCAAGGCCCGCTTCGGTGCAGGTCGGACAGGTCGAGAGCGCCAGCGTCGGCTGGGCGATGAAGCCCTCCGGCTCGCGCTTCAGCTTGTCGCGAAACGCCTCGATCGTGGCCTTGGTGGCGGCAGGTCCGATCAGCATGCCATAGCCGCCGGAGCCGTGGACTTCCTTGACGACAAGATCGGCCAGATTATCGAGTACGTAGGAGAGATCCTTCGGCTCGCGGCAGCGCCAGGTCTGCACGTTCTTCAGGATAGGCTCCTCGCCGAGATAGAACTTCACGATATCAGGCATGTAGGAATAGATCGCCTTGTCGTCGGCGATGCCGGTGCCCACGGCGTTGGCCAGCGTGATGTTGCCGGCCGCATAGGCCGACATCAGCCCCGGCACGCCCAACACGGAGTCGGGGCGGAAGGTGAGGGGATCGAGGAAATCGTCGTCGACGCGGCGATAGATCACGTCGACCCGCTTCAACCCTTCCGTGGTCCGCATGAACACCTCGTCGTTCTTGACGATGAGGTCGCGGCCTTCGACCAGCTCAATGCCGAGCTTGTCGGCGAGGAAGGAGTGCTCGTAATAGGCGGAGTTGTAGACGCCGGGCGTCAGCAGCGCTACGGTCGGCTCGGAGGTGGCGTTGCTTGGCGCCACCGAGCGAAGCGCGGCAAGCAGTTCGTCCGGATAGCGCTCCACCGGCGCGATGCGGTGACGGGCGAACAGGTCGGGAAACAGCCGCATCATGATTTCGCGGTTTTCCAGCATGTAGGACACGCCCGACGGCGTGCGCGCATTGTCCTCCAGCACGATGAAGTTTTCCGCATCCACCCGCACGATGTCGATGCCGGCGATATGGACGTAGACGTCGTGCGGCACGGCATGCCCGTTCATCTCGGGCCTGAACACCGGGTTCTGGAAGATCAGGTCGTCCGGAACGATGTTGGCGCGCAGCACCTCGCGCCCGTGATAGATGTCGCGCAGGAACATGTTGAGCGCGCGCACCCGCTGTTTCAGCCCCTTTTCGAGGAGGGTCCATTCTTTTGCCGACATGATGCGCGGGATCACGTCGAAGGGGATCAGCCGTTCGGTGGCTTCGGCGTCGCCATAGACCGCGAAGGTGATGCCGATGCGGCGGAACAGCAGTTCCGCTTCCTGCCGCCGATATTCCAGCGCGTCCGGTGGCGTCTCCTTCAGCCAGCGGGACAGCTCCCGATAGGCCGGCCGGATATCCCCGCCGGGGCCATTCATTTCGTCGAACGCAACTGCCATAAATCCCCGACGCCCTCGAGTCACTCACCAGACTGCATGACTTCTTGGGATGGTAGCAAGGCCCGCGCCAGCGCGATATGCATTGGCTTGCGGCATTTGCTAAGGATGGAAACGGGGATGCATGAAAATCCGGCTCCCGGTTGCTTATTTCGGCGGCAAAACCCCGTGACTTCAAGGCGTTGCCCCGGCAATGTCAGATGCCCCCGGCAACGAGCGGGGCAGGGTGAGGAAGAGACATGAGCGAGATTGTCACGGCAGGGATATTGGTGATCGGCGACGAGATCCTGTCCGGCCGGACCAAGGACAAGAACATTGGCTACATTGCCGAGTATCTGACCAATATCGGCATCGACCTGAAGGAAGTCCGGGTCGTTGCCGACGACGAGGCCGACATCGTCGCGGCCCTCAATGCGTTGCGGAACCGCTACAACTATGTGTTCACGACAGGCGGGATCGGCCCGACGCATGATGACATTACCGCCGACAGCGTGGCGAAGGCGTTCGGTGTCGGCATCGATCACCACCCGGAGGTGGTGGCCCGGTTTCGCGAGCGCTGGAGTGGACAGGATCTCAACGAGGCGCGGCTGCGCATGGCGCGCATCCCCGATGGCGCCGAGCTGATCCAGAGCGCGACCATTTTGGCGCCCGGCTTCAAGCTCGGCAATGTGATCGTGATGGCCGGCGTGCCCTCGATCATGCAGGCCATGATGGACATCGTCGCGCCCAAGCTGAAGTCGGGCGTGCGGATGCTGTCGGAATCGGTGCGGGCCAATGCGCGGGAAGGCGACGTCGGCGGCCCCCTGCGCGAAATCGCCAATAGCCATCCCGACACCATCATCGGCAGCTATCCCTTCATGGACGAAGACCAGCGGCCCAACACCAACCTCGTGGTCCGCTCGCGCGATCCGGAGAAGCTCAACGCCGCGATGACGGCGGTGAAGGAGATGCTGGCGGCGCTGCATGCAGCGCGGAAGTCGGCGTGACGGCGGTAGATGCTATGGCCGGCAACAATTCCGAAAAGGCATTTCCGGTGTCCTGGGACCAGTTCCATCGGGATTGCCGCGCGCTGACCTGGCGGCTCAACGAGGTCGGCCCGTTCCATGCCGTCGTCGCCATTACCCGCGGCGGCCTGGTACCGGCGGCGATCGTCGCGCGCGAGCTGGGACTGCGCGTCATCGATACGGTCTGCGTGGCGAGCTACGACCACGACAAGCAGGGCGACCTGCAGGTTCTCAAGGGCGTCTCGGAGGAGATCGCAAAGCTCGGCGGCGGCACCGGCAAGGGACTGCTGATCGTCGACGACCTTGTCGATACCGGCAAGACCGGTCGCCTGGTGCGCGCCATGATGCCGGATGCGCATTTTGCCGCCGTCTACGCCAAGCCGAAGGGACGGCCCATGGTCGATACGTATATCACCGAGGTGTCGCAGGACACCTGGATCCACTTTCCCTGGGATACGGCGCTGTCGTACCAGCCGCCGCTGCACGGTGGCAGATAGCTCGTCATTCCGGGGCGCCGCGCAGCGGCGAACCCGGAATCCATAACCACCATCGTGAGCATGGATTCTCAGGGGCGCAATTGCGCCCCATAGCTCGCGCCAAGAGGCGCGAGCCCGGAATGACGACGGAGAGTGACGGCCACATGCCCCTGCGAAACCGCGTCACGCCGTTGGGCGACATCGTCGCCGATCCGCACCGCGGCCTGTTCACCGGCAATCGCGGCATCATCCATGATCCCGCGACGAAGACGCTGCTGAAAAAGCGCTGGTCGAACCCGGCTTGGCTGGTCTGCCTGTGCGAGTTCCGCGGCCGGCGGCGCGAGGTGATGGGCGGGCGAAGCTGGACCGAGCTGTTCTTTCTCGATGAGGCCACCGCACTGGCCGCCGGCCATCGCCCTTGCTTCTACTGCCGCCGCGAAGACGCGAACCGCTTTCGTGCGGCGTGGGAAAAGGGCAATGGCGCGACCAATCTCCTCGCGAAGGATATCGACGCTGCCCTGCATGGCGAGCGGCTGGATCGCGGCAGCAAGCGGCTGCATCCGCTGTCGATGCCGCTCGAAAAACTTCCCGACGGCGCGATGATGCAGGCGGGCGAGGGCAGCTACCTGGTCGTCGATGGCAAGCCGCTGCGCTGGAGTTTTGCCGGCTATCGCAAACTCGACAAGCCGATCGGAGAAGCGATGTTGATCACACCGCCCTCGACCTTGCGCGCGCTGACGGCCGGATTTCAGCCGGTGCTGCACCCGAGCGCGAGATAGGAATATCCGCTTCAGTGGAGTTGATATTTGATGAGCGCGCGAGCATCTCGAATAAATCCGATGAAGAATGCTAGGCCAAAGAAAAGGCCCGGTAACACAAAGGCAAACCAGATTGGCGGAGCATTTGAAGATACCAAATGGATGAAAATGCCGAAAAAACCTCCGGCCAGCGCGGTGATAACTGCCCACTCCATCAGAAATTGACTGGCAATCGCCCACAGTGTCACCGCAGGGAAAATCCCGTCCTCCGGCCAGCGGTGTTTCGCCACGTTGGCGAGTTTGTCGGCGACGTAGGTCGGTACGACAAGGGTCATGAAGTCGGGATTGCCGAGTCGAAGTTCAACGCGTTGACCGAAAACGGTCCACTTTCGACTAACGGCTAGCTTTTCCCAGGATACGAAGGTTCCGCGGCGAGATCGAAACAAGCCGAACAAGGGCACGACGCTGACGAAAAGACCATCAGAATAGACGTCCGCCGTAAACATGCCTGTAATCCGGCTGAATCCCTCTTTGCTGCTCAAACGTGGCAAGCGCAGCAACGGTTCGCCGGAATGATCCGGTTGGTCGTCGGTCGGTCTGGAGCGCTGGGTCGAGACAGCGATGATGATCAGGCAAATCTCCCCGATCATCAGGCAAGCGATTATGAGGACGAAGACTTCAGTCGCGCTCATTTGAACCGTGGCCTTCGTTGTACCCTACCGCCCAGCAGCACCAAGAGGAACAGGCGGCATCGCATCAACCGAACCGCTGCCGCGCCAGCTTCGCGCCGGCGCCGAGCGCGACCAGCTTGGCTTCCGCGATGTCGCGACGCATCGGCGCCATGCCGCAATTGGTCGTGGCGATGATGTCGCCTTTGGCGACGAATTTCGAGACGGCGTCGATTACCTTGCAGACGTCCTCGGCCGTTTCAACCGTGTAGCTGGCGACATCGATCACGCCGGCCTGGATCTTCTTGCCCTTCAGCAAGGCGAGCAGATCGAGCGGCACCTTCGAGTTCCGGCATTCGATCGCGACCTGCTGGATCGAGCTTTTCGCGATCGCAGGGAAAATTTCCTCATATTGGCGCCACTCGCTGCCGAGCGTCTGCTTCCAGTCAGTGTTGGCTTTGATGCCGTAGCCGTAACAGATATGCACGGCGGTGGCGCATTTCAGGCCCTCGGCGGCGCGCTCCAGCGCCTTGATGCCCCAATCCGGCACCTCGGACATGTAGACATTGAACGCCGGCTCGTCGAACTGGATCATGTCGACGCCGTCAGCTTCCAGCGCCTTGGCCTCCTGGTTCAGCAGTTCAGCAAAGGCAAAGGCCATCTTGACCCGGTCGCCATAGTGACGGTCCGCAATGGTGTCGATGATGGTCATCGGCCCGGGCATGGTGAATTTCAACTGCCGCCCGGTATGTCCGCGGGCCACCCGCGCCTCGTCGGCATGGACGCGGCCCTTCAGCTTCAAGGGCGCCACCACCTGCGGCACCATCGCCTTGTAGCGGTCTTTCCGGATTCCCATCTCGACCTTGTGGGCGAAGTCGATGCCGTCGACCTTCTCCAGGAATCCGTGCACGAAGTGCTGCCGCGCCTGCTCCCCCTCGGTGAGGATGTCGATGCCGGCATCCTCCTGCATCTTCACGGCCAGCAGCGTGGCGTCGCGCTTGGCGCGGGCGAGCTCCTCGCCCTTGGCCTTCCATGGCGCCCACAGCATGTTCGGCTCGGCCAGCCATTCCGGCTTCGGCAGGGAGCCCGCGATCGTGGTTGGAAACAGCATAGGAGCCTCCCGGAGCGCGAGACTTGGTTGTGATTGAGTGCCTCCATGCCATGTCTTATGGTCGAGGTACAGAACAACGAAAGTCCCACCGGGGGTGCCTTAGGGGAGGCATGATCGCGAGCCATGATCGACCTGCATTATGCGCCCACGCCGAACGGCTGGAAAATCTCGATCATGCTGGAGGAACTCGGGCTTCCCTATCGGGTCATTCCGGTCAACATCCGCGCCGGCGAGCAGTTTCGCCCCGAATTTCTGGCTGTTAGCCCCAACAACCGCATTCCTGCCATCGTCGACCATGCGCCTGCCGACGGCGGCGGGCCGTTTTCGGTGTTCGAGACCGGGGCCATCCTGATCTATCTCGCCGACAAGGCCGGACGCTTTCTCCCCGGCGAGATGCGGGCACGCTGCAACGTCATCCAGTGGGTGATGTGGCAGATGAGCGGGCTCGGGCCCATGCTGGGGCAGCACGGCCATTTCGCGCTCTATGCGGCGGAAAAGATTCCCTATGCCATCGAGCGCTATCGCGACGAGGCGGCGCGGCTCTACGGCGTGCTCGATCGCCAGCTCGGCAAGACCGGCGCCTACGTGGCGGGCGATCAGTACACGATCGCCGACATCGCCTGCTTCCCCTGGACCATGACCCACAAGGCGCAGGGTTTCTCGCTCGACGACTATCCGAATGTGAAGCGCTGGTACGCGACCTTGCGCGCGCGGCCGAAGCTGCAGGCGGGCCTGGCGATCGGCAAATTCGTCAAGGAGCCGTTCAACGAGGAGACGCGAAAGGTGATGTTCGGGCAGATGGCCAAGGAAGTGTTGGGAAGGAAGTGACTCTCACCCCTCATGGTGAGGAGCGCAAAGCGCGTCTCGAACCATGAGGCCACAGACGAGCCTTTCATCCTTCGAGACGCCGCTGCGCGGCTCCTCAGGATGAGGGTCGAAACAATCAAAAGGGGAAACACCGATGATCGAATTCTTCTTCGACTGCTCCAGTCCCTGGACCTATCTCGCCTGGCACAACATCCAGCCGCTGGCGAAGGAGCTTTCCGCCGACATCACCTGGCGGCCGATCCTGGTCGGCGGCATCTTCAACACCGTGAATCCCAGCGTCTATTCGCAGCGGGAAAAGCCGGTGCCGCTGAAGGCGCGCTACGCGAAGAAGGATCTCGCCGACTGGGCGCGCTCGGCGGGGCTCGCTATCAAGATGCCGCCGACGGTGTTCCCGGTGAACAGCGTCAAGGCGATGCGCGGCTGCATCTGGCTCGGCGACAAGGACATGGTGCCGTTCGCGCGCGCCGTGTTCGAGGCCTATTGGGGTGCCGACAAGGACATTTCGCAGGATGCGGTCTTGACCGACATCTGCAAGAGCGTGGGCATCGATCCCCAGAAATTCTTTGCGGGGATCGGCGACCAGGCGATCAAGGATCAGCTCAAGGCCAACACGGACGAAGCGATGGCGCGCGGCGGCTTCGGCTCGCCGACCATCTTCGTCGGCAAGACCGACATGTATTTCGGCAATGACCGCCTGCCGCTGATCCGCGAGGCCTTGCTGCGCCAGAAGGCGAGCGCCGCCTGATGCCGAAGGTCGTCGTCTGCCGCGAGCTCGGTCCGCCCGAGTCATTGCGGTTGGAGGAAATTCCGTCCGCGCCCTTGAGGTCGGGCGAGGTGCGCGTTGCCATTCGCGCCGCCGGGTTGAATTTCCCCGACGTCTTGATGACGGCGGGCGAGTATCAGCTGAAACCGCCGCTGCCGTTCACGCCGGGCATGGAGGCGGCCGGCGACGTCGTTGAGGTTGACGCTGCGGTGAAGGGCGTCGCGGTCGGCGATAAAGTGATTGTCAAGATGCGGCACGGCGCGTTCTGCGAGGAGGCGGTGGTGACGCCGGCGCAGCTGACGCCAATGCCATCGACCTTCGATTATGTGGAGGCCGCGACGTTCCTTGCCGGTCACGGCACCGCCTATCACGCATTGATCGACCGCGGGCAAGTCAAGCCCGGCGAGGTGCTGCTGGTGCATGGCGCCGGCGGCGGGGTGGGGCTCGCCGCGGTCGAGCTGGGCAAGATGCTGGGCGCGACTGTCGTTGCGACCGCATCCAGCGACGAGAAGCTCGAGATCGCAAAGGCGCGCGGCGCCGATCATCTCATCCGCTACGATCGCGAGCCGTTCCGCGATGCGGTGAAGCGCATCACCGACGGCCGCGGCGCTGATGTCGTGTTCGATCCCGTCGGCGGCGAGGTGTTCGAGAATTCGATGCGCTGCATCAACTGGGGCGCGCGACTGCTCGTGATCGGTTTTACGGGCGGCATCGGGCTCGCCAAGACGAACCTGCTGCTGATCAAGGGCGCGAGCGTGCTCGGCGTCCGTGCAGGCGAAGCGGTGCGAAGAAATCCGGCGCTCGGCGAGAAGCGGCTGAAGGATCTGCTCGCATGGGCGGAAGCGGGAAAGCTGCGGCCAAACGTGTCGCATCGGCTGCCGCTCAAGGACTGCGCCAAGGCGATGCGGCTGCTGATCGATCGCAAGGCGATCGGGCGCGTGGCGCTGGTGATGTGATGACTGTCGTCCCGGCCAAGCGAAGCGCGAGCCGGGACCCATAACCACAAGGTATGGTTTTGCGAAGGTTGGAGCCCAGCTCGCTCCAACGATAGCTCCCTGTGGTTTTGGGTCCCGGCTTTCGCCGGGACGACATCTCACAAGGGGCGGGCAGTCACTTATAATCCCGCTCGTCCCACCACGGGAAATAATCGGGCATGTCGCTCGAGACCTTGTTCTTGAATTGCGCCGGGCGCTTTTCCAGGAACGACACCACGCCTTCCTTGACGTCATCCGAGCGGCCGCGGGCATAGATGCCGCGGCTGTCGACCTTGTGGGCTTCCATCGGATCGTCGGCCCCCATCATGCGCCACATCATCTGGCGGATCAGCGCCACCGACACCGGCGCCGTCTTGGCGGCGATCTCCTTCGCCAGCGCGCGGGCCGTCGGCAACAGCTGATCCGGCGGCACCACCTTGCTGACGAGACGGCCGGCAAGGGCTTCCTGCGCCGGGAAAACGCGGCCGGTGTAACACCACTCCAGCGCCTGGGCGATGCCGACGATGCGCGGCAGGAACCAGCTCGATGCCGCTTCCGGAACGATGCCGCGCTGGGAGAAAACGAAGCCGAAGCGCGCGGCCTCCGAGGCGATGCGGATATCCATCGCCAGCTGCATGGTGACGCCGATGCCGACGGCCGCACCGTTGACCGCGGCGATGACGGGCTTCAGGCACTTGAAGATGCGCAGCGTCACCTGGCCACCGCCATCGCGCACCTGCGGGTCGCTGTAATCGACGCCGCCGCTCGAGAGCCGCTTCACCGGCCCGCGCCGCGCATCGCGGTCAAAGGTGTTGGCGCCGGAGGAAAGATCGGCGCCGGCGCAAAAGGCGCGGCCTTCGCCGGTGACGATGATGGCTCTGACATTGTCGTCCTTGTCGGCGGCGTCAAAGGCGGCGATCAGCTCCTGCTGCATCTGCCCGGTGAAGGCGTTGAGCTTTTCCGGCCGGTTCAGGGTGATGGTGAGGATCTGCTCCGAAACCTCGTATTTGATGGTCTCATACGCCATGGGTGTTTCCTTGGTGATTGTTCGTTGGTGTTTCTTAGCGTCATTCCGGGGCGCCGCGAAGCGGCGAGCCCGGAATCCATACTCACGATGGCCGTTATGGATTCCGGGCTCGCGCCAAGTGGCGCGCCCCGGAATGACGGTGGGAAATTACTGCTTCGGCGGTGAGGGCCAGGGCTTCTGTGCGCCGCGCAGGCCCTCAAAGGCCTTGGCCATGCCGAGCACGCCAATATCGTCGAAGCGCCGGCCGACGATCTGGATGCCGATCGGGAAGCCCTGCTTGTCGTAACCGCCATTGATGGACACGGCCGGATTCTCCGACATGTTCCAGGGCATGGTGTAGGCGATATGCTCGAACGGCTTTTGGGGATCGTTGATGGGGGCGGCGAACTCCGCCGGGAAATTCACCACCGGAGAGACCGGCGAGATCAGATAGTCGAGTTCGCAGAACAGTCTTGCCGCCGCGGCGCGGATCGCCATGGTCTGGTTGAAGCCGTTGATGGTATCGACGCCGGAGAGTTTTGCGCCTCGCTCGGCCCATTGCAGGATATAGGGCAGCGCCTTGGCGCGCTCCTTCTCGGGCAGCTTGGACAGATCCGCCCACATGCGCGCGCGGAAGAAATCATCGACGCCGTCGAGCATCTCGCGGCTCAGGATGCCGTCGACCTCGGTGATGACAGCGCCGGCGGCCTCGAATGCCTTCGCGGCGTTCACCACGACGTCACGCACGGGCTTCTCCAGCGCCTGGCCCGTGCCGGCATCGAGCATCAGGCCGAGCCGCAACTTGCGCGGCGATCGGTCCAGCGCCTTCCAGTTGATGTCGTGCGCGGGCAGGCTCATGCCGTCGCGGCGGTCGGGTTTTGAGAGCACGCTCATCATCAGCGCGGTGTCGTCCACCGTGCGGGTCATGGGACCGGCGACGCGGCCGACATAGGGCGGGTCGATCGGCACGCGGCCGAGGCTGGGCTTGAGCGCAACCAGGCCGCACCAGGTCGCGGGCAGGCGGACCGAGCCGCCGATATCGGTACCGAGATGCAGCGGGCCATAGCCCGCCGCCGCCGCCGCGCCCGCGCCGGCAGAGGAGCCGCCGGGATTTTTGCTGAGGTCCCAGGGATTGCGGGTGAGGGGATGGAAGCTCGACAGCCCCGACGAGAGCATGCCGTAATCGGGCATGGTGGTCTTGGAGAAGATCACCGCGCCCGCTTCACGCAGCCGCGCGGCGGGCGGAGCATCGCGTTCGGCGGCGACCAGCGGCACGCTCGCCGCACCGAGCGGGATCGGCTGGCCTTTGGTGGCGATGTTGTCCTTGATGGTGACCGGCACGCCGTCGAGCATGCCGGCGGGCTCGCCATTGTTCCAGCGGTCGGTCGAGGCCTTCGCTACCTTGCGTGCGCCCTCGGGATCGAAGGCGTAGAGCGCCTTGATGTGCGGCTCCCAGCGCCCGACGTGTGCGATCACGTCCTCCAGCACTTCCGAGGGTGAGAACTGCTTGGCCTTGTAGCCCGCGATCAGGTCGACGGCGGACAGGTCGTGCAGTGAGGTGACGGCTTCTTCTTGTTTGGTTTTATGCATGGGCACCTGCCGGGAGACGGGTTTCGATGATGCGGGCGAACATGCTGGCGCCGATCGGCAGGATCTTGTCGTCCAGCACGTAACCGGGATTGTGCACCGGCACCGAGCCTTCGTGGCCGACCCAGAAATAGGCGCCGGGAATGGTCTGCAGCATGTCGGCAAAGTCCTCGCTGCCCATCTTGGGCTGCGTGCGCGTGATCACCTTGGCGGGATCGACCACGGTGCGCGCGACGTCCTCGACCACCTTGGACTGCTCTTCCTGGTTCACGAGCACGCTGAAGATATCGCGGATGTCGACAGTGATCTCGACCTGAAAGGCGGCCGCGATGCCGGCGCAGATCGTGCGCATGCGCTCGCGCACCAGCGCGCGGACCTCGTCGGAGAAGCAGCGTACCGTGCCGCACAGCTTGGCCTCGCCCGGAATCACATTGTAGGCGGAACCGGCATGGATCTGCGTGATCGATACCACCGCGGCCTGCAAGGGATCGACGTTGCGGCTGACGATGCTTTGCAGCGCCTGGCCGACGGTCATGGCGATGACGACAGGGTCCTTGGAGCGCTCCGGCATCGCGCCATGGGCGCCATAGCCGTTGATGACGATGTCGAAGAAATCGGCGCCGGCCATTGCCGGGCCGGGCAGGATGGCGATCTCGCCATGATTTAGATCCGGCGCGTTGTGCAGGCCGTAGAGCTCGTCGCAGGGAAATTTTTCGAACAGCCCGTCCTTGATCATGGCGCGGGCGCCGCCGAGACCTTCCTCGGCCGGCTGGAAGATGAAATGCACGGTGCCGTCGAAATTGCGCGTCTCCGCCAAATAGCGTGCGGTGCCGAGCAGCATGGTGGTGTGGCCGTCATGGCCGCAGCCGTGGAAACGGCCGGGAATGGTCGAGCGCCAGCGCAGATTGGTGTTCTCTTCCATCGGCAGCGCATCCATGTCGGCGCGCAGCCCAATGCGCTTTCCGCCGTTACCCTTGCCCTTGAGCACCCCGACCACGCCGGTGCCGCCAAGGCCCCGATGCACCTCGATGCCCCAGCCCTTCAGCTTCTCCGCGACGATGCCCGACGTGCGCACCTCCTCGAAGCCGATCTCGGGATGGGCGTGCAGATCCCGGCGGATGGCGGTGAGTTCCTCGGAGTAGCCGTCGATGCGTTCGATGGTGGACATGTCTCTTATCCGGTTGAGCGTGGTTTTGTCGCTGGGTTGAAGGGGGCGCCGTTCGGTTTGATGCGGATGCCAGGCTTGAGGCGCGTCCAGGGCAGATCGGCGGTGTCGGCCGGCATCGCGCCGGGCGCGGCGCAGATCAGAAGCGTCTCGGCGATCGGCTCGAAATCAGCGCGGAAGTGGACGGAGCTCTTGTTGACGAGGATTTTCTGCTCGGTCGGCTCGATGCCCACATAGCGGTACATCGCCTGATCGGCGAGCTGTGTCTTGTTGGAGGCGACCGCCGCGCGGACATCGCCGATGCGCAGGCACGCGGACGGCCCCATCTCCATCACCCGTCCGCCAAAATAGGGACCGGACGCGACGAAGTTTCCATCCGAGAGCTTTTCGACGACGAAGGTCTCTTTGTAGGGCGCATCGCCCGGAATACCGGACTTGCCACCGAGCGCCAGCGTAACCGTGCTGCCTTCACCCGCCGCATGCGCGGCCCTGGCCGCTTCCGGATCGTAGATCAAGCCGGTGGCGGCACGCTGGGCATTGTTGCGCACCAGCGCGCGCAACATCCCGGTGGTATCGGAATCCCCACCGGCGCCGGGATTGTCCTGGGTGTCGGCGATGACGACAGGCTTCTTGGCGGTCTTCGCCAGTTCCATGGCGTGGCGGACGCCTTCGTCCGGCGAATAGATCTTGCCGTCGAAATCATCCTCATGGCTTTCGACGAGGGTTGCGATCGCATCGGCAGCGGCGTCCGCCGCGGCTTGGGTTCGGCCATAGGCAAAGACACTCGGCGCGCAATGGATGAAATCGGCAGCCGGAAACCCGGGCGCAAAAGACAAGGTCGGTACCGCGTGGTTCTCAAGCGCGGCGAGCTTTTCGTAGATGCCCTTGGCCGGCTGGTCCCTGGTGCACTGCCAGCTGATCGGGATCAGGAACGGCAATTGCCGGAAGGCTTTTGCAAAGCGCTGTTTCGTCTCGAGCATCAGCTTGAGATGCCTTGCGCAAGCGCGGCCGGTATCGGCCATGTCGACATGGGGATAGGCGCGGTAGGCGATCAGCGCATCCGCATGTTCGACCATCTCCGGCGTGACATTCGCATGCAGGTCGAGGCTAACGATCAGCGGCAATTCCTTGCCGATCACCTTGCGCACGCGCGCGAGGATTTCGCCTTCGCCGTCGTCGACATGCTCGGCGACCATCGCCCCATGCAGGTCGAGATACACAGCGTCGAGCGGGCCCGCCGCGGCAATGCCGTCGACCATGACCCTGGTGATCCGCTCGAATGCATCCTCGGTGACGTGGGCGCAGGGGGTAGCGGCGGTAAAGATCGTCGGCACGAGCTCCCAGCGCTCGGCTTCGGCTGCCTCGATGAAACCGGCAAGCCCGACATTGATGCGGCGCAACGTCTTGAACACATTGGCGCCGATTTCCATCCGCGGCCAGCCGCCGCCATGCACAAAGGCTTCATAGGTCGCCTTCGTCGGCGCGAACGTGTTGGTTTCGTGCAGGAAGCCGCCGACGGCGATGCGGGTCATTATTGTCTCGTTCTGTCGTCCTGACGGGCGACGTTAGACTTGTCGCCGTCACCGGCGCAAGCCGTGAAGCAATTCCGGATTTGCATGCCGCATGGGCGAGCCGCCCCGGAATGACATTGCCTAGGGCTGATAATTCTCGCCAATTGAAAGGGCACAGATGCGCGAAAGATGTGCGTAGGGCAGCTTTGTTTCCTCGGCCCAAGCGTTGAATGCCGCCTGCACCTTGGCGAGGTCGCCTTTCGACTTCACTTCCTCCGCGATGTCGATGCCGGCATCGCGCAGGCACGCCACCACGTCCCTCGAGGTGACAAAGCCGTCCCAGCCGACAAAGCGCAAGAACATCTGCCCGGTATTGCCGCCGAGCCGGCTGCCGCGCTTGTTCAGAAGGTCAAGCAGCCCGATCTCGTCGGATGCCGGCCATTTGCTGAGGAACTGGCCAAAGCTGCCATGTTCCGCGGCAATTGCCTGCACGAATTGCGCGTTCTCGCGCACCGACATGATCTTTGCGCCATTACGGACAATGCGCTTGTCAGCGAGCAGCGCGTGCCAGAATTCATCCGGCTCGAACGCAAGCTTGGCAGGCTTGAAGCCGAGAAAGGCCTTTTCAAAACCCGGCCACTTCTGCTCGATCACGCTCCAGGCAAAGCCTGCGGAAAACACCCGCTTCGTCATTTCGGCGAGGATGCGGTCATCCGGCAGCTTGGCGAGCGCCTTGGCGTCGGGCCTGGCAGGGAGGAGCTTTGCAAGCCCTTTCGGCCCGCCCTTGCGCTTCTCGGCCCGCGCGCGGATGGTCTTGAACGAAATCACGCGTTCACTCCAGCGTCGCCAGCAGTCCCGCCATCAGCCTTCCGCGCTCGACGAGGCTATCGACGATGATGTGTTCGTTCAGCGTATGTGCATCCGCACCGCGCACGCCGAGCCCATCCAGCGTGGGGATGCCCATGGCGCCCGTGAAATTGCCATCGGACCCGCCGCCTGCGCTGCCGTGCGGCAGTTCCTGGCCGAGCTGTTTCGCAATTCCCTTGGCCTTTTCATAGAGCGCCATGGTTCCGGCATCCGGCTCCCAGACCGGGCGGGTGACGCCGCGCGACACCCTGAAAGTGACGTCGTTCTGCGTGCCCGACAGCGCCAACATCCTCTCCACGCCCTTGTCGAGATCGGCCTGGCGCTTGGCCATGCTGAGCGCTTCGCCGGTACAGCTGGTGGCGACGCAATTGACCCATTGCCCGCCGTGCACGATGCCGACCGAGAAGGTGCAGTCCGGCGTGGTCATGCCGTCGATGGTGATGATCTGCCGCGCCATCTCGCGGATCGCGGAGCGGCCGGCGGAGAGCGTGGCGCCGGCGTGGCTCGGCCGCCCGGTAGCCTCCAGATTGAAGCGCGCGATCGCATAGCGGCCGGTGACGACGCCGTTGTTCTCGCGGCCGGGCTCCGGCACCAGCACATATTTGTTGCGCGCCGCTTCCGCCTCGATGATGTCGCGCGTGGAGGGGGTACCGACTTCCTCGTCAGGCGTGAACAGCACGGTGATCGGCAGCGGCGTGGTGAAGGATGCGCGCGCAAGCTGGCGGATCGCCTCGAGCGTCAGATAATTGCCGCCCTTCATGTCGAAAATGCCCGGACCCCAGCATTTGTCGCCCTCGCGCGCGAACCGCAGCTTCTTGAGCGTGCCGACGGGATGCACGGTGTCGAGATGACCGGCAATCAGAATGCCGGGCTCGCCCTGTTTGGGATGGGGGAAGCGCGCCCGTACGCAGCCGGCAAAGCCTTGCCGTCCGGCAATGCGTTCGATGGTCGCACCCATGATCGCCATTTCCCGCGCTGCAAGATCGAGCATGCGCTCGACGGCGGCGGCGTCCCAGGTCGGGCTTTCGCATTCCACCCAGTGACGGAGCCCCTGCAGCATGGCCTCGGAATCGAAGGGAAGATTGGCTGGATTCATGGGAAGCTCTCGGTTCTTGAAGAGTGTTCCTGGTGACCGTCGGTCTACGAGAGGGAACAGCGATCGAATTGTAAAGCGAAAACACGCTTGCGGTTGAGCCGCCACTGGGCGGACACGCTCAGCATGCGCGGAATGCCAGCCTCACGTCCCGGTTAACAATCGCCCTGGTCGAAATCGAACTCTGGCACGCTTTTAGCTTGGGGATTATGCCGCAGGCACCTCCGATAGTCGGATGCCGGCGGAGGCGTCCCGGACTTGGCCGGGTAGGGGTACTGTGTCAATCTTGCCGCCAATGGCCTGGATCGGTCTTGCCGGGTCAAGGGAGGTGGAAAAATGAACGTGCTCAAGAAAGCCATTCTTGCCGCGGCGTATACGGCCGGCATTGCGCTCGCCGCAGCACCCGCGCTGGCTCAGACGACACTGCGCGCTGTCATGCATTCGGACCTGAAGATTCTCGATCCGATCTGGACGACCGCCTACATCGTGCGCAACCACGGCTACATGATCTACGACACGCTTCTCGCACAGGACGAGAAAGGCGATATCAAGCCGCAGATGGTCGAGAAGTACGAGGTCTCGCCGGACAACAAGACCTATACCTTCACGCTGCGCGACGGTCTGTTGTGGCATGACGGCAAGCCGGTCACCTCGGAAGACTGCATTCCCTCGATCAAGCGCTGGGCGGCCAAGGACGCGCTCGGTCAGAAGATGATGAGCTTCGTCAGCTCGATTGATGCGGTCGACGCCAAGACCTTCACCATCAAGCTCAAGGAACCGACTGGTCTCGTGCTGCTCGGCCTTTCAAAACCCTCGTCCAACGTGCCGTTCATGATGCCCAAACGCGTCGCCGAAACGGACCCCAACAAGCAGATCGAGGATTTCACGGGATCAGGCCCCTTCGTCTTCGCCAAGGATGAATGGAAGCCCGGCGACAAGACCGTCTACGTCAAGTTCGACAAGTACAAGCCGCGCTCCGAACCTGCCAGCGGCCTGGCCGGCGGCAAGGTCGCCAAGGTGGATCGCGTCGAGTGGCGCGCGATCTCCGACGCGCAGCAGGCGGTCAATGCGCTGCAAAAGGGTGAGATCGACTACATCGAGCAACCCAGCCACGATCTCCTTGGGACCTTGAAGAAGGATCCCAACATCGCGATCGTCGAGGTGCCGCAGATCAAGGCGCAGTACGTCTTCCGTCCCAACCATCTGCACAAGCCGTTCGACAACCCGAAAATACGCCAGGCGCTCTGGTACGCCTTCAATCAGGAAGACTTCCTGATGGCGACCATCGGTGACGAGAATTACATCAAGGCATGCAAGGCGCTGTTCATTTGCGGCACCACCTTTGCCAGCACCGCTGGAACAGATGGAATTCTCACCTCGAACATGAAGAAGGCGCAGGAGTTGCTTAAGGAAGCGGGTTACGACGGCACGCCCGTGCTGTTGATGCATTCGACAGACCTGAAGGCCTTGACCAACCTGGCGCCGGTAGCAAAATCCTTGATGGAGAAAGCCGGCTTCAAGGTCGACATGCAGTCGATGGACTGGCAAACCCTCGTTGCACGCCGCGCCAAGAAGGATCCGCCGAGCGCCGGCGGCTGGAACGCCTTCCTCACCGCCTGGGTCGCCGCCGACGTGATGAACCCGGTTTCGACCGGCTACCTCAACTCGAGTTGCGACAAGGCGTTGTTCGGCTGGCCCTGCGACGAGACCATGGAAAAGCTGCGCGACGACTTTGCGCGCTCGTCGGATCTGGCAAAGCAGAAGGAAATCGCGGATGCGGTCCAGAAGCGCAACATCGAGATCACGGCCGAGATTCCAGTGGGCGAGTACATCCAGCCGATCGCCATCCGCAAGAACGTCAAGGGCTTGCTGATGGCGCCGGCGCCGGTGCAATGGAACATCGAAGTCACGAAGTAATGTGACGGCAGCGGGCGGCGGTGATCCGCCGCCCGTATCGTTTTCGGGATTCGACCGATGTATGGCTATCTGCTCCGGCGACTGCTCGGCACGATCCCCGTCTTGCTGGTGGTTGCCGTCTTCATCTTCCTGATGCTGCGGCTGACGCCGTCGGACCCAGCGGCCATTATCGCCGGCGACAATGCCACCGCCGAGCAGGTGGCGCAGATCCGCAGCCAGCTCGGCCTCGACCGTCCGATGGTCGAGCAGTTCTTCATCTGGTCAGGCAAGGTGCTGACCGGTGACCTGGGCGAGAGCTTCTTCTTCAAGAAGACCGTTGCCCAACTGGTCGGCGAGCGCATCGAGCCGACGCTTTCGCTTGCGTTCTTCACCATCGTGATCGCGGTGCTGGTCGCCGTGCCGCTGGGGGTGCTGGCCGCGCACCGGCATGGCTCCTGGATCGACCGCATCGTGATGGGCTTTTCGGTGCTCGGCTTCTCGGTGCCGGTCTTCGTGATCGGCTATCTTCTGATCTACCTCTTCTCGGTCCATCTGAACTGGCTTCCCGTGCAGGGTTATCAGCGGATAGCGGAAGGCGTCGGCGGCTGGGCGGAGCGATTAATCCTGCCTTCGCTGACGCTGTCGGTGATCTACATCGCGTTGATTGCGCGCATGACTCGCACCAGCGTGCTCGAAGTGCTGTCCGAGGACTATATCCGCACTGCGAGGGCAAAAGGTCAGATCGAGCGCAAGGTGCTGTTCCGCCATGCGCTGCGCAATGCCGCGGTGCCTATTGTCACCGTGATTGGGCTCGGCATCGCGCTTCTGATCGGCGGAGTCGTCGTGACCGAAAGCGTGTTCACGATCCCGGGGCTTGGCCGGCTGACGGTCGATGCGGTGCTGGCGCGCGACTATCCGGTCATCCAGGCAGTGATCCTGCTGTTCTCCTTCGTCTACGTCATGATCAACCTCGCGGTGGACATGACCTACACGGTGCTCGACCCGAGGATTCGCTACTGATGGCCGATGTGATCCTCGATACCTCAGTTGCGGCGGCACCGGCCAAACCGGCCGTATCCTTCCGCATGATGTTGTACAATCCGGCGGTCTTGTTCGGCGGGGTAGTGATCGTGATCGTGTTGCTGATGGCGCTGCTCGCGCCGTGGCTCGGCACCATCGATCCGACGGCGATCAATCCGATCGCGCGCAACAAGGTTCCGGGCACGGAGATCACGCTGCGGACCGATACCGGCGAGCGCATCAAGATGGTCGCTCTGTTCGGAACGGACGGCCTGGGCCGTGACGTCTATAGCCGGGTGATCTATGGCGCGCGCATTTCGCTGCTGGTGGGCGTCTCGGTGGCGCTGATCAGCGTGGCCTGCGGCCTGTTCATCGGTCTGCTTGCCGGCTTCTTCCGCATTCTGGACGCCGTCATCATGCGGATTATGGATGGGCTGATGGCGATCCCGGCCATCTTGCTTGCGATCGCGATGGTGTCGCTGTTCCGCTCCAGCGTCTGGACGGTGATTATCGCCATCACGGTCCCTGAGGTTCCGCGCGTAGTGCGGTTGGTGCGCTCAATCGTGCTCAGCGTGCGTGAGGAGCCCTACGTGGAGGCCGCTATCACGCTCGGCACCTCGACGCCGAAGCTCCTGTGGCGGCATGTGTTGCCCAACACCATTGCGCCCATGATCGTGCAGGGCACCTTCATCTGCGCGTCCGCCATTCTCATTGAAGCCATCCTGTCCTTCCTCGGCATCGGCGTTCCCCCGGAGGTGCCGACCTGGGGCAACATCATGGCCGCGGGAAGGGAAGTATTCAGCCTGTTTCCGCACAACATCATCTATCCCGGCATATGCCTCGCGATGACGATTCTTGCCATCAACATCCTTGGCGATGGATTGCGCGACACGCTCGATCCCAAGATGGCGAAGCGGATGTGAGATGACTGGTCCCGTCCTCGAAGTCGCCAATCTTTCCGTCGCCATCAAGGGCGGTGGCGACCGGCTGCACGCCGTGCGGGGCATCGGCCTTACCGTCGGCGCCAACGAGATCGTCTGTGTCGTCGGCGAATCCGGATCCGGCAAATCCGTCACCGCCCAGGCGGTGATGGGCCTTCTGCCGAAGAACGCGATGGTGGTGGAGACCGGCTCGATCCGGCTCGAAGGCGAGGAGCTCACGACCAAGTCGGACGCCGATCTGCGCGCGATCCGCGGCACCCGCATGGCCATGGTGTTCCAGGAGCCGATGACCGCGCTCAACCCGGTCGAGCGGGTCGGCGACCAGATCGGCGAGGTGCTGGAAGTGCACACCGACCTCGACCCGCGCGAGCGCCGCAAGCGCGTGCTCGACATCATGCGCGCGGTGCAACTGCCCGATCCCGAGCAGATGATCAACGCCTATCCGCACCAGCTCTCCGGTGGTCAGCGCCAGCGGATCATGATCGCGGCCGCGCTGGTGCTCGATCCGGCATTGCTGATCGCGGATGAGCCGACCACCGCACTCGACGTCACGACCCAGGCGCAGATCCTCAAGCTCGTGCGGGAGATGCAGGCCCGCAAGAAGACCGGCGTGCTGTTCATCACCCATGATTTCGGTGTGGTTTCTGAGATTGCCGACCGTGTCGTGGTGATGCAGTTCGGCTGTATCGTGGAGCAGGGGGCCACCGAGGAAGTGCTGCGCAATCCGCGCGAGGAATATACGCGCATGCTGCTCGCCTCGGTGCCGAGCATGACGCCGCCCAAGCGCGTGCCGGTGAGCGGGGCTGTGGTGCTGCAGACGGAGAAGCTGTTCAAGACCTACGGCAAGCGCTCGCTGTTCCAGCCCAAGGCGCGCATCGTCCATGCGGTGAAGGACGTGTCGCTGGAGGTGCGGCGCGGCGAGACGCTCGGCATTGTCGGCGAATCCGGCTCCGGCAAGTCGACGGTGGCGCGCTGCGTCGCCCGGTTGGTGGAGCCGACCAGCGGCGCGATCCGCATCGACAAAGCCGACATCGCCGCGATGAAGGAAGCCCGCTTCCGCCCGATGCGGCGGCGGGTGCAGTTCATATTCCAGGATCCCTACCGTTCGCTCAATCCGCGCCGCACCGCGGGCGAGGCCATCATCGAGGGACCGATGAATTTTGGTCTTTCGCGCAACGAGGCATTGCAGCGCGCGCGCGACCTGATGGCGGTGGTGCATCTGTCGCCGGACGCGGTCGACCGCTACCCGCACCAGTTCTCCGGCGGCCAGCGCCAGCGCATCTGCATCGCCCGCGCGCTCGCCATGGAGCCGGAGCTTCTGATCGGCGACGAGCCGGTCTCGGCGCTTGACGTCTCGGTGCAGGCGCAGGTCTTGAGGCTGCTGGACGAGGTGCGGCGCAAGTTCAATCTGGCGGTGCTCTTCATTACCCACGATTTGCGGGTTGCAGCGCAAGTCTGCGACCGCATCGCGGTGATGCAGCGCGGCGTCATCGTCGAGCAGGGCACCACAGCGGACGTGTTTGCGGCGCCCCGGCACGAATACACCAGGGCGCTGTTCGAAGCGGCGCCCGGGCGCCACCGTGAATTTTTTGCGGGGGCCGCTGCAAGAGGGTGAGGCTAGCAATGGCTGTCGCGACGAGTTTCGGTCCTTCATTCAGGAAGGGCGGGACTGGTTGCGTGATATTTCGGCGAATCCGCCGGATCAGGATCCCACCCGCAGCGGCGCACCGAGTTTGCGCAAATAGGAGATCACCGACAGAGCCGTGATGCGTCCGGTGCGCGGATTTTCCGATGGCAGGTTCTCGATCTGCATGGAGAAGCTTGCGGAATCCGCGACGACTTCGATCCGGTGCACATTGCGTTCAAGAGAAGGATCGGCCCAGATTTCCAGCGTGGTTTTGTCCGGACCGATCCCGGCCAGGGACAGCGCCACCGCGACGTTGAGATTGGCGGGAAAACCGATCGCCGCCTCCCGCGGCGTGCCCTCGAAGATGCGAAGGGGCGCCGTGATGTCCTCGATGCGGATGTTGTGCTCGGCAAGGTAGGGCGCACCGGCAAGCCCGCGCACCGGCTTGCGCGTCACCATCCGCACCGACTGGATGTTGCCTTCCGCTGCGGCAGCCACCGCATCGAGGCCGAGCAGGGCGCCGGTGGGCACGACGATCTGGCCGCCATGCTCGCGGGCAAGATCGATCAGGTGTTCGTTGACGAGGATGGCGCCGGCGCTGAGCACCAGCGCCGTCTTTCCAGCTCGCAGGAAGGGCCCTGCGATGGCAGGCAGCAAATTCGCCGGCGCGCATTCGATCACGAGGTCGGCGAGCGGCTCGAGTTTGTCGATCGCGACGACCGGCGGCGGGTGCGCGAGATGGGCGAGGCGCGCGGCGGCCTTGCTGCGGTCGTTGGCGGAAACCGCAGCGAGCACGCAGCCGGGAATGCCGCGGTCGAGCGCGTCTGCGATCTTCAGCCCGATGGCGCCGAGGCCTGCGATTGCGATCCGGAGCGGCGCAGCTCCCTGATGCCGGGCGGCGACTTTGTCTTGCTGGCTCG
>Ga0187815_10000132_pt1 | contig 37264 bp, 29 predicted proteins | sample NC_S_5_FD_132962 | JGI IMG/M metagenome (GOLD analysis project Ga0187815, IMG submission 132962) | Wetland sediment microbial communities from Neuse River Estuary, North Carolina, USA - ASW-S_5 | ecosystem: Environmental > Aquatic > Freshwater > Wetlands > Sediment | place: USA: North Carolina... | reverse complement strand
TCGGCGCCGGCTGGCCCGGCGTGATGCTGCATGAAGCCGTCGGCCACGGGCTCGAAGGCGATTTCAACCGCAAGAAGACCTCCGCCTTTGCCGGCCTGATGGGCCAGCAGGTCGCGGCCAAGGGCGTGACCGTCGTCGATGACGGCACGATTGCCTCCAGGCGCGGCTCGCTTTCCATCGACGACGAGGGCACGCCGACCAATCGCACCGTGCTGATCGAGGACGGCCGCCTCGTCGGCTACATGCAGGACCGTCAGAACGCGCGCCTGATGAACATGAAGCCGACCGGCAACGGCCGCCGCCAGGGCTATGCCCATGTGCCGATGCCGCGCATGACCAACACCTACATGCTCGCCGGCGACCGCGATCCCGCGGAAATCATCGCCTCGGTGAAGAACGGCGTGTTCGCCGCCAATTTCGGCGGCGGCCAGGTCGACATCACCTCGGGCAAATATGTCTTCCAGTGCACCGAGGCCTATCGCATCGAGAACGGCAAGATCGGCGCACCGCTGAAGGGCGCCATGCTGATCGGCAACGGGCCGACGGATCTGAACCGCATCACCATGGTTGGCAATGATCTTTCGCTCGACACCGGCATCGGCACCTGCGGCAAGAACGGCCAGGGCGTGCCCGTCGGCGTCGGCCAGCCGACGCTGCGCATGGAGCGCATCACCGTGGGAGGCACCGGCTCGTGAGTAACGGTGAAATGTCCACCAGCAAACCGTCCACCTGGCGCGGGCAGATCGCGCAGTTCGCAGCGATCGTGGCCTGCGTATTCATCGCCAAGGGCGCGATCGCAGAGCCGTTCTATGTGCCGTCGGGCTCGATGGAGCCGACGCTACTGATCGGCGACGCGCTGGTCGCCTCGAAATTCCCCTACGGCTATAGCGCGGCCTCGCTGCCGATCCAGATCACGCTGCCGGAAACCGGACGCCTGTTCGGCGAAACACCCAAGCGCGGCGATGTCGTCGTGTTCCGCTGGCCGGGCGACCGCTCGCAGGCCTGGGTGAAGCGCGTCGTCGGACTGCCCGGCGACCGCGTGCAGATGCGGCAGGGCCAGCTCTTCATCAACAACCACGCGGCGCAACTGCGTCCCGATGGCGTCGGCGAGGCCGAGGACGACCGCGGCTCCACCGAGAAGGCCAACCGCTACATCGAGACGCTGCCGAATGGCGTGGAGCATGCCATCTTCAAGATCCGCGACAATGGAAGGCTCGACAACACGCCCGAGGTGACGGTGCCGCCGGGCATGCTGTTCGTGCTCGGCGATAACCGCGACAATTCCGCCGACAGCCGCGTCGCCGTGCGCGATGGCGGCGTGGGCCTGTTGCCGATCGACAACCTGATCGGCCGCGCCGATGCCGTGGTCGGCTCCTGGGACATGGGCATGCGCAGCCAGCCGGTATGGACTTGGCCCGCGGGGTTGCGGTTCGATCGGTTCTTCACGACTGTCCGCTGAGGCGTTCCGCACACTCAGGCGTCATGGCCGGGCCTGACCCGGCCATCCACGTCTTTCTTTGCAGCGGCACGCAAGAACGCGGAAGCCCGGGCATGACGGGGATAGAGGCGGGCGTCCCATGACTTTCGACGACATCCGAAAGCTTGCGCTGACGTGGCCGGAGGTCGAGGACGGCACGTCCTACGGCACGCCGGCGCTGAAGGTGCGCAAGAAGTTGCTGGCGCGTCTGAAGGAAGACCAGGACTCGCTGGTGATGCCCGGCGTGCCGCAGGACGAGCGCGAGATGCTGGTCGAGAGCCAGCCCAAGATCTTCTACTTCACCGATCACTATCGCGATTACCCGATGGTGCTGATCCGCCTGTCGAAGGCAAAGCGCAGCCATGTCGAGCCGCTGCTGCGCCGGCACTGGCGGACGCTGGCCTCGAAGGCGGCGGTGAGAGAGTATGAGGCGGAATTGTAAAAATGCGTAGGGTGGGCAAAGCGAAGCGTGCCCACCGTTCTTGCACCGACGCAAATAATGGTGGGCACGGAGCAAAGCGCCTTTGCCTACCCTACGGATTTCCTTCATGACCTCCGACGAATTCATTGCCGCCGCGCTGCGTAATCCGGCCAACAAGATCATTGCCGACGAGCTGTTTCACCTCGCGCTGCCCGATGCATGGCTAGTGTCCGGCTGCCTGGTGCAGACGGTGTGGAACGTGCTGACCGGACGGGCCGTCGATTACGGGATTGCCGACTACGACGTCTTCTATTTCGACCGCGATACGTCGTGGGAGGCCGAGGATGACGTGATCCGCAGGCTGAACGGCGCATTCCGAAAGCTGCGCGTCAAGGTCGAGGCGCGCAACCAGGCGCGCGTGCATCTGTGGTATCCCGACAAGCACGGCCTGCCCTACCCGCCCCTCACCTGCTCCACCGACGGCATCGATCGATTCGTCACCAGGAACACGCGCATCGGTCTGCGCCGGTCACGCGCGGGGTATGAGGCGTACGCGCCGGACGGATTCGATGACGCCGCCAATCTGGTCGTGCGGCCGAATCCGGGACCGAATTTTTCGGCGGAGAATTATGCGGCGAAGGCCGCGCGCTGGAAGAAACTTTGGCCGGAGGTGACGGTGTTGTCTCCATAACCTCCTCGCTGTCGTCCCGGCGAAGGCCGGGACCCATAGCTACAAATGGGTGTTGCCATACGAAGCTGGAGCTCCAGCTTGTTTCAACAACTGTCGACGGTGGTTATGGGCCCCAGCCTTCGCCGGGGCGACAACCTCATCACGCCCGAATTTACCGCACCACGCCCGACGTGAATCCCGCCTTGCGCCGCGGCGGCTTGATTTCCTTCTTCAGGAAACACTGCGCTTCCTTGCCGGCATAGCCCGGACGCGCGTAGGTCCAGGCGCGGCATTTGTTGTCGGCGGTGCAGGCGGCCTTGCAGGCGTCATCGCCGTCGTGGCCGTTGAGCTGGAAATTCCTGTAATCGCCACCGAAGCGGTCGATGGACGTTTCGACCGCATTGTTGCGCGGTTCGACCACACCGGCGCCGCGCACGCCGGAGACGCAGCAATTGTCCTGCACCCGCGCCGGCACGCTGCTCTTCAGCCAGCACACCGCGCCGGCAGCCGTGTCGCTCGGATAGGCGAAGGTCCAGGCGCGACAACGGCGATCGCGCTCACAGACCAGCGCGCAATCGGCGGGATCGCCCGACAACACCGGCGCGCTCAAATAGTCGCCGCCGGGCCGGTCGAAATTGGCCTGCGCTGAGGCCGGCCGCACCGGAAGGACGGCCGCCCAGAGGGCGAGCGCAACCAACCACGCCCCGAACAGGCGGCCCATTCGCATCAGGTCACTGCTTTCGAATTCTCATCCGCCCGCAAGATTTGCGGGTTCCGCATATGAGCGCGCGCAACCTGTACGGCCGATGAACGCGCCTCAAGGGTCTGATCTAGAACGCATATTCCCTGTAGGCCGGTTCCACCGAGCCGTTCCAGGGGCCGTCGAACTTGGCCAGCATCTCCTCGGCCGGCGTATGCCCGCATTCGATGGTGCGGTCCAGCGGCTCCAGGTGGCGGCCCTCGTCGCGGCCGAGATGATCGAGATGGCCGCGCCGGCGCAGGCCCTCATGCGCGAGCTTGACACACTCCTTGGCGATCTCGAACAGATAGCGGTCCTTGATCCGAGCCTTGAAGCCGAAGCGCGGCACGTCGTCGCGAAGCGCCTGCCTTTCATGCGCCGTCCAGTGCTTGCAGAGGTCCCAGGCGGCATCGAGGCTGACGTCGTCATAGAGCAGGCCGACCCAGAACGCCGGCAGCGCCGGCAGTCGTTCCCACGACACGCCGTCGGCGCCGCGCATTTCGAGATAGCGCTTCAGCCGCACCTCCGGGAAGATCGTCGAGAGGTGATTGGCCCAGTCCGACAACGTCGGACGCTCACCGGGCAAGGAATTGTTGCGGCCTTCGAAGAAGGCGCGGAACGAGGAGCCGGAGACGTCGATATAGTCGTCGCCGCGCTTGACGAAATACATGGGCACGTCGAGCGCATAGTCGACCCAGCGCTCGAATCCCATGCCCGATTCAAACGCCCAGGGCAGCATGCCGGCGCGCGCATTGTCGGTGTCGCGCCAGATTTCCGAGCGGAAGGACAGAAAGCCGTTCGGCTTGCCTTCGGTGAACGGCGAATTGGCGAACAGCGCGGTCGCCACCGGCTGCAGCGCCAGCGAGACGCGCAGCTTCTTGACCATGTCGGCCTCGGAGGAGAAGTCGAGATTGGTCTGCACCGTGCAGGTGCGGTACATCATGTCGATGCCGTACTTGCCGACCTTCGGCATGTAGTTGGTCATGATCTTGTAGCGGCCCTTGGGCATCACGGGGATCTGCGCCCGCGACCAGGACGGCGTCATGCCTAGTCCGAGGAAGCCGATGCCCAGGGGAGCTGCGACCTCGCGCACCTGCGCCAGGTGCGCCATCAGTTCGGATTGCGTCTGGTGCACGGTCTCGACCGGCGCGCCCGACAATTCGAACTGGCCGCCGGGCTCGAGCGAAATCGCGCCGCCGCCGGTGACGTCATAGAGCCCGATGATGTTGCCGCGCTCCATGATCGGTTCCCAGCCGAGCAAGAGCTTCATGCCTTCGAGCAGCGCGCCGATGCCTTTCGGGCCCTCGTACGGCACCGGATGATGCCCTTCGAGCGTGAACGGCGTCTTCTCGTGCTCGGTGCCGATGCGGAAATCCGATTTCGGCTTCACGCCCTCGGCGATCCACGCGACCAACTCGTCGCGCGACGTCAGGGGCGTCATATCAATCTGGTCACGCGCCATGGAAATTCCGGAGCAAGGGCGCTGCGATCGAACGCGCGCGGGTGGCAGGGCATCCGCGGCCCGCAAGGGCCGCGGAGGATACGGAACGCAGCGATGTCATCGGGCGGGTACGCCCTCTTTGACGGCCGTCGCCGCCTTGACGTCGCCACAGGAACAGCCGAGCCGGTCAAGCAGGCCGCAGAGCTTCAACGCGTCGGCATCGGACAATTTCGAGCCGACATGCTTTTCGATCGCGGCCGAATAGGCGCCCCACATCTTCTTCTGCAGTTCGCGTCCGGGCTCGGTGATCTCGACGAACTGGCCGCGCTTGTCCATCTTGCATTCGCGGCGCACGGCGAGCCCCTCGTCGACCAGGCGGTCGATCAGTCGCGAGGTCGAGTATTGCGGGATCAGCATCTGTTTCTCAAGCTCCACGGGGCGCATCTCGCCCGACGGCGCGCGCGACAACTCCAGCAGCGCGTCATACCAGGCGAGCGGCGGGAAGCCGGCCTTCTTCAGATCCTGCTCGACGGCGTCGAGCACCCGGCTCTGCACCCGCATCAGGCGGATCCAGGCGGCGGTCGCCTCGGTCGATGGCTTGCGTTTCATGACTGACCCATCCAGCTCACAAAGCGATTGTAGCCTACTGTATGCACCTGCATCAATCTTGACTGTTTCATGCAGCTGCATTTAGTGTTCCCTCAGGCCATACCAAGAATCCAAGGGAAGGAACATCCAATGAAACTATATTATTCGCCCGGCGCCTGCTCGCTCTCCCCCCATATCGCGCTGCTCGAAGCCGGCCTCCCCTATGATCTGGTCAAGGTCGACGTGCGCGCCAAGAAGCTGGAAAACGGTGACGACTATTTGAAGGTCAACCCGAAGGGCCAGGTGCCGGCCCTGCAGCTCGACAGCGGCGAACTGGTCACCGAGGGTCCGGTCATCGTGCAGATGATCGCGGACAAGGCCGGCAAGGGCCTCGCTCCCGCCCGCGACAGCGCCGAGCGCTACAAGCTGCTCGAATGGCTGAATTTCGTTGGCACCGAGTTGCACAAGAACTTCAGCCCGCTGTTTCAGCCGGTCATTCCCGACGACGTGAAGACGTTTTTCCGCGACCGTCTGATGACCAAGTTCAAATATCTCGACGGGGAACTGGCCGGCCGCGACCATCTGATGGGCAAGCAGTTCACGGTCGCCGACGGCTACCTCTTCACCATGCTGAGCTGGGCCGACCGGATGAAGTTCGACCTGTCGGCGATGCCGAACCTGCTCGCCTACAAGGCCCGCGTCGCCGCGCGCCCCACGGTGCAGGAAGCGCTGACCAAGGAAGGGCTGCTGAAGGCGGCGTGAGGGGCGGTTTTTCGCGCGCAAAGCAAGGGGCCGGATCGATGATCCGGCCCTTTTCATTCTCCGTCATTGCGAGCCAACGGGTCGCAATGACGCCGTTGGGTTGTTTACGCGCCCCCTCCACGAGGTCGTCCCGGCGAAGCCCGGGACCCATACCCGCGTGATCTATCCATGAGGCAGGATGGGAGACGCTATTGTAAAACAACGTCTCCCTGTGGTTATGCGCCCCGGCCTGCCCCGGGGCGACAGAATCACTCCGCCGCTTGCGCAGCGGGCTGCTTCTTCGGCGGGAAACGGCCGTAGAAGGTCTCGCCCTTGGCGGCCATCTCGACCAGCAGCTTCGGCGGCGTGAAGCGCGAGCCGTATTTGGCTTCGAACTTGTGGCAGAGCTCGACGAATTTTTTCGTGCCCATGAAGTCGATATAGGACAGCGTGCCACCCGTGAACGGGGCAAAGCCGAAGCCGAGGATCGAGCCGACATCCGCCTCGCGCATGTCGGTGACGACATTGTCCTCGACGGTGCGCGCGGCTTCCACCGCCTGCACCACCAGGAAGCGCTGCTTCAGTTCCTCGACGCTGAGCGTATCCGGATCGAGCTTCTTTGGCTGCAACTCGGCCAGGCCCGGCCACAGGCTCTTCTGGCCCTTGCCCTTCTCGGGATAGTCGTAAAAGCCCTTGCCGTTCTTGCGGCCGAGGCGGCCCTGCTTTTCCACCAGTTCCACCATCAGCTTCTTCTGGTCGGGGTTGACGGCGTTGGGACCGAGATCGACCTCGGTCGCCTTCATCACCTTGAGCCCGAGGTCGAGCGCGACTTCATCCGACAACGAGAGCGGGCCGACCGGCATGCCGGCCATCTTGGCGCAGTTCTCGATCATCGCCGGCGGCACGCCTTCGAGGAACATCTCGTTGCCTTCGGCGATGTAACGGCCGACGCAGCGGTTGGCGTAGAAGCCGCGGGAGTCGTTCACCACGATCGGCGTCTTGCCGATGGCGCGGACGTAGTCGAGCGCGGCCGCGAGCGCGGCATCGCCGGTGTTCTTGCCGAGGATGATCTCGACCAGCATCATCTTGTCGACCGGCGAGAAGAAGTGGATGCCGATGAAGCGGCCCTGATCCCCAAAGGATTCGGCGAGCGAGGTGATCGGCAATGTCGAGGTGTTGGAAGCGAAGATCACGTCCGGCTTCAGATATTCCTGCGCCTTGGTGAAGGTATCCGCCTTGACCTTGCGGTCCTCGAACACGGCCTCGATGACGAGGTCGCAGTCCTTCAACGTGGAATAATCGGCAGTCGCCGTGATGCGCGACATGATCTTGTCGGCTTCGTCCTGCTTGGCGCGGCCCTTGGCGATCAGGCCGTCGATCACGCTCTTGGCGTGGGCCTTGCCCTTGTCGGCGCTCTCCTGGTCGCGGTCGATCAGGACCACGTCGAGGCCGGCGCGGGCCGAAACGTAGCCGACACCGGCGCCCATGAAGCCGGCGCCGATCACGGCGAGCTTCTTGATCTTGGTCGCCGGCACGTTGGCCGGACGGCGGGCGCCCTTGTTCAGCTCCTGCATCGACAGGAACAGCGAGCGGATCATCGCCGCGGCTTCCTTCGAGCGCAGGATCTGCGTGAAGTAGCGCGACTCCACCCGCAGCGCGGCGTCGATCGGCAGCTGCAGGCCTTCATAGACGCAGCTCATGATGGCGCGCGCGGCCGGATAGTTGTCGTAGGTCTCGCGGCGGTAGATCGCGTTGCCCGCCGGGAACATCTGCATGCCCATCTTGGAGAAGACGGGGCCGCCGGGGAGCTTGAAACCCTTCTCGTCCCAGGGCGCGACGGCCTTGCCGCCGCCCTTGATCCAGTCCTTGGCGGCCTTGATCATGTCGGCGGCCGGCACGATGGCGTGGATCAGATTGAGCTGCTTGGCCTTGGCGAGATTGACCGCCTCGCCTTTCAAGAGCAGCTGCATCGCGTCCTGCGGCGGCACGATGCGCGGCACGCGTTGGGTGCCGCCGGCGCCGGGGAACAGGCCGACCTTGATCTCGGGCAGGCCGAGCCGCGTCTTGGGATTTTCGGCGGCGACGCGGTAGTGGCAGGACAGCGTGATCTCAAAACCGCCGCCGAGCGCGAGGCCATTGATCGCGGCAACCCACGGCTTGCCGGAAGTCTCGATCGAGCGGAACACCTGCGAGAAGCGGCGGCTCTGCTCGAACAGCACCTGGTTGGCCGCAACCTCGCCCTTGTCCTTCAGCAGCTGCTGATAGGTACGGCTCATGCCCTCGAGCATGGTGAGATCGGCGCCGGCGCAAAAGGCTTCCTTGCTGGAGGTGATGACGACGCCCTTGATGGCCGCATCTTCCGTGGTCTGCTTCACGATCGCCTCGATCTCGTTGATCGAGGTCTCGTCCAGCACGTTCATGGAACGGCTGGGAATGTCCCAGGTGACGAGCGCGATGCCGTCGGCGTCGGTTTCGAACTTGAAATTCTTGTAAGCCATGTGGTGCTCCCTCGGTGCCGGCGGCCATGCCAGGCGCGGCGATGAATTCTCGGATCGCAGGGTGGGCAAAGCGCAGCGTGCCCACCTTTCGCGTCGTGCTCGTGAAGGTGGGCACGGCGCTGACGCGCCTTTGCCCACCCTACTTCGTTACACCCTCTCGATGATGGTGGCGGTACCCATGCCGCCGCCGATGCACAGCGTCACCAGCGCTGTCGACTTGTTGGTACGCTCGAGCTCGTCGAGCACGGTGCCGAGGATCATCGCGCCGGTGGCGCCCAGGGGATGGCCGAGCGCGATCGCGCCGCCGTTGACGTTGATCTTGGCATTGTCGATGTCGAAGGCCTGGATGTAGCGCAGCACGACCGAGGCAAACGCCTCATTCAGCTCGAACAGGTCGATGTCCGACTTCTTCATGCCGGAGCGCTCGAACAGCTTTTCGGTGACGTCGACCGGGCCCGTCAGCATCATCGCCGGCTCCGAGCCGATGTTGGCAAAGGCGCGGATCTTTGCGCGCGCCTTGAGGCCATGCTTCGCGCCGGCTTCCTTGCTGCCGAGCAGCACGGCGCCCGCGCCGTCGACGATGCCGGACGAATTGCCGGCGTGGTGCACGTAATTGACCTTCTCGATTTCGGGATGCGACTGCACCGCCACCGCATCGAAGCCCGCCATCGCAGCCATTGCCGCAAAGGACGGCTGCAGCTGCGCCAGCGACTGCATGGTGGTGGTCGGGCGCATGTGCTCATCCTTGGCGAGGATGGTCAGGCCATTCTGGTCCTTCACCGGCACGACCGACTTGCTGAAGCGGCCTTCGTCCCAGGCCTTTGCCGCGCGCTGCTGGCTCTGCACGGCATAGGCATCGACGTCGTCGCGCGAAAAACCATACTTGGTGGCGATCAGGTCGGCCGAGACGCCCTGCGGCATGAAATAGGCCGGCACCGCCATGGAGGGATCCATCGGCCAGGCGCCGCCGGAGGCGCCGATACCGACGCGACTCATCGATTCCGCGCCGCCGCCGATCACGAGCTCATGCTGGCCGCTCATGATCTGCGCCGCCGCGAAATTCACGGCATCGAGGCCAGAGGCGCAGAAACGGCTGATCTGCACGCCGGGCACGGTCTCGCCGAGGCCGGCCTTCAGCGCGGCGAAGCGCGCGATGTCGCTTCCGGCTTCGCCCACGGGATCGACCACGCCGAGGATGACATCGTCGACGACGTCCTCGCCGAGATTGTTGCGTTCCTTCAGCGCCTGCAGCGGCACGGTGGCGAGAGAAAGCGCCGTGACTTCATGGAGCGAGCCGTCGGCCTTGCCGCGGCCGCGGGGGGTGCGGACGTGATCGTAGATGAATGCCTCAGGCATGACGCCCTCCTTATATGATGATCGCAATATATAGACGGCCTTGGCCCGGAAGCGAAGGGCTTTAGAACGCTTCCGCCGCCAGTTCCATCGTGGTGTCGCTGCCGGACTGCAGGCGCGCGAGGTGCGCTGATGTCTCCGGGAGCATCCGCTCCATGAAGAACTTTCCGGTGACGAGCTTGGTCTTCAGGTAAGGGGTAGCGCCGGAGGCAGCGATCTTGTCGTTCGCGACCTTGGCCATTCGTGCCCACATGTAGGCAAAGGCGACGAGGCCGAACAATTCCATGTAATCGGTGGCGGCGGCCCCCGCATTGTCGGGTTTTGCCAATGCATTCTGCATCAGCCAGCCGGTGGCCTGCTGCAGATGACCGAGCGCGGTGGAGAGCGGAGCGATGTAAGGCTTCATCGCCTCGTCGCCGGCATTCTCCTTGGCGAAGGCGGTCACTTCCGCAAAGAACGCCATGATGGCGCGGCCGCCGTCGCGGGGCAACTTGCGGCCGACGAGGTCGAGCGCCTGCACCCCGTTGGCGCCCTCATAGATCATGGAGATGCGCGCATCGCGCACGAATTGCTCCATGCCCTGCTCGGCGATGTAGCCGTGGCCGCCATACATCTGCTGCGCCATTACGGTGTTGGCAAAGCCGGTGCCGGTCATCACGCCCTTCATCACGGGGGTCATCAGGCCCATGTGATCGTCGGCCTCCTGGCGATCCTTGGGGTCCGAGGAGCGGTGCGCGACGTCGCTCTTGAGCGCAGTCCACACCACCATGGCGCGCGCGGCCTCGTTGAAGGCGCGGATGGTGAGCAGCGTGCGGCGTACGTCGGGATGCACGATGATGGGATCGGCCGGCTTGTCCGGCGCCTTGACGCCGGAGATCGAGCGGCCCTGCAGGCGCTCGCGCGCATAGGCCACCGCGTTCTGATAGGCGACCTCGGACTGCGCGAGACCCTGCACGGCGACGCCGAGGCGGGCCTCGTTCATCATCACGAACATGCCCTGCATGCCCTTGTTCTCTTCGCCGATCAGCCAGCCGGTGGCGTTGTCGTAGTTCATCACGCAGGTGGAATTGCCGTGGATGCCCATCTTGTGCTCGATGGAGCCGCAGGTGACGCCGTTGCGCTCACCCAGCGAGCCGTCGGGCTTGACCAGGAATTTCGGCACCACGAACAGCGACACGCCCTTGATGCCGGCGGGCGCGCCTTCGATGCGCGCCAGCACGAGATGGATGATGTTGTCGGCGAGATCGTGTTCGCCCGCGGAAATGAAGATCTTGGTGCCCGTGATCTTGAAGCTGCCGTCGCCCTGGCGCACCGCCTTGGTACGCATCAAACCCAGATCGGTGCCGCAATGCGGCTCGGTGAGGTTCATGGTGCCGGTCCATTTGCCAGCCACCATGTTGGGCACATAGGTCTTCTTCTGCTCGGCATTGCCGTGGACGAGGAGCGCCGCGATCGCACCCATGGTGAGACCGCCATACATCGTGAAGGCCATGTTGGCGGAGCACTGGAATTCGTTGACGGCCTGGCTCATCGTCACTGGCAGGCCCTGCCCGCCATATTCGGCCGGCGCGGAAAGGCCGAGCCAGCCGCCTTCGGCGACTTGCTTGAAGGCTTCCTTGAATCCCTTGGGCGTGGTGACGCTGCCGTCGTCGTGGCGCTTGCAGCCTTCGAGATCGCCGACACGATTGAGCGGCTGCAGCACTTCCTCGCTGAGCTTCGCCGCTTCGCCAAGGATCGCTTCGCGCACATCGGCCGATGCATCCGTGAAGCCCGGCAAATTGTCGTAGCGATCGATCTGGAACACGTCGTTGAACAGGAACGTCACATCTTCCACGGGGGCTTTGTAGATCGGCATCGCATCCTCTCCGCTACTGGCGGGTTATTTCGGGAAATTCCTGCGGCCCCAGCAATCGCGGCTCCAGAGACGACCTTAGCTTGTTCTGGCCATCCGAGACAGCTGCGCCGTATTTGTCGTTGCGAGGCCAATCGCCTCACTGCATGGCCAATTGCTCCGCCATCATCTTGTGAAGCAGGTTGATGGCCTTCAGCGGACGCACCATCACCTTGAAGTGAACGATGCGGCCGTCGTCGGCGAATTTGATGATGTCGACGCCGTTGATGGTGATGCCGTCGATCTCGGTAGCGAATTCGAGCACCGCGCTGTTATCGCCGCGCCATTCGCCGAGATATCTGAAGCTTTCGCCGTTGAGCACCTTGATGGCGCTCGCGAGGTATTTGAAGGTGATGTCGGCGCCGCGCTGCGGGGTGTGCACGACCGGGCTCTCGAACACCACGTCGGGGTGGAGCATGTCCTTCAGCTCCGCGCGGTCATGCGACTTGATGAAACGGTACCAGCGATCGAGACCAGGCAAGCTCATCGGACGTCTCCTCTGCGTGAAGCCGTGATTCGCACTGGCAGCGGCCTTCCGCCGCGCCATATCGAGCATCGGGCCGCTGTGCGGCTCAATTCCGCGCCGTCCCTTATGCGCATTGACGCATATGCACCTTTGTGCATAAGGTGTCAAGGAACAGATGCAGCCTTGGTCCAAAATGGCTGGCCTCACAATGGAGGGTCCGCGCGTGGCGCTGGGTGACGCGATCCTTGCGTGCCTCACCGAACGGCCGATGACGGGCTATGAGCTCGCCAAGACCTTCGATACCTCGATCGGCTTCTTCTGGAAGGCCGACCATCAGCAGATCTACCGGGAACTCTCCAAGCTGCGCGACCGCGGCCATGTCCAGGCCCGCGAAGTGGTGCAGACCGGCAAGCCCAACAAGCTGGTCTATACGCTGACGTCTGAGGGCCGGGCCGCCCTGAAGCACTGGGCGGCGCGGCCAAGCCGGCCGGCCTCGATCAAGGATGACCTCCTGGTGCGGATGTTTGCGCTGGAGGCGGTCGACATCGACGCCCTGCGGGCCGACATCATGGCTCGCCTGGAACACCATCGCGACCGGCAGGCAAGATACGAGCGGATCCTGGCCAAGCGCTTTCCCGACGGCACCGCCGTTCATGCCGATCTCGGCAAGCTGCTCAACCTGCGCCTTGGCGTCCGTCATGAGCGGGCGGTCGTGGAATGGTGCGAAGAGGCTCTCGAGGTGCTGTCGAACGGGGTGGCCGGATCGAAGGTGGCTCTGATTGGCGAGACCCCGCGCGAGGGCAAGGGCTGAGGTCCGCTGGAACCGGCATTTCCGCAGGCAAGTCGGGCGGTTCCTTCAACTTTACGGCCGAGGCGCCGCATTCCTTAACTCGATATTTACCGTACAGGGAAAAAGTCAGTTTCTGAGGCAGACGACCTGCGCCGAATTCGATTGTCTTCCGATCGGGACGCGCGGGGAGGCTGAGGGCGCAAGTGTTGGCGCCGGAGTCGGAACCGGACGAGATCATGAATTCGCGCGTATCGTGGAGTGTCGACGGCATCGATCCGACCGTGCGCGACAGGGCTGAAGCGGCCGCGCGCCGCGCCGGCATGTCGCTCAATGACTGGCTCAACGCCAATATCGGCGATGCTCCGGCGGACTTTCGCAACGGCTACGAGCCGCGCCAGGCGGCCCACAGCCAGCAGCACCGCGCCGTCGACGACATCCACCAGCGGCTCGACTCGATCACCCGCCAGATCGAACAGATTTCAAAACCCCGCAGCGAGGCGCCGCGTGCCAATGGCCACGCCCCGCGCGGAGAGCCCACCGTCGCCCGCCAGCTGAACGACGCGATCTCGCGTCTCGATGCGCGGCTGTCGCAGATTGCCAATCCGCAAGCCAGCGGCCAGGCCGAGCGGCACGACCGGCAGCGCCAGACCGAGATGGTCGAGCGCGCCGCCAAAGAGGTCTATCGCAACTCGCCGCCGCTGAGCCCGTCCAACTTCGATTCCGCCATTGCAGAGATCGCCGCGCGGCAGAACGCGCTGGACGAGCCGGTGGCTCCGCGCCAGATGCCGCCGCGCCATGCGCCGCCGATGGCGCCGCAAGCGCCGCAGGCACAATCCGCGCCGCAGGCCCAATCCGCGCAGCAGGCACAATTCAGCCCGCAGCCGCAATACGCGCCGCAGCAGGCCTATTCGCCCCCGCCGCTGGCCCCTGCCCCGCAGATAGCTCCGCCGCCGCCGGGCCCGGACTTCTCGTCGCTGGAACGGCACCTGGTCAAGATCACCAGCCAGATCGAGGCGCTGCAGCGTCCCGACCACGTCGAGCAATCGATTGCCACCTTCCGCAGCGAGCTCGCCGAAATCCGCCACGCCATCACCGAGGCGATGCCGCGGCGCGCCATCGAATCGATCGAGAACGAGATCCGCTCGCTGTCGCGCCGTATCGACGATACCCGCCAGAGCGGCATCGACAGCCAGGCGCTGGCCGGCATCGAGCGCGCGCTCGCTGAAATCCGCGAGGTGCTGTCCTCGCTGAAGCCCGCCGAGCAGCTCGCCGGCTATGACGAGGCGATCCGCAACCTGCACGCCAAGCTCGACCTGATCCTGCGCGCCAATGACGATCCGTCGACGGTGCATCAGCTCGAAGGCGCCATCGCCGCGCTGCGCTCGATCGTCTCCAACGTCGCTTCCACCGACGCGCTGGCGCGGCTGTCCGACGACGTGCAGATGCTGTCGGCCAAGGTCGACCAGCTCGCCCATTCCGCCACGCACGGCGATGCGCTCGCCATGATCGAGCAGCGCATTGCCGCCCTGACCTCGACCATCGAGAGCCGCGAGCAGCAGCGCCCGGTCGAGAGCAACAGCAACGAATATCTCGAGAACGCGATCCGCTCGCTGTCCGAGCGCATCGACCGCATGCCGGTCGGCAATGACAATGCCTCGGCCTTTGCGCATCTCGAGCAGCGTGTGTCGTATCTGCTCGAACGCGTCGAGGCCGCCACCGAACAGCGCGGCAGCACGAACAATCTCGGCCGGGTCGAGGACGCGCTGCAGGACATCCTGCGGCATCTGGAAAACCAACACGCCAATCTCGCCGCCATCGCCGACAACAGCCGGCAACCCCTTGCGCCGCCGCCGCAGATGGATCCCGAGCTGATCGATGCCGTCAAGCGCGAGCTGTCCGACATCCGCTTCAGCCAGTCGGAGACCGACCGCCGCACCCAGGACACGCTGGAGGCCGTGCACTCCACGCTCGGCCATGTCGTCGATCGCCTCTCGATGATCGAGGGCGACCTGCGCACTGTGCGCGCCGCGCCCATTGCGGCAACCCCCGAACCGCCGCCCGCTCCGCCCGCACCGGTTTTCGTAGAAGCAGAGCCTGAAGCGCCTCGGATGGCCATGCCGCCGATGCCGAAGCCGGAATTGCCCAATCCGGCTGCAAGCCAGACGCAGTTCTCGGCGCCGGAGCCGCAGGAACACTTCGTCGCCGCGCCACGCGAATTCGGCGCTGCCGCCGAGCCCGCGGCATCCGAGCCGCCGCCCGTGCCCGCGGCGATGCCGGCGACGCCGCGCGCGATCAGCGAAATCCTGGTGCCGCACGCCACGCCGCGCGCCGCCATCGAGCCCGATCTGCCGCCGGATCATCCGCTGGAGCCCGGCACCCGTCCGACGCCGCGCACAAGCCCATCGGAGCGCATCGCCGCGTCCGAAAGCGCGCTGAGCGAAATCCCGGCCCCCACCGGGCCGAAGGAACCGGTGAGCACGTCGAGCTTCATTGCCGCCGCGCGCCGCGCCGCCCAAGCTGCCGCCGCCAACGCGCAGAACGACAAGCGGCCGGTGAAGGCCGCCAAGGCCGCGCCCGCCGCGAAGGTCAAGGACAAGGCGAAAGACAAGGAAAAGCCGGCCGCCGGCACCGAAGGATCCACCATCACCTCGAAGATCCGTTCGCTCCTGGTCGGCGCGAGCGTGGTCGTGATCGTGCTAGGCACTTTCAAGATGGCGATGAACCTGCTCGACACCAGCTCGGCACCGCCGATGCCGGCAATGGAAGAGCCTGCGGCCACGCTCTCGCCGGCCGACAAGGCCGCCGCTCCTGCCGCGGCGCCATCTCTCGCCCCCGCCGCGCCGTCGATCACCTCGCCGACGCCGCTCGGGCGGCAGTCGAACAATTCGTCGGCGCCGAACATGCTCGACGGCACGCAGATCACGATCACGCAAGGCGCATCCGCTCCGGTCGCAGCTCCGATCCCCGCGAACGACGTCACCGGCTCGATCCCGCCGGCCCCCGCCCCCGTACTGGCGCCGAAGGGCGGCCGCATCGGCCAGGTGCAGGTGCCGCCGACCGAGCAGCTGCCGGAAGGAATTGGCGGACCCGTGCTGCGTGGCGCAGCGCTGAAGGGCGATGCGTCCGCGGCCTACGAAATCGGCGTGCGCTTCGCCGAGGGCAAAGGCGTGCCGGTCAACCTCGATGAAGCCGCGAAGTGGTACGACCGCGCGGCCAATGCCGGCGTCGTGCCGGCGATCTTCCGGCTCGGCACCTTCTATGAGAAGGGCCTTTCGGTGAGGAGGGACGTCGACATCGCGCGGCGCTACTACCTGCAGGCCGCCGAGCGCGGCAACGCCAAGGCGATGCATAACCTCGCCGTCCTCGATGCCGACGGCGGCGGCAAGAGCGCCGACTACAAGGGTGCGTCGCAGTGGTTCCGCAAAGCTGCCGACCGCGGCGTCGCCGACAGCCAATACAATCTGGGCATCCTCTATGCCCGCGGCATCGGCGTCGACCAGAACCTCGCCGAGTCCTTCAAGTGGTTCAGCCTCGCCGCCGCGCAGGGCGATGCCGATGCCGGCCGCAAGCGCGATGACATCGCCAAGCGGCTCGACCCGCAGTCGCTGGCGGCGGCGAAACTGGCGATCCAGACCTTTACCGCCGAGCCGCAGCCGGACGATGCGGTCAACGTGACTACCCCGGCCGGCGGCTGGGACAACGCCGCGACCCAGGCCAGCGCCGCAAAGCCGGCGGCAGCCAAGCCGGCAGCAGCCAAGCCGGCCAGGCGCGCTGCGTCCGCTCCGGCCGCGCATTAAATTAACGCCACACTGCGATATCATCCCGCATGGCGGGATGAACCTTCCCGTTGAAACTCCCTACATAGAGCCGGCCGGCCTTTCGCCGGCCGCAACGCGGAAGAGGTATTCGTGGACGACCGCCAGCAACGAGGCAGTGGCCTGCCGGTGCCGCCGAAGCGGCCCTGGGATCGGCCTGCGCCAGCGCCAAGGCGGGAGCTCGAGGAAGAAGCCCCTGCCGAAGGTACTGGCGCGCTCGGCTTCCTGCGCCGCCACCTGATGTCGGTGGTGATCTTCCTGCTGGTCGCTTCCGGCATCCTCATCCAGGCTTGGCGCGATCTATCGCGCCCGGACGCCTGGGATTACTGGAAGGATCTCTATTCCACCCCGAGCATGACGTCGTCCGCCGTCGACAATGTCGAGTTCGACAGCCGCCGCCGCAACGCGCTCGTCCTGCGCGGCAAGATCGGTCCGGCCGCGGCAAGCTGGTTCCGTGAGCGGCTGGATGAAGCCAGGCTCAAGCCCGGCGACCTCGTGCTGCTCTCCTCCCCCGGCGGCGATCTGGCTCAATCGGTGATCATGGGCGAGATCATCCGATCCCGCGGACTCGTCACCGCCGTCGGCACGGTCGATTCCGCCGGAGAGATCCGGTCCGGCTCCTGCGCCAGCGCCTGCGTGTTCGTCTTTGCCGGTGGTGCGATGCGCTATGGCATCGCGGGCTCCCGGCTTGGGGTCCACCGCTTCACGACGCGCGGCGAAGGCGGCGGCGATCCGGTGGCCGACACGCAGCGGACCACGGGACTGGTGCTCGCCTATCTGAAGCGGATGGGCATCTCAGCCTCGCTGGTGGAGGCGATGTCGGCGACCGCCGACATCCACTGGCTGGATTCACGGCAGGCGATCGAGATGAACCTCGTCACCGCGGAGGCCCGCGGGCCGCGCAGCTGACGCCGCCCCTCGGCCATCGATCCGGCCACCGCGGCCCCCGCCGCCCGGCCGGGGGAACAAAATATTGCCGATCCACGGATTCTTTAGTCCCGTCCGCGGCCGAATTCGGTTATGGAGGGGCGCGGCTACAGGTCCGTGCTCGCTCCCCGCGCGCGTCATGCGGATTTCCCTGGCGGCAGATGCTCGACCGATAACCTCGCCGCGGCCGGCCTTGGGCCGCCTCTCGCGGCCCCAATAAGAAGCGACCGCGCGTGCAGCTCTTCCTTCCCATCGCCGACATTCCGGTCAATGTCTTCCTGATCCTGGCGATGGGTGCGGCGGTCGGCTTCGTGTCCGGCATGTTCGGCATCGGCGGCGGGTTCCTGATGACGCCGCTGCTGATCTTCGTCGGCATCTCCCCGGCGGTCGCGGTCGCCTCGGTGTCCAGCCACATCGCGGCGTCCTCGATGTCGGGCGCGATCTCCTATTGGCGAAGGCGCTCGATCGACCCGGCGCTGGCCGCGGTGCTGCTGACCGGCGGCAGCATCGGCACGTTGCTGGGCGTAACGACCTTTACCTGGCTGCGCTCCCTGGGCCAGCTCGATCTCTTGATCGCGCTCTCCTACGTGATCCTGCTCACCAGTGTCGGCGGCCTGATGTTCTGGGAAGGCCTGCGCGCAATGCTGCGTGCCAACCGCGGCAAGCCGGTTCCGATGCGCCGTTCCGGCAGCCATGGCTGGATTCATGGCCTGCCGCTGAAGGTGCGCTTCAAGCGTTCCAAGATCTATCTGTCGGTCATCCCAGTGGTCGTGGTCGGCTTCGTGATCGGCTTCATCGGCGCCATCATGGGCATCGGCGGCGGCTTCATCCTGGTGCCGCTGATGATCTACGTCCTGCGCGTGCCGACCTCGACCGTGATCGGAACCTCGATGGTGCTCACGCTGGTCACCATGCTGTTCGCTACCATGCTGCATGCAATGACCAACCACCTGGTCGACGCCGTGCTGGCGCTGATCCTGATGGTCGGCGGCGTCACCGGGGCGCAGTTCGGGGCGCGGGCAGGACAGAAGATCCGAGGCGAGAATCTGCGCCTGCTACTCGGCCTGCTCGTGCTCGCGGTCGGTGTGCGCTTCGCCTTCGAGCTCGGCATCAAGCCGACCGAGCTGTTCACCGTCCGGGAAACCGGAGGCGGGACATGATGACACGACGCGCGTTCGCGATATCATCGGCCCTGGTGCTGGCGGCTACGCTTGCGGCGGGGCCTGCGCGCGCCGAAAAGCTGATCGTGTCGGTGTCCAACCACCGCGTCACGGTGACCCCGAACTATTCCGGCGAGGAACTCGTGCTGTTCGGCTCGGTGGAGAAGGATGCTTCTACGCCGGCGAACCGGAACTACGACCTCGTCGTCACCGTCTCGGGCCCGCGCGCCGATATGGTGACGCGGCGCAAGGAGCGCCGCTTCGGCATCTGGATCAACACCGATTCCCGCCAGTTCCTGCAGGTGCCGACCTATCTTGCCATCTTCTCCAACCGCCCGATCGACGCCATCGCCCCGCCCGAGGTGCAACGGCGGCAGCAACTGGGCATGAACAATGTCGTGCTGACCCAGCGTGTCGGCCCCGACTATGCAGACGTCGTACCCTCGGATCCCTTCCGCTCCGCCTTCGTGCGGCTGCGCTCGCAGCACGGACTCTATCGGGAGTCGAGTTCGGCGGTGACGTTCCTCACCCCGACGCTGTTCCGCACCGGCATTCCGCTGCCGGGCGAGGTGCCGATCGGCACCTACACCGTCGACATCAAGCTGTTCTCCGACGGACAGCTGGTGACACGCACCGAAACCGCGTTCGAGATCGTCAAGGTCGGCTTCGAGCAGTTCGTCGCCAGCAGCTCGCGGCAGAACGGTTTTGCCTATGGTCTTGCCACTGTCGCCATGGCGCTGATGACGGGCTGGATGGCCTCGATCGTGTTCCGGAAGGATTGAGCCAGACCCTCATGGTGAGGAGCGCGTCTTCGCGCGTCTCCGGACGATGCTTCGCATCGCCGGGCGAACCATGAGGCCCCGCTGTCGCATGCGGCCATCCTTCGAGACGGCCGCTGCGCGGCCTCCTCAGGATGAGGACGGAATGCGCGGGGAAATCTAGAAGAGCCAACCGACCGCCATCGCCACCACACTCACCGCCATCGCCGCGGTCGAGAGCCAGCCCAGCCAATGGAGCGGTCCGCCGATCACGAAGTGCCCCATCACGTTCCTGTGGCGGGCCATCAGCATCAACAGCACCATCACGGGCACGGCGAGCACACCGTTGATGACAGCGCTCCAGTACAGTGCCGAAATCGGGCTGATCGGCGTGAAGTTGAGCGCGATGCCGAGGCCGCCGGACAGCGCCAGCACGGAGTAGAAGGCGGCCGCCTCCTTCGGCTTGCGCCCCAGTCCCACCCGCCACTGCCTCCCCTCTCCGACGGCGTAGGCCGTGGCGCCCGCCAGAACGGGAATTGCAAGCAGTCCCGTGCCGACGATGCCGAGCGCGAAAATCCATTCCGCAAACGGCCCGGCAAGCGGGCGCAGGGCTTCGGCGGCCTGCGCCGACGTCTCGATGTCGGTCTTGCCGGCGGCGTGCAGCGTTGCCGCGGCCGTGAAGATGATCGAAAGCGCGATCACGTTCGAGAACGCCATGCCGACAATGGTGTCGGCGCGGATGCGGGAAAACTCCCGGTGCGCACCGTAATGTTTTTCGATCAGCGGGCGCTTGGTTTTGTCGACACGCTGATCTTCCGCTTCCTGCGAGGCCTGCCAGAAGAACAGGTAGGGCGAGATCGTGGTGCCGAGAATCGCAACGATGGTAGTGAAGTAGTCGCCGCTCCAGCTGATCTGTGGCAGCAACGTGCCGGTAATCGCCTCTTTCCACGACACGTGCGCAAAGGCGAGCGCGGCGACATAGGCGAACAGCGACAGCGTCAGCCATTTCAGCGCCGCAACGTAGCGCTTGTAGTCAAGGAAGATTTGCGCCGCCACCGAGATCACGCCATAGAGCACGACATAGAGGATGGCCTGCCCGCCGACGAGCAGTCTGGTCGCATCCGCCATCGCCGCCAGATCGGCCGCGATGTTGATCGTGTTCGCGGTGAAGAGCAGCGCCACGACGGTGACGAGCACCCCGCCGGAATAGTGCCGGCAAACGTTGCCGGAAATGCCGCACCCCGTAACGCGGCCGACGCGCGCCGAAATCTCCTGGATCGCGGCCATCAGTGGAAAGGTCAGCAGCATCGTCCAGCCGATGCCGTAGCCGAGCTGCGCGCCGGCCTGGCTGTAGGTGCCGATGCCCGAGGGGTCGTCGTCCGAGGCCCCGGTGATCAGGCCGGGCCCGAGCGACTTGAGGAAGGCGCGGAAGCTGAATGGCTTGCGAGGCGTTGGAGCCTGCTCTGTTTCGCCGGACTTACCGTGCGCATGTTGCGCGGATTTTGCGTGCTCTGACATGTCGTGCTCTCGGCCGTAGCGACAACGGCCCGGGCCGGGGCCCGGTTCCCTGTGGGGAACCTGGCGCAGAATCACGACATCGGCTTTGACGCTACGCAATTACCGTTCGCACGCCCGGCTCCAGCAAGCGGAGCCGCGGGCCAAAGCCGAGCGCGTCGAAAGCGGCGCGCAAGTCCTTTGCGCTCTGCTTGAAGTGGGCCCAACCGTCGGTGTGGACGGGCACGATCAGCGCGCCAGCAAAGGCGCGCGCGGTCTCGATGGTGTCGTTGGTGCCCATGGTGAGATGGAACGGGCCGCGGGTCTGCGCGGCGCCGGCAAAGGGCAGCACCACGCCGCAATCGAAGCGTCGCGCGACCTCGGCGACGCCGTCATACCAGACGGTATCGCCGCTGACGTAGACCGGCCGGCTGCCGGGCCTGCTCGAAGCAACGACGAAGCCAACCACGTCGCCCGCGAGCGGCTCGATCCCCGCCGGGCCGTGACGCGCGGGCGTCGCCGTGATGGTCAGTGCCACTCCGTTCTTGCCGGTAAGCTTTGTCGACGCCCAGGGCGCAAAGCCTTCTGCGTGGCCGCTCAGACGTTTGGCGCCGATCTCGGTGGTCAGCACGCGTTTTGCCTTCGCAAGGAAATCACGCCCGGCATGATCGAGATTGTCGGAATGCTGGTCGTGACTGAGCAGCACGGCATCGACTTCACCGATCTGGTCTGCCGCAAGCGCAGGGCCGGTGAGCTTCTCCAGCTTCACATGCGGCAATTGATAGGCGCCGGGCGCGTCGAATGTGGGATCCGTGAGCAGGCGGAAGCCGTCGATTTCGATCAGTGCAGTGGGCCCGCCGATCAGGGTGATGGTGACGGACATGGTCAGCTCCTTTGCGAGACCGACACGGCGGGACGCGTCACCAGATAAATGCCGAGCGCGACGGGAACGATCCCGGCGAGGTCGCGCAACTCGACGTGTTCGCCGAGCACGAGCCAGGCGAACAGCATGCCGAGCGGCGGCATCAGGAAGTGCCAGGCGCTGGCGGCGGTGGCGCCGTAGACCTTCAGCGGATGAAACCACAGGAGATAAGCGAGGATCGAGCCGCCGAGCACGAGGAAGGCGAAAGCGCCAAGCAGCCGCGCGCTCGGGACGATGTCATTGACGTCGGCGAATGCCGCGGCGAACGGCACCAGCGCAAGGCCGCCGGCGAGATTCTGGATGCCGTTGCCGATCCAGAGGCTTCCCTTCGGCGCGAGCAGCTTGAACAGGATGGTGCCGGCCACGATCGAGGCGAGCGAGGCCAGCGTGAACAGCATGCCCTCGAGATGATCGGTGCCGACGGAAAGCCGGTGCCAGACGATGAAGGTGACGCCGGCAACACCAAGCAGCAGGCCGAACGCCTTGCGCCAGGTCATGACCTCGCCAAGAAAGAGCGCGGCGAGCACGGCGGTGAACACCGGATTGGCGCTGACAACGAGACCACCAATTCCGGCAGAGACCGTCTTCAACCCGGTGTAGCCGAGGCCGAGATAGAGCGCGTTGTTGGCAAGCCCAAGCAACGCATAGACGGCGACATCGCGCAGGCTGAGGTCGAATGCCTCCCGGCGCAGGGCTGATATGCCCGCAATCAGGATACCGGCGAGCAGGAAGCGCGCGGCGAGCAGGATCAGCGGCGGACAGTCGGTGACGCCGATCTTGCCGGCCACGAAGGCAAAGCTCCAGAGCAGGCAGAACAGGCCGATGAGAAACGGCAGAAAGTTGAATTGGGCGCGGGAAACCGCGACGGACGGCGCGAGCGACATGCGGGAATTCTCCTTGCTCGAGGGAGATAGGCTCGCGCGTTGCCATTTGGAAATTAAATGATAGACTGATCTTCAGTGGATTTCTGAATGGAGCATTGCCATGCTCGATCTCGAACTGCTGCGCAGCTTCGTCTCGGTGGTGGATGCCGGCGGCTTCACCCGTGCGGGCGAGCGCGTCCACCGCACGCAGTCCACCGTGAGCCAGCAGATCAAGCGGCTGGAGGAAGATGTCGGCCAGCCGCTGCTGATCCGCAGCGGCAAGGACGTGATGCCGACCGAAGCCGGCGAGCGGCTGCTGTCATATGCGCGACGCCTGCTGGCCTTGGCTGAGGAGGCGCGTGACGTGCTGGCGCGGCCGGGCAATGAAGGCGCGGTGCGGCTCGGAGTCCCTGAGGACTTCGCCGCCTACCGGCTGGCAAAACTGCTCGCGGCTTTTTCGCGCTCGCATCCCTCGCTGCGGCTCGACGTGTGCGCCGGCCAGAGCGCCAATCTCAAGCGCGATCTCGAACGCGGCGAGCTTGACCTCGCGCTGTTCAAGCGCGCCGCCGGCGAGAAGGGCGGCATCGCGGTGTGGCCGGAGCGCGTGCACTGGGTGACCAGCAGGAGCCACGCGCGCGACACCCGCACCGGCTCGGTGCCGCTGATCGGATTCCCTACCGGCTGTCTCTACCGCGCCGGTGCGATCCATGCGCTGGAAAGCGCCGGGCGTACCTGGCACATGGCCTACACATCCTCAAATCTCTCCGGCATCCAGGCCGCCGTCGCCGCCGGCATGGGCCTGAGCATCTTGTCCGAGATGGCGATCCAGGCCGATCACCGCGTGCTGACAGCAAAGGACGGCTTTGCGCCGATCGACAGGACGGAAGTCGCGCTGGTTGCGGCACCCGACGCCAGTCCCGCGACGCTGCGGCTGGCGGACCGGCTCGCGGAGTTTTGCGAGACCGTGCAGAAGAAGGCGGCGTGACGCCGAGGCGTTGCGACGTGTTCAACTGTCGTTCCGGCTCGCGCTTCGCGTGGCCGGGACGACAGGGGTGGATGTCTTGAAACGCTCGGCCATGTCGGGCGGGTTTGCCTGGCTCGGGGCCCGCAGCGGAAGCGTCATGCAGATAGTCGTGCCTTTTCCCGGCGCCGAGATCAGCGTGATCCGGCCGCCGAGCTGTTGGATCACCAGCGTATGGACGATGTACAAGCCGAGCCCGGTGCTGCCTTCGGCACGCCTGGTGGTAAAGAAGGGATCGAAAACGTGGCGCTGAACTTCCTCCGGAATGCCGCGGCCATCATCCGAGAAGGTGACCTCGACCTGTTCCATGCCGAAGCGGCGCGCCTTGATCGATATGTTTCCGCCAGTCCCGTCGGCGAAGCCATGAATGATGGCGTTGAAGAAGAGGTTGGTCAGCACCTGCCCATAGGGGCCGGGGAAGCTGTCGATGACGACATCCGAGGGAATCTCGATCGCAAGTGTAGCGTTGGATTTCAGCAAGCGCGAGCGCACGCTTGCGGCAACCTGCTCGGTCGCCTGTTTGAGGTCGAAGGCGCGCCGGGCGTCGCTGCTCCGGTCAACCGCGACCTGCCTGAACGATTGAATCAAACCGCCCGCGCGGTGCAGGTTCGCGACCAGCTGTTCGGTGGCGGCGCGACAACTGTCCGCGAACTCGATGAGAAAGGCGCGCCGTACCTGGCCCGAGGCGATCTGCTGAGCAAAGTCGGCGCTGCGATGCGCCAGCGTCGATGCCACCGTGAGGCTGTTGCCGATGGGGCTGCTGATTTCGTGCGCCACCCCGGCGACCAGGCCGCCGAGTGCCGCGAGTTTTTCGGTTTCAATGAGATAGCGCCGCGTTTCGCTGGCGTGCAGGGCTAGTTCGGCCAACCTTCGCTTGTCACGGAATTCGGCAAACAGCGCCGCCAGAACCGATGCGCCGATCGTCACCAGGAGAATGCTGACCTGGGCCGCCTCGACCCGTTCGGCCGACGGACCCGGACTACCGAAATAGCCGATGCCATAGATGGTCGTCCAAACGATCGAAAAGCTGACGATGAACGCGGCCGCGGCGGCGAAAACCGGCTGGCAGCGAGCCGCAAGCCACAGCAGCGGCCCGAACACCACCGCTACCAGCCCAAAGGTCTCCAAGAGCTCGGACCGCAGGAAGATCGCAATTCCACTCGCCAGGGCCAGCGCAGCGACCGCCAAGGCACCTTCGACCAGTTCACTCGTCGACGGCCGGTCGCGCGAGGCCGCGCCAAGCTCGATCAGCAACGGTGCAACCGTGAGGATTCCAAGCCCATCCGATGCGAACCAGTGCTGCCAGATCGTGACAACCGGCGTCGTCGTGCTGTGAAACAGCTTGAACGTCAGCGCCCCGCCGATTCCCGAGACGGCGGCCCCGATGATCGCTGCCGCCACCAGTCCCAGCACATTGCCCGGCTTGTTCAGCCTGAAGTCCGAACCGAAATATTGCTCGACGAGCCATGCGGTCAGCACGGCTTCCCCCGCGTTGCACACGCCGAAGAGAACGGCGCTCCAGACGTTGCGGTCGCCAAAGAGATTTGCCGCAATGGTTGCAGCCATGGTGCCGACAATGACCGGCCATCGCGCCCGGGATCCGAGGGCGATCAGGACGCCGGCGGAGACACCCGCGGCAGGCCAGAAAACGGCAACGCCCTCGGGTTTGGCCAGCAGGGCAAGGCTGAGCCGTGCTGCCAGGAAATAGACGATGCCGACGCCGGCAGCCAACGCAAGCAAGCCCGTCCACGGCCGCGCGTCGATGCCGGCAGGCAGCCTCTGCTGAACCCGTTCTGGTAGCTCCTGACGCACCCCCGTGTTCCCTCCACCAAGGTCCTAATAGCACAAGACGTGCGCGACTGCCGCCCCAACGCCGCGTTCGATTCCGTCGAAAAAGTGTCATCGTGCGGTGGTGGCTTTACCCGATACCGGCCCGGCGACGCCACGGCTGGCGACTCATTAGCGAAATTTTGCGAGACCCTGCAGAAGCCGACGCGAGGCTATGCGTGTTCGACGACAGCTTCTTTGGCAAGGATCCAGCCCGAGATCCCGTATGACGAACTCAACTCAAAAGCCTGTATTCGCTTTGCCTTCAGCGATTGCGCCGCAGAGGCGAGATTAGCCGCCCACGGACCGGGTGCTCCGGCCAGACGATAAGACTCTGCAATCCGCGAACCATATGCACCCAGCAAATGCTCGATGGGAACGCATTCCAGTGAAAAGATGATGTTTCCAAATGCGTCGTTCTCGAACTGATATCCTTCGACGCCGGCAAAAACGATCGTCCGAACCGGCAATCCCCTGTTTGCCTCGACCCGTTCATCACGTCTCGCACGAAGCTTGATCCGACGAGCCTCACAATCGACTTCATATGAGACAAGGAAGTTGTCGTGCAATGAGGGCAGCTCTGCCATCTCAATAGCACCGTGACGCCACGATGGCGTGCAGTCTGTTGTCGCCAAGCACATGCGCCATAAAGTCCGGCGCGCCGAAGATTTTGGTGAAGGCTTGGTCGCGGATACTCAAGCCCCCGGCATACGCGCCGAAGGCCGGCATCACGGCGCGCTCGCCGTCGCTGGCAAAGCAGCGCCGTTCGGTGGCGCGGCCGCGGGTGGCGACGCGGGCCTTGGGGTGCAGGTGGCCTGCGATCTCGCCGAAGGCGCCCGACGGTTCGTGCCGGAAAGCGATCGGGCCGATGCAGACTTCGCTGGCAACGACGCCGCCGAGGTCGGACGGCAGCGCCGGATCATGATTGCCGGCAATCCAGATCCAGTCGCGGCCGACCTGCATTGCCGTGATGGCGCCGCGATCCATATCGGACAGACGCCGGTGCGCATCGCGGTCATGAAAACTGTCGCCGAGCGCGATCACCATGCGCGGATCGTGGCGGGCGATCACGGCGGCGAGCCGGCCGAGCGTCGCGACCGTGTCGTATGGCGGCAGCAGCACGCCGCGCGCGGCGAAGCTCGAGCCTTTCTCCAGGTGCAGATCAGAGACGACCAGCAGCCGCTGCGCCTCCCAATAGAGCGCGCCGGATAGATCGGCGACGAGTTCGACGCCCGCGACGTCAATGTCGCTTGTGGTAGCAATAGCGACTGCAACATCCTTCGTCATGGCCGGGCATAGCCGTCTGAAGGACGGCGTCGCTTCCGCTCGCCTATGCCCGGCCATCCACGTTCTTGTCGCGGCAAGAAAGACGTGGATGCCCGGGTCAAGCCCGGGCATGACGGTGTGGTGGCAATCGCGCGCAACACTTGCATTCCTAAGTCATCGCTTCCCGCACCAACTCGTCGGCGGCTTCCGCCAGCAGCTCGTCAGCCGCTTCGCCGTAAACGGATTCGCGGCCGATTTCCAGCATCACGGGCACCGCGAGCGGCGAGACGTGATCGAGTTCCCGGTGAGTGATTCGTCCCTGGATTCGCGTGAGCATATCACCCAGACGCTTGAGGTCGAGGAGCCCGGTGGCGGCGTCGGCGCGGGCGGCGCGCAGTAGCACGTGGTCGGCCTGGTGCTTGCGCAGCACGTCATAGACGAGGTCGGTCGAGAACAGCACCTGGCGACGGCTCTTCTCCTCGCCGGTGAAGCGGCGCGGGATCAGGCCCGAGATCAGCGCGCAGTTGCGGAAGGTGCGCTTCATCAGCGCGGACTCGGCAAGCCATGCCTCGAGATCGTCGCCGAGCATGTCGGGCGCAAAGAGATTTGCGAAATCGATCCCGCCGTGACGGACCAGATGCGAGATGTCGCCGAGGCCCCAGATCGCGAGCGCATATTCGTTGGCGACAAAGCCGAGCGGACGGGCACGGGCGCGCTCCAGCCGGCGCGTCAGGAGCATGCCGAGCGTCTGGTGCGCGAGGCGGCCCTCGAAGGGATAGCAGACCATGTAATGCTTGCCACCGCGCGGGAAGGTTTCGATCAGCAACTCCCGCACGGCGGGAACGCGGGAGAAGTCACGCTGCAGCGACAGCCAGTCGCGCACCTGTTCCGGCAATGCATTCCACTGGCGGCGATCATCCAGCAATTTGCGCACGCGCTCGGCCAGATAGGTGGACAGCGGAAACTTGCCGCCGGCATAGGCCGGCACTTTCGCGTCCTTGTCGTTGGCACGGGAGACATAGACCTGGTCTTCCACCAGCGCCTCGTAACGCACTACCTCGCCGGCGAACACAAAGGTATCGCCGACGACGAGGCCCTCGATGAAATATTCCTCGATCTCGCCGAGAATCTTGCCGCCGCGGCCGATCATGCCGGTGTGGCCGCTTCCGCCGCCGCGCGAGCGCACCAGCTTCACCTTCAGCATCGCCTCCTCGACGATGGTGCCGACATTGAGCCGGTAGCTCTGCCGCACGCGCGGATTGGCGACGCGCCACCTCCCCTGCTTGTCCTGCTTGATGCGCGCAAAGCGCTCATAGGTCTTCAGCGCATAGCCGCCGGTGGCGACGAAATCGATGATGTCGTCGAAATCGGCGCGCGAGAGATTGGCGTACATCGCCGAGGTGATGATCTCCGCAAAGAGCTCGTCGGCAAGAAACGGCTCGCCGCAGGCGCAGCCGAGCACGTGCTGCGCCAGAACGTCGAGCGCGCCGGTGCGCAGTGGCGGCGTGTCCTGGGCATTCTCGGCGATGGCGTCGATGGCGACAGCGCATTCCAGCACCTCGAACCGATTGGCCGGGATCAGCACCGCGCGCGAGGGCTCATCCAAGCGATGGTTGGCGCGGCCGATCCGTTGCATCAGGCGCGAAGCGCCCTTTGGCGCGCCGACATTGATGACGAGATCGATGTCCCCCCAGTCGATGCCGAGGTCGAGCGAGGAGGTGCAGACCACGCCGCGCAGCTTGCCAGCGGCCATGGCATCCTCGACCTTGCGGCGCTGGGCGACGTCGAGCGAGCCGTGATGCAGCGCGATGGCGAGGCCATCGTCGTTCATGCGCCAGAAATCCTGGAACAGCATTTCGGCCTGGCTGCGGGTGTTGACGAAGATGAGCGTGGTCTTGTTGCGCTTGATCAGTTCGTACATTTCGCCGAGCGCATGGCGCGCGGTGTGGCCGGCCCAGGGCAGCCGTTCCCTGGTGTCGAGCATTTCCACGATCGGCGCCGCCGCGCCGCCGGCAACGACAATGTCGGCGGATACCGACTTGCCCTCATGCTGCGGCATCAGGAAGCGCGCGAGCTGTTCGGGCTCGGCGACGGTGGCCGACAGGCCGATGGCGCGCACGTCGGGCGCGATGCGCCAGAGCCGCGCCAGGTCGAGCGAAAGCAGATCGCCGCGCTTGGAGGTGACCAGCGCATGCAGCTCATCCAGCACGATGCGTTTGAGCGAGGAGAACAGATATGGCGCGTCGTCGGAAGCAAGCAGCAATGCGAGCTGCTCGGGCGTGGTGAGCAGGATGTCCGGCGGATAGCGCCGCTGCCGTTGCCGCCGCGACACCGGCGTATCGCCGGTGCGGGTCTCGACCTTGATCGGCAAGCCCATCTCGGCGATCGGTGTGTCGAGGTTGCGGGCGATGTCGACCGCGAGCGCCTTCAGCGGCGAGATGTAGAGGGTGTGCAGCCCGCCGCTGCGCTTCACGCCGCGGCCGGTGGAGACGAGGCCCTTGCCATCTGCCGCCATGGGAGACGAAAGCTCCACCAATGTCGGCAAAAATCCCGCCAGCGTCTTGCCGGCGCCGGTCGGGGCGATCAGCAGCGCCGAGCGGTCGTCGCGCGCCTTTGCCAGCAGCGCCAGCTGATGCTCGCGCGCCGACCAGCCGCGCGCCGCGAACCATCTCTGGAAACGTTCCGGCAGCAGCGCCGCCGTCGCCGGGGGCGCTGTTTCTGTCCAGGAAAAGAGATCGGGCGACGGCACGGGGCAAGAGGTAAGCCGTGGCAGCGGGTTCGTCGAGGTCCCCGCCACCCACTCCGCGGTCATGCCCGGGCTCGTCCCGGGCATCCACGTCTCGCGTTCGCGGCGCCGAAGACGTGGATGGCCGGGTCAAGCCCGGCCATGACGGGGCAGCGTCTCTCCCCTCATCCTGAGGAGCGCGCCTTGGCGCGCGTCTCGAAGGATGAAGACCACCGGCCAGGCCTCATGGTTCGAGACGCCCTACGGGCCCCTCACCATGAGGGGTTGGAACCTACTCCGTCACCGGCTTGTCGGAGATGTCCCAGTCCTTGCCGTTGAAAGTCGAGATGTAGAGCGTCTTCATCGGCGTGTAGTCCGTCGGGGTGTAGCTGAAATTGACGCCGTCGAGGAAGTACGGCGAGTGGAAGCCGGCGAGCGTGGTCGCATGCTTCAGCACATTGGCGCGGGTGAGATCGTCGCCGCAGCGGCGCAGGATTTCCGCCATGGTCGCAACCTGGCCATAGCCGGCGAAGGCGATGGTGTTGTCGGGGTCGACGGTCGGCAGATATTTCTTGCGCAGCTCCTCGAACGCCATCACGTCGGGATCCTTCTCCCAGCGCGGCACGCCGACTTCCTTGGCGTAGCGGATGGCGACGATGTCCTTGGCATTCTCGAAGCCGGCCGCGGAGAGGATCGAGCGGCCGGTCGAGCCGGCCGACAACAGCTGCAGCGGCTTCCAGCCCAGCTCCGCCACCTTCCGGATCGACTGCGACGTCGCCTTGCCGGTGGTGATGTTATAGAAAACGTCGGCGCCCGACTTGGAGAGGTTGATGACCTGCGAATCGATCGTCGGCTCGGTGAGGTCGTAGGTCTGCTCGATGATCACCTTGGCGGTGCCGCCGGCCTCTTCCAGCACCTTCTTGAACGGCCCGAGGAAGTCGCGGCCGAAATCGTCGTTCTGGTAGAGGATGCCCACTTTCGCGTTCGGCTTCACCGCTACGACATGCTTGGCCAGGATGCGCGCCTCGGTCGGATAAAGCGGCAGGCCCGCCATGGTCCATTTGAAGTTCTTCGGATCGTTCCACTTGGAGGCGCCGGTGTTGAGCAGGAGCTGCGGCACGCCCTTGGAATTGAGATATTTGTGCACGGCGGTCTGCGGCGCGGTGCCGAGCGAGCCGAACAGGGCCAGCACTTCTTCCTGCTCGACCAGACGGCGCGTCGCCTCGACGCATTTCGGCGCGCTGTAGGCGTCGTCCATGGTGAAGAATTTCACCTTGCGTCCGTTGATGCCACCCTTCTCGTTCAGCATCTGGAAATAGGCTTCGCCGACGCGCCCGAGCACACCGTAAAGCGAGCCAGGGCCGGAATGCGGCACGGTCTGGCCGAGCTTGATTTCGGTATCGCTGGCGCCGGGATCGTATTTCTTTTCCGCAGCCCAGACGTAAGGCGCGGGCAGCACGGAAGCGGCGATGGCGGAGAGCGCAGTGGCGCCGAATTCGCGCCGGTTCTGTTTGTTCTTCATTGTTGTTTCTCCCTGAGGGAGAATTAGTCGAACATTTAATTAACTGCTGCAATAGCCGTTGGCCGCCGTAATGCCGCCATTCGCAATACGCCTAGCGTGTAGACTCAAGTTTTCGCCGCCACGACCACAAGGCCGGGTACCGGAACGTCAGCCTCGTCGCGCGGCGAGGCTTCCTTGAGATGCACGAGCTCGAGGCCTGCGCCTGCGACTGCCGCGTGCACATGTTCCGCGGCATGGGCGTAGCGCAGACCATCGCCGAGAATGACGCCATCGCCCGGATGCGTCTCCGTCGTGAAGGCGAACAGGCCGTCGGGCGCGAGCACACGGTGCGCCTGGCTGAACACCGGCGCGAGATCGGCGACATAGACCATGGCGTCGGCCGCGAGAACAAGATCGGCGCCGGCATCGCCCTTGCTCGCGAGGCCAGCCAGCATGTCGGCCACCTCAAGCTCGGCATACAGATTGGAGGCGCGCGCCTTCTCGATCATGCGGGGCGACAGATCGATGCCGACGAAACGGTCGACATTTTTGGCGAAGGCCGCCGCACCAAGGCCGGTGCCGCAGCCGAGATCGATGCCGCGCTTGAAGAAGGCCGGCTTCTTGGCGGTAGTACGCACCGCGAGCACCGCCTTGAACAGCAGCGAAGGGCCGCGATAGCGCAGATCATTGACCAGCGCGTCCTCGAAGCGCGGCGCATACTGATCGAATAGCGACTGCACATAGCCGGCAGGCATGGCCGAGAGCGGCTCGGCACCAAGCTGCATCAGGCGCAGGGCGGCGCCGTGGCGATCCTGCGGATCGGCGTCGCGCGCCTTCCGGAAAGCTTCCACCGCCGCCTCCCGCTCGCCGAGCTGTTGCCGGATTTCGCCGAGGGTGAACCAGGCGGAGGCGAATTGTGGGGCCAGCTCGATCGCCTGCTGCAGCAGATCGACCGCCGCCGGCAGGTCGCCGCGCAGCTGCAAGTCGCGCGCGAAATCGTACCGGCGGTCGGCAATCAGATCGCCGGAGGACAGGAACAGGCGCGCTGGCATGCAGATGAAAATTTCTCCGGGATGGATGCGCGGGTCAAGGGCCGCGCATGACGGCTAAACATCGCAGCCGGCGTGCCTATATTACCGGGATGCGCCCGCAAGACATCCTGATGCGTACTCCGGCCGGCCTGTGCTGCAAGCCGGGCGGTTTCCACATCGACCCGGTGCGGCCGGTGGAGCGGGCCGTGATCACCCATGGCCATTCCGACCACGCCCGGCCCGGCCATGGTGCAGTGCTGGCGACGCAGGAGACGCTCGACATGATGCGGCTGCGCTATGGCGAGAATTTCGCCGGGCGCACGCAGGCGGTTGCCTATGGCGAGGAGGTCAGGGTCGGCGATATCAGGATCAAGTTTCATCCTGCGGGGCATGTACTGGGCTCGGCCCAGATCGCCGTGAGCTGCAAGGACACCTGCATCGTCGCCTCCGGCGACTACAAGGATGCGCGCGACCCCACCTGCGTTCCGTTCGAACTCGTGCCCTGCGATGTCTTCATCACGGAAGCGACCTTCGGCCTGCCGGTGTTCAGGCATGGCGACGCGGCGGAGGAAGTGAGGAAGCTGCTGGCATCCGTCAAACTGTTTCCGGAGCGGGCGCATCTGGTCGGCGCCTATTCGCTCGGCAAGGCGCAGCGCGTGATCGCGCTGCTCCGCGAGGCCGGCTACGACGCGCCGGTCTACCTGCATGGCGCGATGGAGACGATCACGCAGTACTATCAGAGCCGCGGCATCGCCCTCGGCGAGCTGCGGCCGGTGCGCGGGATGAAGAAAGCCGACCTCGCCGGCACCATCACGCTGGCGCCACCCTCCGCGACATCGGATCTGTGGACGCGCAGGTTTCCCGATCCGGTGACCGCCTTCGCCTCGGGCTGGATGCGCGTGCGCGCCCGCGCCCGCCAGCGCGGGGTCGAACTGCCGCTGGTGATCTCTGATCATGCCGACTGGGACGGGTTGACGGCGACGATCGCGGCGACCGGCGCCGGCGAGGTATGGGTCACCCACGGCCAGGAAGATGCGCTGGTGCACTGGTGCACGGCCAAAGGCCTAGCCGCGCGGCCGCTCGACCTTGTCGGCTATGGCGATGAGGATGAGGGCGAAGCCGCTGTCTCCAGCGAGACAGACGCATGAACCGCTTCGCCGAATTGCTGGACCGCCTTGCCTATGAGCCCGGCCGCAACAACAAGCTGCGGCTGATCACGGCGTATTTTCGCGAGGTCGGCGATCCCGACCGCGGCTATGCGCTGGCGGCGCTGACCGGCGCGCTGTCGTTCAAGCACGCCAAGCCCGGCTTGATCCGCGACCTCATTGCCGAGCGCACCGATCCCGTGCTGTTCGGGCTATCCTACGACTATGTCGGCGACCTCTCGGAGACGGTGGCGCTGATGTGGCCGAAGGCGGCGCCGCCAACCGGCCACAACAATCCCCCTCCCCCAACACTGACAGAAGTCGTCAGCACGCTGCGCATGCTGGGCAAGACCGAGCTGCCTAAGCAGCTGTCGCGCTGGCTGGATGAACTCGACGAGACCGGACGCTGGGCGCTGCTAAAACTCGTCACCGGCGCGATGCGGATCGGCGTCTCGGCGCGGCTGGCGAAGACGGCAGCTGCCGCGCTCGGCGACAAGGATCCACACGAGGTCGAGTTGATCTGGCCGGGGCTCGCGCCGCCCTATCTCGATCTCTTCGCCTGGCTGGAAGGGCGGGGCGACAAACCGGTCAACCGCGATGCCGCACCGTTCCGCCCGGTGATGCTGGCGCATGCAATCGAGGACGAGGATTTCAAAAATCTTGATCCCGCCGATTTCATCGCGGAATGGAAATGGGACGGCATCCGTGTGCAGGCGGTGAGCGGCCGGGATGCCAATGGCCATCTGCAGGCGCGGCTCTATTCGCGCACCGGTGAGGACATCAGCAAGAGCTTCCCGGATTTGCTGCCCTCGCTGCACCTGCCCGGCGCGATCGACGGCGAACTCCTGGTGCTGCGCGACCGGCGCGTGCAAAGTTTCAACGTTCTGCAGCAGCGGCTGAACCGAAAGGTCGTCTCGCCCAGGCTGCTGAAGGAATTTCCCATCCACCTGCGCGCTTATGACCTACTCGGCGACGACGAGAATGACTTGCGCGAACTGCCCTTCGCCGAGCGGCGCGAGCGGCTGGCGGCATTCGTGAAGAAACTTGACGATTCCCGCATTGACCTCTCGCCCACGGTCGCCTTCGACAGTTGGGACGCGCTGATCGCCGCGCGCGCAAATCCCGCGGGCGCCGGGGCCGGCGAGGACGCCGATGCCGTGGAAGGCGTGATGCTGAAGCGGCGCGATGCGCCCTATCTGCCGGGACGGCCGAAGGGGCAATGGTGGAAGTGGAAGCACGACCCGAATCTGATCGACGCCGTGCTGATGTATGCGCAGCGCGGCCACGGCAAGCGTTCGTCCTTCTATTCCGACTATACGTTCGGCGTGTGGACCAATGGCGAGGATGGCGAGCAGCTGGTGCCGGTCGGCAAAGCCTATTTCGGCTTCACCGACGAGGAGCTGTTGCAGATCGACCGCTTCGTCCGCCGCAACACCACGGAGAAGTTCGGGCCTGTCCGCCATGTCGTGCACGAGCCCGACCAGGGCCTGGTACTGGAAGTCGCCTTCGAAGGGCTGCAGCGCTCGCCGCGCCACAAATCCGGCGTCGCCATGCGCTTTCCCCGCATCAACCGGTTGCGCTGGGACAAGCCGCCGCGCGAGGCCGACCGGCTGGAGACGCTTGAACGCATGTTAAAGACCGTGACAGGAAATTAAGTTGCACTGCCATTGACGCACAGGCGCGGGTTCCCCATCTGCCCCGCCGTGCCTATAATGGGCGTGCATAGGCGATGGAGATTTCGATGCCGAATGACGTCAGGGATTTGCCGGCCAGCAGCGACGGCCTGTACCGCTTTCTCGGCGGCACGCCGCTGGCGGTGGCATTCCGGCTGATCCTGCTGTCGATCCTGGTCGGCGTCGTGCTCGCCGCAATCGGCTTCGATCCCTGGAATATCCTGCATTCCATCCGCCTGCTGTTCCAGCGGCTGTGGGATCTCGGTTTTGACGCCGTCAACTGGCTGTGGCGCTACTTCCTGCTTGGCGCCGTGATCGTGATCCCGGTCTGGCTGCTGACGCGAATCTTTGGCAAGCGGTAATCATCGGTAGCAACGGAGGCTCTAGCAGCCGATGCAACTGCAATTCGTCGGCTGCGGCGACGCATTCGGCTCCGGCGGCCGGTACAACACCTGCTTCCATGTCACGGGCGCGGCAGTCAATTTCCTGATCGATTGCGGCGCCTCCTCGTTGCCGGCCCTGAAGCGGCTCGGCATCGCTCGCGAGCCGATCGACCTGATCCTGATCACGCATTTCCACGGCGATCATTTCGCCGGACTGCCGTTTCTGCTGCTTGATGCGCAATTCACCCGCCGCGCCCGGCCGCTGGTCATTGCCGGGCCGCTAGGGATCGAGGCGAAGCTGAAGGCCGCGATGGAGGTGATGTTCGAGCACTCCTCCAAAACGCAGCAGCGCTTCGAGCTTTCCGTCGTCGAGCTCAAGCCGGAAAAAACGCAGAGCTTCGGCGCCGTGACTGTGACGCCGTACCCTGTCGTGCATGGCGAATCCGGCGGGCCGTTCCTCGCCTATCGCATCGAGGCGGAGGGACGGGTGATCTGCTACAGCGCCGACACCGAATGGACGGAGACGCTGATCCCGGCCGCAAGCAACGCCGATCTCTTCATCGCGGAAGCCTATTATTACGACAGGATCGTGAAAAACCATCTCAGCCTGAAAACGCTGGAGGCGCATCTCGGTGCAATCAATGCAAAGCACCTGATCCTCACCCATATGAGCGACGACATGCTGGGCAGGCTGGACAAACTGCCCCACTTGGCGGCAAAGGACGGCATGATCGTCGAACTGTAGCAGCCCTGTGAATTCCTCCTCGCACGTCACCACCAGACAAGTCTTCGCCATCGCCGGCCCCGCGATGATCGCGAACCTGACGACGCCGCTGATCGGTATCGTCTCGACCACCGCGATTGGCCGGCTCGGCGATGCCACGCTGCTCGGCGGCGTCGCCATGGCCTCAGTCATCTTCGACTGCCTGTTCTGGCTGTTCGGGTTCCTGCGCATGAGCACGGTCGCCTTCACTGCACAGTCGCTCGGCGCCGGCGAGACCAAGGAGCTGTATGCGATCCTGGTGCGCGGACTGATCGTCGCCAGCATCGTTGGCCTGGCCCTGATCGCGTTGCAGGTGCCGCTCGCCGCAATCCTGCTTGGCGCCATGGGCGGCAGCGAGGGCGTCACCCGCGCCGCGAAGACCTACTTGATCATCCGCATCTGGTCGGCGCCGCTGGCGCTTGCCAACTATGTCGTGCTGGGCTGGCTGGTCGGGCAGGCCCGCGCCACGCTGGCGCTTTCCGTGCAGATCGCCATCAACGTCATCAACATGATCGCGACAGTGCTATTGGTGCTGGTCGCCGACCTCGGCATTGCCGGCGCTGCGATCGCCGCCGTGATCGCGGAAGCCGCAGGCCTTGCCATCGGCGGGGTGATCGCTCAACGGTTGACCTCAGGCCATCCGCCGCTCTCCCGCGCCCATCTGTTCGAGCGCGACAAGCTGATGCGGATGCTCGCGGTCAATCGCGACATCATGATCCGCACCGCGGCGTTGATCGCCGCGTTCCTGTTCTTCACCGCGCAGGGCGCGCGGGCCGGCGACGTGATATTGGCGGCGAACGCCGTGCTCAACAATTTCCTCCTGGTCAGCGCATTCTTCCTCGACGGACTGGCGAACGCAGCCCAACAGCTCTGCGGCCGGGCCTATGGGGCGCGCTCGCGCGAACAGTTTTCAGG
>Ga0187815_10000131_pt1 | contig 37432 bp, 35 predicted proteins | sample NC_S_5_FD_132962 | JGI IMG/M metagenome (GOLD analysis project Ga0187815, IMG submission 132962) | Wetland sediment microbial communities from Neuse River Estuary, North Carolina, USA - ASW-S_5 | ecosystem: Environmental > Aquatic > Freshwater > Wetlands > Sediment | place: USA: North Carolina... | reverse complement strand
CTGGCCGTGCATCTTGCCGTAGGTCGCGTTCAGCGTGATGTCGTCGGTGAGGTAGGAGGTGTAGTTCAGCACCCCCATCTTGAACACGGTCTTGTTGTACTGGCCGAGGTAGGCGAAGGCGCCTTTCTGCAGCGTGCTGTAGTCGAAGTCGTAGTAGGTGCCCTGCGTCTGGTGCGCGTTCTGCAGGTAGCTCAGCGTCAGCACGTTGCTGTCGTTGATGTTCCAGTTCAGCTTGCCGAACAATTTCGGGTCATGCACGCTGAACAGGCTGGTGACGCCGTTGCCGAACTCCGGGGTGTTGCGGTACCGGCTGTCGTCCTTCTCCGCGCTCAGGAAGAAGAACAGCTTGTCCTTGATCAGCGGACCGCTGACGTAGGCGTCGTAGATCGTTTCCTGGGCGCGGTCGGCACTGCGGTACACCGCCAGGTCGCCGGGCGAATAGGCCGGGTCGCCCGCCAGCAGCGGATTGGCGTAGCGGAGGTTGTCCGGCCTGGCGCGCAGGCTGGCCGGCTGCCAGAGCACGCGCGCACCGAAGTGCCAGTCGTTGGTGCCGCTCTTGCCGATCTGGTTGATCACGCCGCCGATGGAGCGGCCGTAACGGGCGTCGTAGCCGCTGATGTAGGTCTGCTGCTGGTCGATGGCGCCATAGGGCAGGGTGACGCCACCGGAATTGTTGAGCGCCTCGGTGACGTTCATGCCGTCGACGTAGTAGGCGTTCTCCGCGGTGGAGGCGCCGCCAAACACGTTCATGGGCGTGCCGAGCGGCCCGGTGCCCAGTTCGGGCGAGCCCATGTTGACGCCCGGCGCCAGCAGGGCGATGTCCTCGGCGGTGCGTGCCAGTGGCAGCTGCTGCAGCTGCTTGGAGGTGATCGTGGTGACCTGGTTGGTGGTGGTCACGTCGATCGGCGGCGTGGCGTTGGCGGTGACCTTGATCGCATTGAGGTTCACCGCATTCGCGGAGGCGCCGGCGGCGGACGCGAAATCGACGGCCACCGCACCCGCCGCCACCGGCGTGACGTCGGTGCGGCTCTGCACGACTTTGCCGTCCTGCAGCAGCGATACCGTGTAGGTGCCGACCGGGAGGGTGATCGAATACCGGCCCGACGCGGTTACCGGAATGCTGCGGTTGAAGCCGCCGGCGCTGGTGATCTGGACGGTCTCGCCCGGCGCCACCGGCACCGAGCCGTAGATGGTGCCGTTGGTCGCCTGTGCCCAGGCCGTGCCAGCGGCGCCGCAGGCGAGCAGGCCGATGGCAAGCGGCAGCGCCTTGCGCCTGAGGACGTCGTTGCGGTTCGGCGAGCGCCGGGATTTGCCCTTCATGTATGCACTCCACTGTGGTGAAACGCCAGGTGCAGCGGCTTCCGGCCCGTCGGGGCCTGTTGTTTCATCGCATCGCGTGCAGGGTGAGGGCTTGCACGACCCTGTCGGTCGCAGCCGTCGCCATGCCCTTGTCAGCCAATCGATGACCCCTTGCCATGGATGGTTTGCGTGCCGGCCCCGGCAACAGCGGGGCGGGCAGATCGAACGTGGGCGTGGCGTGGCCGGAACACGGCGGCATCGCGGCATGCGGAGCGACGCAGCGACGTCCTGTTGACGAAGCCCGTACCCGGCAGCGACGCACATCGAGCGGACATCCTCCATGCCCACAGTGCGCCGTCGAGCGTAGTCTGTGACAAACAGGAGTCGCCAATGAAAAATCTTGCGCGCGCCATAACTGAGGGTTATGCGTGCCATTCGGCGCTTGAAATTTTTTCCGCGAAGCGTTCCATTCGGTGCCCACGCATTCCATTCGCGCACCGGGGAAACGCATGAAACGATGGCCATTGCTGCTGGGCACGCTTGCCCTCGCCGCGTCCGCAACCTGCGTCGCGCATGCGGACGCAGGCGCCCCCCCGGGGGCCGTCGCATTGACGGTGCGCCTGCCCGACCCGGCACAGAAGGTGCTCTACGTGCATGAGACGATGCCGGTCGCGCCCGGCAAGCTCACGCTGTACTACCCCAAGTACATCCCGGGCGACCACGCGCCGGACGGCCCGATCGGCACGATGATGGGGCTGGAGATCAGCGCGGGCGGCAAGCGCGTCGCCTGGCAGCGCGATCCCGTGGACATGTTCACCTTCCGCCTGGATGTGCCGGCCGGCGTGGACCGCATCGAGGTCCGCTTCCAGTTCCCGGACACGGACCGGATCACGCCGAAGCTGATGGATCTCACCTGGGACCACGTGGCGCTGTACCGCGCGGGCGAGCCGACCAGGATGCAGATATTCCAGCCCACGCTGGAAATGCCGGCGGACTGGGGTTATGGAACGGCGCTGGAAACCGCCGCGCGCGACGGCGGGCGCATCCGCTTCAAGCCCGTGCCGTTTAACACGCTGGTCGACTCGCCGGTGATCGCCGGCAAGCATTTCCGGCAGATCGACGTGACCCCCGCAGGCTCCAATGTGCACCGCTGGCTCGACATGGTGGGCGACAGCGAGGCCGCGCTGCAGATCAAGCCCGAACAGCTCCAGGGATACCGCAACCTGGTCGTGCAGGCGCAGGCCCTGTTCCGCTCGCACCACTACAAGAACTATCACTTCCTGCTGACGCTGAGCGACCACACCTCGGTCGGCGGCCTGGAGCACCACCAGTCCAGCGACGATCGCGCACGCGGCGGCTCGCGCATGTTCGCCGACCCGGAGCATTTCATGCTCGACGGCTCCTTGCTGCCGCACGAATACACGCATTCGTGGAACGGGAAATTCATGCGTCCGGAAGCTCTCTGGCAGCCCGATTTCGAGCAGCCCGAGATTGCCGACGGCCTCTGGGTGTACGAAGGCCTGACGGTCTACCTCGGCGACGCGCTGACCGTGCGCAGCGGCCTGTGGTCGGCGCAGGACTGGCGCGACGCGGTGGCTTACCGCGCGGCGACGTTCACGCATCGCCCCGGCCGCGAATGGCGGTCGCTGTCGGACACCACCCGGGCCGCGCAGCTGCTTTACGGCGGGGACATCGCCTGGGCGAACTGGCGTCGCGCCACCGATTTCTATCGCGAAGGCCAGTTGCTGTGGCTGGCGGTGGACACGAAGATCCGCGCGCTCAGCCACGACAAGCGCACGCTGGACGATTTCGCGCAACGCTTCTTCGGCAAGGACGATGGCAGCTACGTCACCCGGACCTACACCTTCGACGACGTCGTTGCCGGCCTGAACGCGGTGCAGCCCTGGAACTGGGCAAAATTCCTGCACGGCTGGATGGACGGCGTGGGCGACGAGGTGCCGCTGCTGTCCGGCATCGCGCAGAGCGGCTGGAAACTGGTGTACACCGACACGCCCTCGCGCTACCAGGCCGCCGTGGAAAACGTGGGCAAGAGCGAGTTCAGCCTGTCCGGCGTCGACGAGACGTTCTCGGTAGGCCTGTTCATCGACCACGGCGGCAGCATCATGGACGTGCTGTGGCAGGGTCCCGCCTTCAAGGCCGGGCTCGCGCCAGGCATGAAGCTGCAGGCGGTCGACGGGCACGCCTACACCCCGCGCATCCTGCGCGACGCCATCGCGCGTGCGCAGAAGGACAGGCAGCCGATCAATATACGCGCGGAGATCGACGGCGTCAGCAGCACGTATGCGGTGCATTACGACGGCGGGCTGAAGTATCCGCACCTGGTGCGCGTACCCGGCACGCCGGACTACCTGAGCGAGATCCTTGCGCCGAAGCAGTGAGCCGCCGCCTTGCTCCCCTCTCTCGCTTGCGGGAGAGGGGTAGGGGAGAGGGGCTTTTTGCTCTTCGCGTTATCGCAAGTTTCAAAGCGGTTTCGTGCGCCTGTCGGCGCCCGAGCTACTTCTCTTTTGCTTGTCCAAAAGAGAAGTAGCCAAGAGAAAACGACACCCCGGTTGGCGCTTGCCGGGCGTCCTGCCCGGCAAGTCCGTGAGTCGGGGCCGGGCTTTTCGGCCGGGCCTCCTGCCCGGTCGAAAAGGCGAGACCATCCCTGGCCTCGCCCGCTGCGCGGCCTTCTCGTCCCCGCCTCACCGCCGCCCAGGGGCCCCCGGAAAAGCAGCGCGCTCCTGCGCGCAGAAACCACGGCAACAGCCAGAGCAAAGCCAAAGCGCCGCGAGGCTTTCCCTCAGCCATCGAACACGGCGCGGTATGGCCGCGCCGTGTATCGCGTAGGCAGATATGGCTCCCAAAACCTCGAAACAGCCTGCTTGTAATCCCGGCGGGTTGAACAGGCCATTTCTCTTGGTTACTTCTCTTTGGGCCAGCAAAGAGAAGTGACTCGGGCGCCGGCAGGCGTCCGAAAGCCCGCCGCAGGCGGAACCCGATTGCGGTGAGATTGCTTCGTGCGAGATGACCTCGGAAGCGCGAGGCATTACACGCAGGTCGAGTCCGGATCAACCGCAGGCGGCGCGGTGCGGCGGGTAGTAGGCGAACACACCCACTCAATACCCAAGCCGTCAATGCCAAACATTGACGAACCCCGTGATGATGATCGCATTGGTGAAATCGATCAGGAAGGCGCCTACCACCGGCGCCACCAGAAAGGCGCGCGGCGCGGGTCCGTAGCGTTCGGTCAGCGAACTCATGCAGGCCACGGCGTTCGCCGTGATGCCCAGCATGAAGCCGGTGAAGCCGCTGGTCATCACCGCGGCGTCGTAGTCGCGCCCCATCAACTGCAGCAGCGGCCAGCAGCAGAACGCCAGCACCAGGATCGACTGCACTGCCAGGTTCGCCAGCAGCGGCAGTGCCAGGCCGGCCAGGTCCCACAGGTGCAGGTTCATCAGCGCCACGACCAGGAACAGCGAGAGCGCGGTGTTGCCGATCCGTTCCATCGCTCGCGTCGACAGCCCGAACCAGCCCAGGCGGTCGTCGATGTTGCGGATGATCGCGCCGACCAGCATCGCGCCGATGTAGCTCGGCAGGGTCACGCCGAGCCGGCCCAGGCCGTCGCCGATCCACGCACCGATGCCCATCGCGAGCAGCATGTACACAAGACTCTTGAGGCCGCCGTAGGCGGGGTCGGAAGTGGTCTCGGCCGCGCTCGCCGCGGCCGGTGCGGGAGCGTCCGCGCCAGCGCTTTCGGGGGACGGGCGCAGGCGGTGGCGCTCGATCAGCATCGCCGCGATCGGCGAGCCGAAAACGGAACCGAGCACGATGCCGGCCATCGCGTTGGCCAGCGCCACGCTCTGCGCGCCGTGCACGCCGGCCTTTTCGAACAGCGGCGCGAAGGCCATCCCGGTGGCGGGGCCTCCCGCGAGTGTGACCGAGCCGGTGACCACGCCGAACAGCGGCGGCAGGCCGAAGGCCTTGGCCATGCCGATGCCCAGCAGGTTCTGCACCACCGCCAGTGCGCTGGCCAGGGCGAGGAAGAGCAGGATCTGGCGGCCGCCTGCCTTGAGCAGGGTCGTGCTGGCGTTGAAGCCGATGCCGGTGAAGAACGCGATCATCAGCGGTTGTTGCCACGCGGTGTCGAAGCGCACCGGCGTGATGTTCCAGTGTCGGCACGCGAGCATGAACAGCGCCACCAGCAGGCCGCCGATCACCGGCGCCGGGATGCTGAAGCGCATCAGCAGCGGCACGCGACGCCGGATCGCGTAGCCGGCCAGCAGGAACACGCCACCGCAGGCCAGCGTCTGGATCGAGTCGAGTGTCAGCACGCGCAGCGGTCCCGGGCGACGGCAGGGATCCCGGCACCATGCCGCAAGAGCCCGTTCAATGTCTTCGCGAGGCCCGCGCCGGGAACCGTTTGCGCGCGGACCAGGGAAGAAGGAGGAAGCGGACGCCTGTCCACGACCGGGTGATGACGCAGGGATGCGGGCAAACAGACCCTGCCCCGGAATTTATGGGTGCCGGGATGGCCCTCGCATGGCCCCCCCGCGGCAGCGCGCGGCTTGGCCTGCCAGCCACGCAGGCGCTGCGCCATGCGCCACCACCTGGCGGCCATTCGAGGGTAACGCGGGCTGCGCGGAGACATTGAACAGGCTCCAGGTTCACCCCGGGAAGCATGCAAGGAGGTTGTCCACGATCGCCTCGACGCCCGTGGTGACCGGATCCTGGCAGGGCAGCCCGAACAGGGCGCCGATGCGTGCACAGGCCCCCTGTGCTTCGCCTGCCGGCATCTTCGAGGTGTTCAACGCGATGCCGACGGGCCGCACCGCAGGATTGGTCAGGCGCGCGGCGGCGAGGTTGGCCTCCATGCAGGCCACCAGTTCGGGGATCGGGTAATGGGGCAGTCCACGCATGTGCTGCCGCGTCGGTTCGTGGCAGAGCACCAGCGCGTCGGGCTGCGAGCCGTGCAGCAGGCCCAGCGACACGCCGGCGTAGGAGGGGTGGAACAGCGAGCCCTGGCCTTCGATCAGGTCCCAGCCACCGTCGTTCCGCGCCGGCGAGATGGCCTCGGCGGCGCCGGAGATGAAATCCGCCACCACCGCATCCACCGGAATACCCGCGCCGGCGATCAGGATGCCGGTCTGCCCGGTGGCGCGGAAATCCGCCGCGTGTCCGCGCGCGCGCAGCGAGCGTTCCAGTGCCAGGGTGGTGTACATCTTGCCGACCGAGCAGTCCGTGCCCACCGTGAGCAGCCGCCGCCCGGCGCGCGGCTTGCCGTCGCCGACCGGGATGCCCGGCCCCGGCGCGCGCGCATCGAACAGCGCGCGGCCGTTGCGGCGCGCGGCGGCCACGATCTCGGCGTTGTCGCGCAGCTTGTGGTGCAGGCCGGAGACCACGTTGAGCCCGGCGTCCAGCGCGGCGACGGCGTCGGCGACGATCTCCGGGCCCATCACGCCGCCGGCATTCGCCGCGCCGATCACCATGGTGTCGGCACCCTGCTCCTTCGCCTGGACGAAATCGAGGTCGGGCAGGCCCAGCGTCACCGCGCAGTCGGCGCGGCGGTGCTGGCCGAGGCATTGCTCCGGCCGCCAGTGCGCCAGTCCGCGCGCCGTCTTGATCGCGAGGTCGTCGGTTGCGCTGCCCAGGTACAGCAGGTACGGAGGCCCCCATCGGACTGCGGTTTCTGCGCCTTCGTTCGACATGTGGGCCATGGCTCCATCAGTTGCGGGCCGCCCTGCGCGGCGCGACGAGCATAGCCAGCGGCGGCCACGCGTCGCCAATGAAAAGACGGCAAGGAGGCATAACCGACGGTTGTGGACGATGCAGGGGTCGCCATCCGCCGCCAGCTGGAGTTTGCCTGAAAAAACGTTATGTGCTGCACTCGACGGTCACGCCGGGAACCGGACGGGAAGGGTATGCGCCTGCGCTACATCGAGCTGTTCCATGCCGTGCTGAGCACCGGCAGCCTGACCGGGGCGGCCAGCCTGCTGAACATCTCGCAGCCGGCCGCGAGCAAGGCCTTGCAGCAGGCCGAGAACCACCTGGGGTTCGCGCTGTTCAGCCGTGTGCGCGGCCGCCTGCAGCCGACCCAGCAGGCGTTGCTGATGCGCCATCACATCGACCGCATCATGCGGGAGATGTACGACCTGCAGCGCCTCTCGGCGAACATCACCCGGCCCGAGAGCCATCCGCTGCGCGTGACCTGCACGCCCACGCTGGCGCAGGTGGTGGTGCCCGACGCGATCGCGCGGCTGGGCAAGGTCTATCCCGGCACCATCGTCGAGCTGTACACCCAGCATTCGGCGGTGATGTGCGAGTCGCTGATGCTGCGCGAAACCGACATCGGCCTCACCCTGCAGGACCTGAGCCACCACGGCCTGCTCCAGCAGGCGCTGTGCCAAGGCAACATCATGGTGGTCGCGCCGCCGGGTTGGTGGTCGGCGCGCGAACTCGCGCGGCCGTTGCCGATCGGTGCGCTGGCCGGCCAGCCGATGATCGGCATCACGGTGCAGGACGCGCTGGGCAACATGCTGCAGGGGCACCTGGCCAAGGTCGATCCCGCGCCGCGCACCAACGTCTGGGTGCAGACCTACCAGCTGGCCTGCGCACTGGTTGCGCGTGGCGGCGGCCTGGCCCTGGTGGATCCCTTCACCGCGCACTGCAGCAAGGAACCGTTGCAGATGCGTCCGCTGAAGCTGCAGCTCGACGTCACCCTGCATGCCGCCTTCCGCCCGGACAGCCCGCTGAACCCGGTGCAGCGGCGCTTCCTCGACTACGTGCGCGAGTACGCGCAAGGCATGCTGGCGGGCGGGGCGGCGTAGCCGCCTGCTCAGGTCCCTTTTGCGGCGGCGAACCTTCGCGCAGTCCCTCAGGCGCCGGCGCGGCTTCGCCGACACGACGTCGAGGGCGGTACCGGCCGGGAGGGGAGATGCAACATGCACGTCGCTAGACTCAAGAAGGAGCACTTGGACCTGCTGGCGGCCGCAGCGTCACTGCGCGAGCCGATGCAACGCAGGGCCGGCGGGGAGGCCGAGCTGCCCATCGGCAGCTGTCGGCGTTGAATTCCGCGATCGAGCTCCGCGCGGGACGCTCGCGGAGGGCCGCCTCATTCGGGTCGGTGGCACACGAATTCGATCAGGCGTCCATCGGGATCCCGCAAGTAGCCGGCGTAGTAGTCCGGGTGGATGTGCGGTGCGAGGGCCGGGGCGCGGTCGAGCCGGTGACCGGCATCCTTTGCCGCCGCGCAAACCCGGTCGACCAGTGCGCGGCTGGCGACACCGAACGCGAAGTGGACGTGTGCCGATGGTTCGCCCGCCACGATGAAAAGGTCCAGTTCGCGGCCATTGCCGTAGCCCTTGGCCGCGCCGTCGACTTTCCGTTGGTAACCGAGCGGGGCGAGCACGTCGCCGTAGAAACGCAGGTTGGCGTCGAGGTCGCGGGTTTGCAGTTCGAGATGGTCGATCATGGGTTCCTGCCTTTGGGTGACCGTGCGGCGAACGGCGTCGCCGGCAGCGGGGAATCCCGTTTCCGGGGCCGCAGGCATGATCGCGGTTCGTGCTGCGGCCGGGCCGCGCAATCCGGCCGTTCGCGGTTGCCTGGCCGCGCTTGGAACCGATATGTTGCGGCATGGCTGAAGAACTTCTGCTCGACGATTTCGACCGCATGATCCTGCGCCGCGTGCAGGTGGACGTGCGCGCCACCGGCGAGGACATCGGCGCCGCCATCGGCCTCTCCGCCGCGGCCGTCCAGCGGCGGCTGAAGCGTCTGCGCCGGCTCGGCGTGATCGCCGCGGAGGTTGCGGTCGTCGATCCGGCGACGGTAGGGCAGGCGATGGGTTTCATCGTCGGCGTGGAGATGGAGCGCGAGCGAGCCGACGTGCTCGACGCGTTCCGGCGGCAGGCCCGCGCCGATCCCAACGTGCAGCAGTGCTATTAGAGCCTGTTCAGAGCCTCCGGTCACCCCGCGTTGCCCTCGCATGGCTGTCAGGTGGTAGTGCGTGGCGCAGCGCCTGACTGGCTGTCAGGCCAAGCTACGCGCTGCCGCATGGCGGCCATGCGAGGGCAACCCTTCGGGCCGGGGCTGTTTGCCCACATGCCTGAGTCATCATTCGGTCGTGGACGGACGTCCACTCCCTCCTTCTTCCTTGGCCTGCGCGCAAACAGCCTCCGGCGCGGGGTGGCCGGAGGCTCTGAATAGGCTCTTACGTCACCGGCGGGACGGACTTCGTGCTGGTCGTGGTGGCGCGCGACATGGCCGACTTCGAGTCGTTCACCCGGCGCCTGCTGATCGATAACGAGCACATCCGCCGCTACACCACCCGCGTGGTGATGGCGCGCGACAAGGTCGGGCTGGCCGTGCCGGTGTAATCAGTCGCCCCGGCCCCAGGACCGCACTGCCTCGGCAAACACCAGGCAATCGGCAAAGCGGTTGTACAGCGGCGCGGGCGAGATGCGGATCACGTCGGGTTCGCGCCAGTCGCCGATAACGCCGCGCCCCATCAGGTATTCGAACAGGGAACGCCCGCGTTCGCGTCCACCGCGCACGCGGATGGAGAGTTGCGCGCCGCGGCGCGCGGGATCGGCTGGCGTCACCACTTCGAGCACGTCGGCGAGCTGGCTCTGCACCAGCCACTCCAGGTAGCCGGTGAGCCGCAGCGACTTCTCGCGCAGCCTTGCCATGCCGGCGCGGTGGAAGATTTCCAGCGACACGCGCAGCGGCGCCAGCGCGAGGATCGGCGGGTTGCTGAGCTGCCAGCCGTCGGCGCCGGGCGTGGGCACGAATTCCGGGCCCATGCGGAAGCGGGTAGTCTTGTCGTGGCCCCACCAGCCGGCGAAGCGCGGCAGCGCGGCGCGCGCGTGGCGCTCGTGCACGAAGGCGCCGCCCACCGCACCGGGGCCGGAGTTGAGGTACTTGTAGTTGCACCAGATCGCGAAGTCGGCGCCGCTGTCGTGCAGCCGGATCGGCAGGTTGCCCACGGCGTGGGCAAGGTCGAAGCCCACCGTGCAGCCGTGCCGGTAGCCGAGTTTGGTGATCGCCGCGAGGTCGAAGGCCTGGCCGGTGCGGTATTGCACGCCGGGCAGCATCACCAGCGCGATGCGCGAACCGTGCTCGGCCAGCGCCCGCTCGACGGCGGCCATCGACAGCGTGCCGTTCGGCTCGTCGGGCTCCAGCTCGATCAGCGCATCGGCGGGATCGTAGCCGTGGAAGCGCACCTGCGACTCCAGCGCGTAGCGGTCGGTGGGAAAGGCGCCGGCCTCCATCAGGATCGCGGGACGCTCGGGCGTGGGCCGGTAGAAGCTCACCATCATCAGGTGCAGGTTCACGCCCAGGGTGTTCATCGCCACCACTTCGGAGGGCAGTGCGCCGACCACTTCCGCGAGGTGGTCACGCACAAACTCGTGGTAGTCCATCCATGGCAGGCGGCTCTTGAAGTGGCCCTCCACGCCGAGCTGCGCCCAGGCGTCGAGTTCGGAGGCCAGCGCAGCGCGCACCGCGCGCGGCTGCAGGCCCAGCGAATTGCCGCAGAAATACGCGCTGTCCTGTCCTTCGTGCGGCGGGATCAGGAACTCATCGCGGAACGCCCGCAGCGGGTCGGCCGCATCGGCCGCCCCGGCCCAGGCGGCGGTGGCTTGATAGTCGGGCATCGGGCTTCCTGCGTAGTCGTGTGCTTGCTGTAGGAGCGCACCCTGTGCGCGAATGCCTTTGGCTTCGATCAAGCACCAGGGCATTCGCGCACTGGGTGCGCTCCTAGGGCTCTTATTGCAGCCGCGCGGCGACCGCATCGCAGCCGCGGTCGAACGCGGCGATCCAGGCGGCGCCGGCCTGGCTCAGCCGGGGACGCACGCAGCGCAGCTGGATCGCATGGCCGTCCTTGAACCAGTAGCGCTCCCGGTAGCTGGACGCCACGCCGGCCTCGCGCGCCGTATAGCTGTAGCTGTTGGGTTCGGGCACTTTCGCGTCGGCCTGGTAGCCGGGCAGCGCCATCGCCGTGGCGGTGGCCTGGTCCATCCAGGCGCGGAAGCCGTTGATGTCGGGCACCTGCTTCACCGTCACGGTGACACGGGCCAGCACGAGGTGGCCGGTGGGCGAGGGGTCGGGCACCTGGAACGCGCGCACCTCCGGATCGCCGTCGGTCTGCATGATGTCCAGCCAGCCGTCCGGCGTGCTGAAGTTCACGCTGCCGCCGGCCATGCTGACGTCGGCGGCGGGGGCTGGTGTGGCGGCCAGCAGGCCGACGGCGAGCGCGGCGGCGGTGACGGTGGAGCGCAAGTAACCCATGCGGAGTCCTCAGGCGTTGGTGTCGGGTGCGAAACGGTGCCTGGGCAGGCCCAGCCATTCCAGCGCAGTGCCGTGGAACAGGCGGGCGCGGGCATCGTCGTCCAGCCCGAGGGCCTCGATGCCGCTGCCGGGCTCCTGCTCGCCCAGCGGGAAAGGATAGTCGGTGCCCAGCATCACCTGCTCGACGCCCGTCACATCCAGCAACCAGCGCAGCGCCTGGTCGTCGTGCACGCAGGAGTCGAAGTAGAAGCGCTTGAGGTACTCGCGCGGATTGCGCGGGTTGTCGGTGGCCACCAGGTCGGGGCGCATCTTGAAGCCGTGCTCGATGCGGCCGATCGTCCACGGGAAGCTGCCGCCGCCATGGGCCAGCATCACGCGCAGCCGTGGCAGGCGTTCCAGCACGCCGCCGAAGACGAGGCAGCAGGCGGCGCGCGACTGCTCGGCGGGCATGCCCACCAGCCATGGCATCCAGTACTTCGGCATGCTGGCCATGCCCATCATGTCCCAGGGGTGGACCAGCACCGCGGCGCCGAGGTCGGCGGCGGCCTCGAAGAACGGAAACAGCTCCGGCGCGTCGAGGTTCCAGTCGTTGCAGTGCGAACCGATCTGCACGCCCTGCAGGCCCAGCTCGTCGATGCAGCGCTCCAGTTCGCGCACGGCGAGGTTCGGCGCCTGCAGCGGCACGGTGCCGATGCCGGCGTAGTGGCGGGGAAAATCGCGGCACATGCCGGCCATGTGGTCGTTCAGGTGCCGGTGCAGCTCCAGTGCCTGGTGTCCCGGTGCCCAGTACGAGAACAGCACCGGCACGGTGGAGATCACCTGCACGTCCACGCCGAAGCGGGCGTAGTCGTCGATGCGGGTCTGCGGATCGAAGGCGGAATCCCATACTTCCCGAAAGAACTTGCCGTCCTTGTAGATGCGGTGGCGGCCGTCGGTGTGGGTCATCACCGGAAAACGCTCGTCGCCGTACCTGGTGGCGAGGTTGGGCCAGTCGCGGGGAAGGATGTGCGCATGGGTGTCGATCTTGAGCATCCGCGCAGTTTAGGACCTCGCGGCATATGCGTCGTGCCGCGAGCGCACATCGCGGGGCGGCGCCGACGCCGGTCCGGCGGGGCCGGATTCGCGTCGCCACCGGCCGGGCCGCCGCCTCGGGGCACTGCCCACCGGCATGGCGGAAGCCTATACTCCGCGGCCTGAACGCGTGTCAGGGAGCGACGCGCACAGGGGGAAAAGCCGTGAACGAGGAGCGTCGATTACGTTACCTCCGCGCGAAACCGATCGCACTGGCGGCGCTGGACCTGGCCGAGGCGGAGCGTGAGCCCTACGTGGTCGCATGTTGCCGCGGCGACGAGGAGATGCGGGACGAAGTGCGCTGGATGCTGGAGGCCGCCGAGGCGACCGTGGGTTGCGCCAGCCTGCCCCGCCTGGCGGCGGCGACGGACGTCGTCGGCAGCCTGATCAGCGCGGCGGGCAGCAGCGGATACCACATCCTGCGCCGCCTGGGCGAGGGCGGCGGCGGCGTGGTCTACCTGGCCGAGCGGACGCTGGGCGAGGGCACGCCGGACGAATTGCGCCAGCGGGTGGCGATCAAGTTCCTGCGCACCGGCGGCATCTCCGGGTGCGAGCCGCTGCGGCGCTTCACGGAAGAGCGGCGCATCCTCGCCACGCTGAACCACCCCAACATCGCCCACCTCATCGACGGCGGCACCACCAGCGACGGCCGTTCGTTCCTGGCGCTGGAGTACGTGCAGGGCGAGCGCATCGACCGCTGGTGCGAGCGCCACGAGCTGCCGCTGCGCGAGCGGGTGATGCTGTTCCTCAAGGCGTGCGCGGCGGTGCACTACGCGCACCAGCGCCTGGTGATCCATCGCGACCTGAAGCCGGGCAACATCCTGGTGACCGACGAGGGCGAGCCAAAGCTGCTGGACTTCGGCATCGCCCGGCTGCTCGACCATGTCGGCGGCGTGGCGGCCACGCAGACGCAGACAGACATGCGTACCCTGACCCTGGCCTACGCCAGCCCCGAGCAGCTGCACGGCCGACCGCTGGGCACCGGCGCCGACGTGTGGTCGCTGGGCGTGGTGCTGTACCAGCTGGTCTGCGGGGTGCGTCCCTTCGGCGACGGCGAGGAGGCTTCGCCGATGAGCCTGTCGCAAGCCATCGACACCGGCAAGCTGCTGCCGCCCAGCAAGCGCCTGCGCAAGCCGGGCGCGACGCCGCTGTGGCGCGAAGTACCGGCGGACATCGACGCGATCGTGATGAAGGCGCTGCGCCGCGACCCCTGCGAACGCTACGCCGGCGTGGACGCGCTGGCCGACGACCTGCAGCGCTACCTCGCCGCGCGGCCGGTGCGCGCCCGGCAGGGCGCGGCTTGGTATCACCTGCGCTTGTTCGTGCGCCGGCACGCGGTGGGCGCCAGCGCGGCGGCGCTGGTGCTGGCGCTGCTGGCGTCTTTCACGGTGCAGCGCATGCAGCAGGTGCGGCGGCTGGAGCTGGAGCGCGACAAGACCGCGGCCATCGCCGGCTTCCTGCAGAACCTGTTCGAGAACGCCGACCCCACCCATGCGCACGGCAGCAACGTCACCGTGCGCGACGTGCTGGACCGCGGCGCGGACACGCTGATGGCGCGCCGGGACATCGCCGCGCCCGTGCGGGTCAGCCTGCTGCTGTCGATAGGGCGTTCGTACAACCAGCTCGGTCTGGGCGGCAGGGCGATCCCGCCGTTGCAGGAGGCGCGCAGGCTGCAGGCATCCTACGCCGCCGACGTGCTGGAGCGCGGACAGGTGCTGGCGGCGCTGGGGCGCGCCTATTCCACGGTGATCAACCTGTCCGCGGCGATCCCGCTGGACCAGGAGGCGATGAAGCTGCTGGCGCAGGCGCCCGGCGACCATGCCGACGAAATCCTGCGGGTGCGCATCAACCTGCTGTACAACGAGCTCGGCGGTTCGAACGAGTCGGCCGCATCGGTGGCCCGCGAGACGCGCCAGGTGCTTGCCCAGCTCGATGCGCGCAGGCAGCCGGACCGCGAGCTGCATCTGCAGGCCGAGGCCGTGCTGGCGATGGCGCAGGGAGCGATGGGCGACGACGCCGGCGCGACCGCCATTGCCGGGCAGGCCTTGCATGAAGCGCAGCGCCTCTACGTCAAGGACGACCCCGCGCTGGTCTATTACCGCTTCGTGCTGGCGCTGGTGTCGATGCGCCGGGACCCCGCCGGTTCGGTTCAGCTGTTCCGGCGCGCCATTGCCGACTACGACCGGCAGGTAGGCTCGGTCGGCCCCGGCATGTCCGGACTGCTGACCTATTTCGGCGTGGCGCTGGAGCAGCTCGGCAGCCTGCCGGATGCACGCGATGCGCTCGAACGCTCCGCGAAACTGGTGCAGTCCTTCGCGCATGAATCGCCCGATTTCCAGCTCTACACGCTGACCGAGCTGGCCAGGGTGTACATGGACATGGGGCGTGGCGCCGATGCCGAGGCACTGCTGCAGCCGCGGCTGGCACAACTGGAGCGGCGCGCGCGCGGAGGGACGCCGTGGGCACGGGAAAACCGGGCCAATGCGCTGGTCGTGCTGGGCGAGGCGGCGCTCGCGCACGGCGATACGGCGTCTGCCATGCGCAACTTCGGCGCCGCGCTGGCGCAGATGGGCACGTCGGGGCCACAGGAGCTGCCCGATGCCTGGGGCCGCACGCTGGCCGGCCTGGGCGAGGCGGCCCTGCTCGACGGGCATCCCGCGCAGGCGGCCCAGTGGCTGGCGCAACTGACCGACTTCAACCGCTCGAGCAAGGCCGCGCCTGCGTCGCGCGGCGTGGCCGACGCGGCGTTGCTAGATGCCCGGCTGCGCCAGGCGCGCGGCACCAGTCGGGCGGCCACTGCGGCCGGGCAGGTGCCCGCGGTGCCGTCCCGGGAATCGTGCCGCGGCCCGCTTCCGGATGCCGGGGCAGTCGATTCGTCATCGGCGCCGTGTCACGATGCGCCGCTGATGGTCGCCGAGCAGGCGGCCGGTGGAACAGGAGTCAAGCATTGAACGACACGGTCGAGGTGACCCGGCTGTTGCGCGACGCCCAGGCCGGCGACCCGGTGGCCTTGAACGAGGCGCTGCGCCAGATGTACGACGCGCTGCACGGCATCGCCCGCGCCCAGCTCGGCAACGAGCAGATGGAGCGCACGCTGAGCGCCACCGCGCTGGTCAATGAGGCGTACCTCAAGGTCTTCGGCGGCACGCAGGCGCCGGACTGGGCGAACCGCCGGCACCTGCTGGGCGTGGCCGCGCGCGCGATGCGCGAGGTGCTGGTGGATTCGGCGCGCCGCCGCAACGCCGCCAAGCGGCCGCGCGAGGCGGACCGCCTGCAGATCACCGAAATCTCCATGGAACTGTCCGACGGCGTCGACTACAGCGCCCTGGTCGAGTGCCTGGACATGCTGGCCACGCTGGACCGCCGCCAGGCGGACATCGTGGCGATGCGCTTCTTCATGGGCATGAGCGCGGAGCAGATCGCGATGGCGCTGGAGATCTCCACCAGCACCGTGCAGCGCGAATGGCGGCTGGCGCGAGCGTGGCTGCAGCGCGAGCTGGCCAGTTGAGCCTTGGGGCGGCCTTGTGGTTTCGCCACAAATATCTGCGATAAACCAACATTTCGCTTGCAGATTAGGGGGTCGGTGCGCGCAGGATGAGGTCATCGTCACGGGTTATGAAGCAAGAGGTGGCCACATCGTGCGCATCACCGAAATATTGCAAAAATGCCTGCGCGATATATTCGGTTCGATGTATGCGTCGTACAGCCGCTTGTTGCTGCGCGCCGTCGAAATCATGTTCAGGGCAGCCATCTGGCGCTGATCGATCTGATGCGTTCACGGCCCGGTGCGACGCGCATCAGCTTGCCGCTCAAGGCACTAGATCGGCTACTGGATAGCAGCCATCTGCATGACAGGCGTGAGCAAATCTACAAGGCCATAACTCGTTGATCGGTGCGTAGCAAGCAGTGAATCGGCAAGATATTGGGGGTGAAGTTTGAGGCGGCCAATCGTAACTCGATAGAATGTGCCAAAAGATCGGATTGGAATGTCGTTCCGAGGACCTTACAAGGGGGGGGCGTATGTCTAGCAAAAACTTTCGTCTGGGCAGGCTGATTTTGTCATGGCTTCTTGCACTAACTGCCTCATACGCATCTGCTCAAACACAGCCGCCCACTGAATCGAGTACATCAAGCCCGTATTCACCGATCGTCTCCTTCGGTACGCTACCAGTCTTGCAATCCACAACGCCGATTCCTGGCAGTAACCATGTCCCGGGAGACTTCAACGGCGACGGCACTTCAGATCTACTCTGGTATAATCCGGCACTTAGTCAGGTGGGCTACTGGACCATGACGGCCAGTGTTGGCGCGTCTTATTCTGGTGGCGCAGTTGCGCGTACCGGAGTTCATACGTTCAATGTGACGCAAGGCTATTTTGTGGGTGCTGTGGGGGATTTCAATAACGACGGTTATGCCGATCTTGTCTTTACCAGCGCGAATCGCGATCTCTGGCTGTGGACCAATAACCAGCACGGTGGTTTTACCTCCACTCGAATTGGCACCTATCCAAGTAATTGGCAACTCATTGGTGCCGGCGACATCGATGGTGATGGCTACGATGATTTGTTGTGGCTGGATCCTTCTGATTGTCAGTTCGCCTATTGGACGATGCATGGTTCCGTGCGAGCCGGTTACAGGATCATACCCATTACTTGCGGTTATTATCCGGTCGGCATTGGCTATTACACGCCGACGAACCGCCTAAGCATTCTGTGGACCAGTCCAGCGCATGATCTCTATATCTGGGACAGTGCGGGAAGCGGCTTTAATTCATATGACTTAACCACCGACATTGGTACTTTTGCTGGCATTTGGGCCATTGGTGGCGGATATATGGGCAATGACATTGGTATTGAAAGTTGTGTGCCGAGCAACGTTAACTGCACCAATGGCATGGCTTATGGCAGCGTGTACTCTCGCACTTTCGATGCCAAAGGCGATCCGACAGGCTTCGTGGGGGCGACGGAGTGGGATGGCGGAGCTGTTTATAACTTGGGTTCGGGCGGCTATATCATCCAGGGAAACGGTGTAAATGCAACTGCCCTTTACGCCATAAATCAAGGCAATGCAACGATCATGACGGCTGGATTGCCTGGCTCGAATCCCAGCTTCTCCGGCAACGCGCCGGTATTCCCAAATGGAGGAGGCAGCTGGAACTACCCCGTGGGCTGGTGGGTCGTGGGTGCACCGGCCAATGGAGCGATTGCTCCGCCTTGGCAGTAAGAAGCTGCGCCACGATCCGTAACTTTTGTCAAAATATGGCCGCTCTTACGCGCGCCGCAGCACGTGGGCCAGGGTGTCGATGTTGTCGGTCAGGCGATCGCTGAGCCGGATCAGCGATTCGGCCTCCGCGTGTCCTTCGGTCCGCAGCGTGGCCTGCAGCGCCTGCTGCAGCGCGCGCAAACCGGGCAGGGCGTCGGGCGGGCGCTGCTCGCGCAGGGCGGTGGCGACGACCTGCACGGCGTCGGCGCAGGTGGCGACGAAGGCGTTCACGGCGACCGGCCGCGAGGGCGACGCGTCGCCCAGCGCTTCCAGCGCCATCGCGGTACGCGCCAGCCGGTTGCCGTTGGCGAACAGCGCGCGTGCCAGCTCCAGCAACGCCTGCGGCGTACCCGGTTCCGCCCGCATGCGTTCCAGCGAGGCCAGCGCGTTGCTGCGCGCGGTGCGCGCCAGGCTGCGCGTCTCGCGCTGCAGCTCGCGTTGTTCCGGCTGCGCCAGTGCACGCAAGTAGCCTGCGTAGGCGTCCAGCATCTCGGCCAGCGCGCCGTGCGCGCGCCCGCGCTCCCAGGTGGGCCAGGCGAGGTAGGCCAGCATCGCCATGCCGCAGCCCAGCGCGGTGTTGATCACGCGATCGGTCACCGCCACGCCGGAGTCGACGCCCTCGAAGGCGAGCAGGATCACCACGGTGCCGGTGAGCGCGGCGACCGCGATGCCGTAGTGCGCGTTGGCCAGCCAGCGGAACGCCATGCACAGCAGCGCCATCAGCGCCAGGTGCGCCCAAGGCGATTCCGGCGTGAGATGCAGCAGGGCGGTGGTCAGCAGCAGGCCAAGCACCGTGCCGACCACGCGCAGCAGGCCGAAGTTGAAGGTGGCCGAAAAGTCCGCGCGCAACACGATGGCGGTGGTCATCGGCAGCCAATAGCCGTGCGGCAGATGGAGCAGCCTCGACACCACCAGTGCCGCGCTGAGGCATGCCGCCATGCGCACGGCGTGGCGGAAAGCCACCGAGCGTGGCGTGAGGTTGGCGCGCAGCATGGCGCGCGCCGAGCCACTTTGCAGCGTGCGCGGCAGTTGCGTTTCCGCGGCGGCCGCACGGAGTTCGCCGCGGCTGCCCGCCCAGTTCGCATTGCGTACCGCGGCGGCAAGCTGGCCGTCCAGTGCGCGCAGATGCGCGGCCAGGGCGTCGGGCACGGCCGGGGTGTCGGTGCGCAGGGTTTCCAGGGCGCGTTCCGCCTGCAGCGGAGCTTCGGCGGTCTCCAGCGCGTGCGCGACCGCGTCCAGTACGCGCGCAGCACTGTCGCGCCAGTGCGCGAGCGCCGCGGAGTCGGCGTGCAGTTCCGGCATCGCCATCAGTTCCAGGCGGATGCGCTCGGCCAGTTCCAGCAGCACCGCGAACGCCTCCATCGCGCGTCCGTGCGCGCGGTAGCGGCCGAGCAGGGTGTGCTGCAGCGCGGTCATCGCGTCGGTGAGTGCGGGGTTCGCGTCGTTGTCCTGGCCGGGCTGCCGCGCCAGCGCGGCGAGCCCCGCGTACACCCCGGCCAGGGCCTGGCGCTCCGGGCGGTAGCGCTGCAGCGGCCACGCCGCCACCGCGAGCACGGCGAGCAGCAGGCCGCCGCAGGTGATCAGGGCGGAGGCGAGCAGGGCGTTCGCGGACGAGATCGGCGTGGCGGCGGCGATCACCAGCAGGATCATGCTGGTCATGCCCACGCGCGCTGCGTCGACCCCGAACACCACCAGCATGCCGCCGCAGAAGCCGAACGCGGCGGTGGCCAGCAGCATCGGCAGCAGGCGGCCGCCGATGGTGAAGCCGAGCAGCGCGGCCAGCCCTGCCACCAGCGCCGTCAGCAGCAGCCGGCGCATGCGCTGGCGGTAAGGGCCGGGCTGGTCGGAAAACATCGTGTCCAGCGCGCCGGCGCCCACGCCGAGGCCCACTTCCGGATAGCCGGTGGCAAGCCCCACGCCCAGCGGCAACACCACCGCGAGGGTATTGCGCAGCACGACCCACAGCGGCACGTCCGGCCGCTTGATGTGGATCAGGCTCTCGACGAGCTGGGCGCGCAGTGAGTAGCCGCTGGAAGGCATGGCGACGCTGGATGGCGGGGGAGTGGCGAGTATGGCAAAGACGGTTCGCGCCACCCAGTCGCTGGGATCAGGCCCTGCCGGCGAACTCGCCCGTCAGCGTGTTCACCCATACCTTCTCGTCGTTGGTGATGTACTCGGGCACCTGGATCTCCACGCCGGTGTTGAGTCTGGCCGGCTTGGTGCGCTTGGTGGCGCTGGCGCCCTTCAGTTCCGGCGCGGTGTCCACCACGGTCAGCACCACGCTGGTGGGCACCTGCAGGCCCACCGGGGCATCGTCGATCAGCTGCACGTAGAAGCCCTCCACGTCCTCGACGATGTAGCCGGCGTTGTCGCCCACCAGCTCGGGCCCGAGCAGATACTGGGTGTAGTCCTCCGCGTCCATGAACACGAAGGCATCGCCGTCCTTGTAGGAAAAATTGGCGGCGCGGCGCACCAGGTCCATCTCCTTCAGGTCGTCGTCGGCGCGCAGGCTGAGGTCGTATTTGCGCCCGCCCGGGATGGAATACAGGGTGAAGCGGAAGGTGACGTTGCCACCGCGCGCGGTGGGCGAGCTGCGCTCGATGTCGCGCACCTGGTACACAGTACCTTCGTGTTCGACCACGTTGCCTTTCTTGACGTCGGAAGCTTTCACAGTTGGTTGTCCTGCGGTTGGTGATAGCGGTGTTCGTTGACTGTCCACTGCACGGCGCCAAATGCAGTCATGCCTGCGAACACCAGGATGGCGACCACGAAAGTTTCGTGCAGGTGGTGGTGGGACTGCCTGCCATCGATGGCTTGTCCCAGCCATTGTCCCAGCAAGCCCGCGAGTGTGGCCGGGATGCTTTTTCCCAGGACCACATGGCGAAACCAGCCTTTTTGCCTGATGGCTTCCCATTGCCTGCGACGAACCAGCCAACGCGTGCGTTCCATGGCCTGCCTTCCCGTGATGCGCGGATTACTTCGGCTGCAACCGCACCGCGCCGTCCAGGCGGATGGTCTCGCCGTTGATGTAGCGGTTGCCGAGGATGAAGGCCACGGTCTGCGCGAACTCTTCCGGCTTGCCCAGGCGCGAGGGGAACGGGATCGAGGCGGACAGCGATTCCTGCACCTGGGGCGGCATGCCGTCCACCATCGGGGTCCAGAAGATGCCCGGCGCGATGGTCGCCACGCGGATGCCGAAGCGGGCCAGCTCGCGCGCCATCGGCAGGGTCATGCCGACCACGCCACCCTTGGACGCGGAGTAGGCGGCCTGGCCGATCTGGCCTTCGTAGGCGGCCACGGACGCGGTATTGACGATCACGCCGCGCTCGCCGTCCTCGCCCGCCTCGTTATGCTGCATCAGCGCGGCAGCGGCCTTGGCCACGTTGAAACTGCCGACCAGGTTCACCATCACGGTGCTGGCGAAGGTGCCGAGCGGCATCGGGCCTTCCTTGCCCAGCACGCGGCCGGCACCGAGGATGCCGGCGCAGTTCATCACCACGTTGAGGCCGCCCATCGCCTCGCGGGCCGCTGCCACGTTGGCGGCCACGCCGTCCTCGCTGGTGACGTCGGTCTTGCAGAAGCGGGCGACGTCGCCCAGCGCCCTGGCGGCGGCCTGGCCCTTTTCCTCGTTGACGTCGAACAGCGCCACCCGGGCGCCGTGGGCGACGAGGTGCTGCGCCACGGCGTGGCCGAGACCGGAGGCGCCGCCGGTGATGATTGCCTTGACCTGATCGAGTTGCATGGGTGTCCCCGAAACGGATGCCGAAAGCCGGTAATGTTAGCCGAGCGGCGGCGGTTGCTGCTGGCTGAACGCGAAACCCGCCGGGCCCCGGCGGTTCATGCCGGGTTGGGGTGGCGGAGACGAGTTTTGTGCCGGGTCGCACGGGGGAACCGGGCGGCCGCCGGTACGATGCAGGCGGGTTCCATGATCCAGCGAGTGGAGATCGACATGAAAAAGCTGCAGAGTCTGTCTGTCGTGTGTGGCTTGATGCTGATGCTGGCCGGCGGCAATGCGCTGGCGCAGGACTACGACCACGGGCACGACCGGGGGCATGACCGCCAGCACCAGGACGATGGCGATCGCGGCCGCGGCCACGACGACAGGGACGCCCGTTACGTGCGCCACGACGATGGCGACGACCGCGACCATGGTCGCGGCCACGCCTACGGCCACTACAGGGACTGGCACGATCGCGGCGAGCACGAAGGCTGGTACCGGCGCGGCGGCTACCTGCCGGTGGAATACCGCAGTACCCGCTACGTGGTGTACGACTGGCGCGATGCCCACCTGCGCGAGCCGCCGCGCGGCTACCACTGGGTGCGCAGCGACAACGGCGACTTCCTGCTGGTGGCGATCAGCACGGGCGTGATCGTCGACCTGTTGCTCAATCACTAGGGCAAATCGGAACGGACGGCGCGCCCGCGATGCGGGCGCGCCTTTTTCATGGGCTTCGGCCAAGCAGGGCCGGCAGCGCCGGTGTTGCGGCAAGCGCTGCGAACGGCGTCACTGCCGGAGGCCGGGGCGATGCGGGTTGCAGCTCTTTCTGCCACACGCCCACGTCCCACCAGCGCCCCAGTTTCCAGCCGCATTGCCGCCACACGCCCGCGGGCACGAAGCCCAGCGACTCGTGGAAGGCCACGCTGGCGGTGCCGGGCAGGGTGATCACGCCCATCGCCTGGGTGAGGCCTTGCAGGCGCATCGTGTCGAGCAGGGTCCCGTAGAGCCGGCGCGCGATGCCGCGGCGTTGCGCAACGGGGTGCACGTAGATCGAGGTCTCGGCGATCCAGTCGTAGGCAGCGCGCTCGCGGAAGCGGCCGGCATAGGCATAGGCAAGCACTTCGCCGGCTTCCTCCCACACCAGCCACGGGTAGTGCGGCAGGCGGGCCAGGACGCGGTCGCGCATGGCGTCGACGCCGGGCACGACGTTCTCGAAGGTGGCGACGCCGCTTTCGACGTGCGGCGCGTAGATCGCGTGGATGGTGGTGGCGTCCGCGGCGCGGGCGATCCGGATCATGGCTGGGCGGCCCTCAGCATGCTTCGTATTTCCAGTTGCGCCGCTTGCCCTCGGCCAGCCACTCCAGCGCGGTGGCGAGGCGTTTCTGGCGGGTGGCGTCGGTCTTGGCTTCGGCGAGCCAGTCGATGTATTCGCGCTGCGCGCCGGGCGGGAAGCCTGCCCAGGTCTTGCGCGCGGCGGCGTGCTGCCGTTTCGCGAGCAGCGCGGCGAGGTCGTCGGGCAGGGTCGGCGGCGGCTTGCTGCCAGCCCTGGGGCGCACGTGCTTCACGCCGGCCTCGTTCAGGGCCATCGCCTTGCCGAGCAGGGCGGTCAGTTCCTTTTTCGGCGGCAGGTCCTTCAGCGAGGCAAGCTTGCCGAACTGGCCCATGCCTTCTCCTTCGTTGCCGCCGATGACTTCCTTCGACAGCCAGAAGCCGAAGCTGCAGTGCTGCTTGAACGCAGCCATGTGGCACATCGGCGCGCCCTCGTGGCTGAAGAACGGCATGCCCCACTTGATGCCTTCCTCCACCCCGGGGCAGGCGGCGTGCACGATGGCGCGCAGGTGTTCGAGGATCGGCCGGGCGAACCCGGCGGACCTGGCGATGTAGGCGTCGATGCGCGGATCGTGGTTCGCCATGGCTGGCCTCACAGCTCGCGGATGAAGAAGCGGTCGCAACTGAAATGCCCGGTGCCCCCCATCGGTGCGCACAACGGAGCGAAGCCGGACTTTGCATACAGCGCCTGCGCGGCGTCCATGCCGGTCAGCGTTTCCAGATAACAGCGGCGGAAGCCGTATGAGCGTGCCGCGGCCAGGCAGCGCTGCATCATCGCCGCGCCGGCGCCGATGCCGCGCGCCTCCGGCAGGAAATACATCTTGCGCAATTCACACACGTCCGGTTCACCGTTCGCCAGCGGTGCGATGCCGCCGCCGCCGATCACCTTGCCGTCGCGCTCCACCACGAAGTAGCTGCTGCGCGGCTGCGCATAGGCCGCGCTCATCGCGTCCACCTCGGCGTCGTGGATGGCGAAGCCGGGGCCGTCGGCGCCGAACTCGGGCATCACCGCGCGGATGATCGCTGCAACCGCGGCGTCGTCGCGTGGCTCGATGGGACGGATGAGGAACGGCGGCATGGCGACTCCGGCGGTTGGGGAAATCCGATTATTCCATTCCCGGGCGTGGACGCCAGTGGCGGGTGAATCCAACGGCACGGCTTGTCGCATCCAAGGCTTCGACATCCGCGTTGCTGCGGACAGGACACCCCTCAGGAGAGCGCAATGAAGAACCATCCCATCCGGGCCCGCGTGCCCAAGACACCGCTGCGTCTGCTGGCTTTTGCCCTGGCTGCGACAGGGCTGCCCGTGGCCATGGCGACGCCCCAGGCGATGCACGCGAAGCTGCCCGATACCCCGGTCGGCAAGCTCGCCTCCGCGCTGGTCCGGCATATTGATGGCGACAATCCGCTGCAGATCCGGCAATGGGCCTCCGGCGTCCTGGCTCCATCCGTTGCCGCGGACGACAAGGCAGAGTTCATCGCCGGCCTGGTTTCGGCCGTGCGCGACGAGGGTGGCGTGGATGTGTTCGACGTGCGCACCGATCCGCGTCAGCCGGGAATGCTCGAAGTCGCCGTCAAGGGGCGACGCAACGCACAGGCCGTGCTGTTCTGGCTGAGTGCCGATCCGGCGCATCCGGAACGGCTCGCACAGGCGATGCTGGTTCCGATGGACGACCCGCTCTACGCGGACTGGCCCAAGGGCCAGGTGTCGCATGCGGAGTTGAGCAAGCTGATCCATGCCGCGCTCGACCGGTTGGTGAGCACGTCCGACTTCTCCGGTTGCGTCAGCGTGGCGGATGGCGGCAGGACCGTGTTCGACGAATGCCGCGGCCTGGCCGACCGCAATTTCAACGTGCCGGTCGACCAGCAGACGAAGTTCCATGTCGGCTCGATCGGCAAGATGTTCACCGCGGTCGCCATCGGGCAACTGGTCGAGGCCGGCAAGCTGTCGTGGAGCGACACGCTGGCGAAGCGGGTGCCGGAATATCCCGACCAGGCCGCGGCCAGGAAGATCACCGTGTGGGAACTGCTGCACCACACCTCGGGCCTGGGCGATTTCATGGTGCCGGAGTATTTCGAGCACGCCCAGCGCTACGTCAATCCCGCGGACTACCTGGGGCTGATCGCCCGCCAGCCCCTGGCGGGGCCGCCCGGCAAGCAGCCGAACTACAGCAACGCCGGTTACGTGCTGCTCGGCCGCATCATCGAGAACGTCTCCGGCGAGCATTACTTCGACTATATCCAGCACCATATCTTCGAACCCGCGCAGATGACCTCCAGCGGCTTCGACAGCGAAGACCAGATCGTGCCCCGGCTGGCAGTCGGCTACTTCCACGATGACGGGGTGTTCTCCCGTACGTGGAAGGCCAACTGGATGCAAGGCGTCTACAAGGGCAGTCCCGCCGGCGGTGGCTATTCCACCAATGCCGATCTGTTGCGGTTCGCCAACGCCTTGCGTGGCGGCAGGCTGCTCAAGCCCGCGACGCTGGCGAAGATGTTCGACGGCGAGGTGCCGATCGGCCCCGGCATGGCGATCGGCGCCGGCATCGACGAGCGCCTCTCCCGCGGTTGCCATATCCGCGGCCATCAGGGCGGCATCGAGGGTAGCACGGCAGACCTGGAGATGGTCTGGGAGACCGGCGCGGCCGTGGCCCTGACCAGCAACGAGGGGCCATCGCAACACTGGCTGCTGGCCGAGAAAATCGCCGACCTGCTCGCTGCGGAGAGCGCCAGGCACTGAGATCCGGCGGGCGTGTCGCCCCCCCCCCCGTCCGTCACCCCAGCCGTTCCTTCTGTCCAACCCCTGGAGCAAGACATGGAATACCTGTTCATCCCCTTCGTGGTGATGTCGGCCCCCGTCCTCATCGTGTTGATCTTGCTGCGTTATCGCTATCTGCAGACGCAGGCGCGCTACCGCACCCTGATGCAACTGGCTGACAAGGGCGTGGAACTGCCGCCGCAATTGCTGACAGAGCCGCAGGTGGCCTATTGCGAACGGCGCCGCGCGCTGGTGCTGATCGGTCTCGGGCTCGGACTGATGGCGATGCTGCTCGCCTTGCCGGGTCAGCTCGACGGCGGCCGCAGCATCGGCAGCCTGTGGGGGCTGGGCCTGCTGCCGCTGATGACCGGCCTGGGTTACCTCGCGAGCTGGTGGTTGAACCGGCGCGAAAGCCGGCATGACTGACGGCGACGCGGAGGCTCGCGTCGACCGGGCCCTGGTGGCGCGTGCACTGCTGGACGACGACCGCAGGGCGTTCGAGCAGTTGCTGCGCCGCCACCAGGGCATGGTGCGTGTGCAGTTGCGCCGGTTGCTGCACGGCGACGAGGCCGCGGCTGACGACCTGGCGCAGGAAACCTTTCTGCTGGCATGGCGCAAGCTCGGCCAGTTCCGCGGCGAGGCGCGCTTTTCGACGTGGCTCTACCGCATCGCCTACAGTTGTTTCCTGCAGGCATGGCGTAAGCGGCCCTTGGCCGTCGCCGAAGCCGGCGAGACTGAACTCGAACAGTTTCCGGCATCGCCGCAGCCGGTCGAGTTGCAGCTGGATGTCGAGCGCGCGATGCGGCGCCTGTCCGCCGCCGAACGGGCAGTGCTGCTGCATTGCGTGCAACTGGGCCTGAGCCACGAAGAGGCGGCCTATGTGCTGGCGATGCCGTTGGGCACGGTGAAGACCCACGCGTTGCGCGGCAAGGCAAAACTCAAGACATGGCTGGCAGCGTGGCAAACCGACGCTGAGGAGCGGGCATCATGAATGAGTTGCACGACAACGAAATCGAGGCGCTGCTGCGCCGGGGCTTCGGCGGGCCGGTACCCGACGCGGGTTTCAGCGAGCAGGTGATGCGGCGCTTGCCGCCGCGCCGTCGCCGCATCGCCTGGCCGCTGTGGGGCGGCCTGCTGGCCGGGACCGGCGCCTGCTGGCTCAGCCTGCTGCGTTCGCCCCTGCTGCATGCCGGTTGGCGCGCCTGGCTGCACGGCGACTGGTCGGCCCCGGCGATTGCGCTGCTGCTGGCGGCGGGCGGCCTGTCGCTGCTGACGTGCTGGTGGAGCGCGACCGAGGCCGGCGAGCGTTGACCCGACCCGCGGCGCGTCAGGCCGCCGTGCGCGCCCGCGTCACGCGACTGGCGGTGTCCTTGTGCAGCTGCGCGGACAGCCATGCGCCAGTGGCGACGAGCAGGTCGAGGTCGACGCCGGTGTCCATGCCCATGCCGTGCAGCATGTACACCACGTCCTCGCTGGCCACGTTGCCGGTCGCGCCCCTGGCGTACGGGCAGCCGCCGGTGCCGGAGACCGCGCTGTCCACCACGCGCACGCCTTCCTCCAGGCAGGCGAGGATGTTCGCCAGCGCCTGGCCGTAGGTGTCGTGGAAGTGCACGGCCAGCGCGGCCATCGGCACCGCCTGCGCCACCGCGTGCAGCATCGCGCGCGCCTTGGCCGGCGTGCCCACGCCGATGGTGTCGCCCAGCGAGATCTCGCCGCAGCCGAGCTCGTGCAGGCGTTGCGCCACGCGCACCACGTCGTGCACCGGCACCTCGCCCTGGTAGGGGCAGCCGAGCACGGTGGAGACGTAGCCGCGCACCGCCACGCCGTCGGCCTTCGCCCGTTCCAGCACCGGCACGAAACGCTCGATGGATTCGTCGATCGACGCGTTGATGTTCTTGCGGTTGAACGCCTCGCTGGCGGCGGTGAACACCGCGATCTCGGCCGCGCCGACCTCGCGTGCGCGCTCGTAACCCTGCAGGTTCGGCACCAGCACCGGGTAACTCACGCCCGGCACCTTGCGGATGCCCGCGTACACCTCGGCGGCGTCGGCGAACTGCGGCACCCACTTCGGGCTCACGAAGCTGGTGGCTTCGATGGTCGTGAGGCCGGTGGAGGAGAGGCGGTCGATCAGCGCGATCTTCACCTCGGCCGGCAGCAGGGTCTTCTCGTTCTGCAGGCCGTCGCGGGCGCCGACTTCGACGATGCGGACGTGCTGGTCTGTGTTCATGGTCCGGTTCAATCCGCGAAAGTCAGCGCCACGCGCTTGTTGTGGCTGCCCTTGTTCTCGATCCTGCTCACGCGCAGCGCGCCGACTTCGCCGGTGTGCGCCACGTGGGTGCCGCCGCAGGGTTGCAGGTCCACGCCCTCGATCTCCACCAGCCGGATCTGCGGCAGGTGCAGCGGCGGGGTGACCGACATGGTGCGGATCAGCTCCGGCCGCGCGGCCAGTTCGGCGCCGCTGATGTGGCTGACGCGCAGCGGCGCGTCGGCGTCCACCAGGCGCTGCAGGCCCGCATTGAGCGCGTCCGCGTCGAGTGCGATGTCAAGGTCGCCGAGGTCGAAGTCCAGCCGGCCGCCATGGTCGGTGAGGTTGCCGCCGGTGACACCGGCCTTGATCAGCGAGCCGAGCAGGTGCAGGCCGGTGTGCATGCGCATGTGGCGGTGGCGGCGCTCCCAGTCCAGCGCCAGCGCGACCGGAGTGCCCGGTGCCAGCCGCGTTGCGTCGGCAGGAAGCTGGTGCAGGATCTCGCGCGTCTCGCGGTCCCGGCGGGTGTCGATGATGGGCCAGGCGCTGCCGTCGGCCAGGCGCAGCATGCCGGTGTCGCCCGGCTGGCCGCCGCCGACCGGGTAGCAGACGGTGTCGGCCAGCAGCAGGCCGGCCTCGTCGTGGCGCAGGACCTGCGTGGCGCACTCGCGCAGGTAGGGATCGTTGTAGAACAGTTCGGCCACGACGAAACTCCTCGGCAGGGTCAGCTGGCGAAGCGCACCAGCACCGCATCGGCCTCGACGAAATCGCCCTGCGCGGCGCCCACGCTTTCGATGGTGCCGGCGCGCGGGGCCTTCAAGGCCAGTTCCATCTTCATCGCCTCCATCACCAGCAGTTCCTGGCCTTCCCCGACGCTGTCCCCCGACTTCGCCTTCACCAGCACGATGCGGCCGGGCATCGGCGCAACCACCTGGTTGCCGCCGCTGCTGCCGGTGGATTTCCACGCGTAGGCCGCGGCGCGCTCGAGGCGCCAGCGACGGCCGGCGTCGTCGTGCAGCAGCACGCGATGCGCATTGGCGCGCAGGTCGACGCGTTCGGCTTCGTTGTCGAAGCGGGCGCTGAGTGCGGTGTCGTCCAGCCGCGCACCGCGTACTTCGCATTCGCAGTCGCCGTGGCGGAGGCGATAGTTGCCTGCATGCCCGTGGGCTTCGATCTCGAAACGCGACTCGCCGCGGGTGAACGCGACCACGCGCTTGCCGGCATGGCCCACGCGCCACGCGTCGGCGCTGGCCCAGGGCGAATGCGGATCGGCCGGGTTCGCGGCGACATGCGCTTCGTCGTGCAGCAGGGCGGCGGTGGCGGCGGCGAACAGCGCGCGTGCACCGGGTTCGCTGTGCCCGCTGACGAATTCGTCGAGGTGGCGGTCGAGGTAGCCGGTATCGATGCGCGCCTCGACGACGGCCGGGTGCCGCGCCAGCCGCTCGAGGAAGGCGATGTTGGATTTCGGGCCCTCGATCTCGCACCGGGCCAGCGCCTCGCGCAGGCGTTCCAGCGCCTGCGCGCGGTCGGCATCCCACACGATCAGCTTGGCGATCATCGGGTCGTAGAAGATCGTCACCGTGTCGCCTTCGATCACGCCGCCGTCGAGGCGGACGTGGCGCGACGGCGCGGGCAGGCGAAGGCTGAGCAGCCGGCCCGAACCGGGCAGGAAGTTCTGCTCTGGGTCCTCGGCGTAGATGCGCACCTCGATGGCGTGGCCGGTGGAAACGACCTGTTCCTGCGTCAACGGCAGCGGCTCGCCGTTCGCCACGCGCAGCTGCCACTCCACCAGGTCCAGGCCGTGGGTGAGCTCGGTGACCGGGTGCTCGACCTGCAGGCGGGTGTTCATCTCCATGAAGTGGAAATCGCCCCCGGGCCCCACGATGAACTCCACCGTGCCCGCGCCCACGTAGTTCACCGCGCGCGCAGCGGCGACGGCGGCCTCGCCCATCGCGGCGCGCATCTCGGGCGAGAGGAAGGGCGAGGGCGTTTCCTCCAGCACCTTCTGGTAGCGGCGCTGCGCCGAGCACTCGCGCTCGCCCAGGTGGATGATATGGCCGTGGCGGTCGCCGAACACCTGGAACTCGATGTGCCGCGGCTGCTCGATGTAGCGCTCCAGCAGCATGCTGGCGTCGCCGAACGCGGACTGTGCTACGCGCTGCGCGGTCGCCAGTGCCTCGGGGAATTCCGCGTCGCTGCGAACGATCTGCATGCCCTTGCCGCCGCCGCCCGCCGACGGCTTGATGATCAGCGGGTAGCCGATCCCGCGCGCTTGCTCGGCCAGGTACGCGTTGTCCTGGTTGTCACCGTCGTAGCCTGGCACCAGCGGCACGGCGTGTTTCGCCATCAGTTGCTTGGCGGCGGCCTTCGAGCCCATCGCCTCGATGCTCTCGGGATCCGGCCCGATGAAGACGATGCCGGCGTCCCGGCAGGCGCGCGAGAACGCGGTGTTCTCGGAGAGGAAGCCGTAGCCGGGATGGATCGCCTGCGCGCCGCTCTGCTTCGCCGCGTCCAGGATGGCGTCGATGCGCAGGTAGGAGTCGGCCGGGCGCGGCCCGCCGATCGGCCAGGCCTCGTCGGCGAGGCGCACGTGCTGCGCGTCGCGGTCCGCTTCCGAGTACACCGCGATGCTGCGGATGCCGAGCCGGCGGCAGGTGCGGATCACGCGACAGGCGATCTCGCCGCGATTGGCGATCAGTACGCGTTCGAACATGCGGATTCCTTGGCCGGGGCAAAGCCCCGGAAAATTAGCAGATACGCCTCGTCGCGCCGATCCGCAGCGCAGCAAAGCCGCGGACAACCCGTGCAGTCGTCAGGGCGCGACCCACGCCGGCGCGCGCTTGTCGAGGAAGGCGGTGAGCCCTTCCTGGCCTTCCGTGGACACCCGCAGGCGTGCGATCAGCTCCGCGTTGTGGTGGTCGATGCGTTCGGCGGCGCGTTCGTCGAGGCCGCCCATGCGGAAGGCCAGTTGCTTGGCCTCGCGCTGCGCCTCGGGGCCGGCCTTGGCCAGCAGCCTCAGTGCGGAGGCCACGGCATCGTCCAGCGCCCCGGGTGCGACCACCTGGTGCAGCAGGCCGATGCGCTGCGCCTCGGCGGCATCGAACACCTCGCCGGTGAGGAACAGCCTGCGCGCCTGGCGCAGGCCGATCGCGGCGACCACGCAGGGCGAGATCACCGCGGGCACCAGTCCCAGCTTCACCTCGGTGAGGCCGAACTTCGCGCTGTCCGCGCCGATCGCGATGTCGCAACAGGCGACCAGGCCCACGCCGCCGCCATAGGCCGCGCCGTTGACGCGGGCCAGGGTGGGCTTGGGACAGAACTGCAGGCTGCGCATCAGCCGCGCCAGGCGCAGCGAGTCGTCGCGGTTCTCCTGCTCGCTGGCCCTGGCCATGCCGCGCATCCAGTTCAGGTCGGCGCCGGCGGAGAAGCTGGCGCCGCTGCCGGTGAGCACGATGGCGCGTACCGTCCGATCGCGGCCGGCGCCTTCGATGGCGGCGGTGAGCTCGGCGATCAGCGCGTCGTCGAAGGCGTTGTGTACCTCGGGACGATGCATGGCCAGCGTGCGTACGCCGGCACGGTCGGTGGTCAGTACGGCAGAGGTCATCGACGGAGCCCACGGGGAAAACAGCATTTTAAACCCCCACGAAACGCCCGCCGGCGGTCGCTGCAGCAAATGTGAAATGTGGTTACAATGCGAACCATTCTTATTTGTAACCGAGCCGATCGTGCGCTTGTCCGACTTGCCGAAGGGTGCTTCCGCCGTGGTGGACCGCGTGGACGACGCCCACGCGAACGACCCGATCGCGCAACGCCTGCGCGACCTCGGTTTCGTCGGCGGCGAGCCGGTGCGGGTGGCGGCGGTGGCCCCGATGGGCGGCGATCCGCTGCTGATCCAGATCGGCTACACCCGCTTCGCCCTGCGCCGCGCCGAGGCGGCCCGGGTCAGCGTGCGCAGCGAGGTGGCGGCATGAGCGCCGACGCGCTGCGCATCGCCCTGGTGGGCAACCCGAACTGCGGCAAGACCGCCCTGTTCAACCTGCTTACGGGCGGCCGGCAGAAGGTGGCCAACTACGCCGGCGTCACCATCGAGCGCAAGGAAGGGCGCTTCGTGGCGCCGTCCGGCCGCATGCTGCAGATCCTCGACCTGCCCGGCGCCTACAGCTTCGACGCGGTCAGCCCCGACGAGCAGATCACCCGCGACGTGCTGCAGGGCAACTACCCGGGCGAGACGCCGCCGGACCTGATCGTCTGCGTGGCCGACGCCACCAACCTGCGCCTGCACCTGCGCTTCCTGCTGGAGGTGCGGCGGCTGGGCCGGCCGGTGGTGCTGGCGCTGAACATGATGGATGCGGCGCGCCGGCGCGGCATCGCGATCGACGTGCCGGAGCTGTCGCGCCGGCTGGGCCTGCCGGTGGTGGAAACCGTGGCGGTGAGGCGCGGCGGCGCGAAGGCGCTGGTGGAACGCGTGGATGGCGAGCTGCCCATGCCCGCGCCGGTGCAGGCCGACGATGCGGCCAGCCGCGCCGACCTGCATGCGCAAGTGCGCGAACTGCTGGCCGCCACGGTGAGCATGCCGCGCGCGACCGCGGCGCTGGACGACGCGCTGGACCGCTGGGCGCTGCACCCGGTGTTCGGCCTGGCGATCCTCTCGGTGGTGATGTTCCTGGTGTTCCAGGCGGTGTATGCCGCCGGCAAGCCGATGAGCGACCTGATCGGCGACGGCTTCGGCTGGCTGGGCGGGCACATCGCCGCACTGATGCCGGCGGGGCCGCTGCAGAGCCTGGTGGTCGACGGCATCTTCGGCGGCCTGGGCACGGTGCTCGGCTTCCTGCCGGTGATCCTGGTGCTGTTCTTCTTCATCCTGATGCTGGAGGAATCCGGCTACCTGCCGCGGGCGGCGTTCATGCTGGACCGGCTGATGCTGTCGGTGGGGTTGACCGGGCGTTCCTTCATCCCGCTCTTGTCGAGCTTCGCCTGCGCGATCCCGGGCATCATGGGCACGCGCAGCATCCAGGACCCGCGCGACCGCCTCGCCACCATCCTGGTGGCGCCGCTGATGACCTGCTCGGCGCGGCTGCCGGTATACGCGCTGCTGATCGCCGCCTTCATCCCCGCGCACCGCGTGCTCGACGTGTTCAACCTGCAGGGGCTGGTGCTGTTCGCGCTCTACCTCGCGGGCATCCTCGGCGCGATGGCGGTGGCCTGGGTGATGAAGCACCTGCATCGCGACCGCAGCGAGCACGCGCTGCTGATGGAACTGCCTGCGTACCGGCTGCCCAAGCTGCGCGACGTGGCGATCGGCCTGTACGAGCGTGGTGCGGTCTTCCTGAAGCGCCTCACCGGCGTGATCCTCGCCCTGACCGTGCTGATGTGGTTCATCTCCAGCTTCCCGGCGCCGCCGGCGGGCGCCACGCTGCCGGCGATCGACTACAGCTTCGCCGGCTACATCGGCCGCGGACTCGCGCAGGTCTTCGGGCCGATCGGTTTCAACTGGGAGATGAGCCTGGCCTTGATCCCGGCGTTCGCCGCGCGAGAAACCGCGGTGGCGGCGCTGGCGACCGTCTACATGGTGGGCGGCGACGTGGCCGGCAACGGGCTGACGCACGCCCTGGCGAGCCAGGTTTCGCTGCCCAGCGCGCTGTCGCTGCTGGTGTGGTTCGCCTACGCACCGCAGTGCATGTCCACGCTGGCGATCATCAAGCGCGAAACGGCATCGTGGCGCAACGTGGCGGTCTCGTTCGGCTACATGTTCGCGATGGCCTATGCGGCCTCGCTGCTCACCTACCGCATCGCGAGTGCGCTGACATGAGCACCGGCCTGCTGGTCCAGTACATCGTGCTCGGCCTGATCGTGGCGGCCAGCGTGCTGGTGCTCATCCGCAAGCTCGCGCCGCAGCTCGGCAACCGCTGGCAGGCAGCGGCTTCCATCCGCCTGTCGCGCCGCGACTCGCGCTTCTCGAAGGCGCTCGGCCGTCGCCTGCAGCCGAAACAGGCCACCGGCAACTGCGCCGACGGCTGTTCCACTTGCGGTGCCTGCGGGCCGCGGAAGCCGGCTGCCGTGTCACCGGTGCCGGATGCATCGCAGGGTCCCGGTGCTTCCGGCCAGGCACACATGGCGGTGGAACCGATGCCGCTGCACTTCCGTCCGCGTGGGCATTGATCCGCCCCGTCCCATTTTCGATGGGAAATCATCGGAATGCACCGCAGTCAGCGTGACGACCCGTCGAGTACCCGGAGGCCATGCCGTTGGCGCCAGAGGTCCATGCCCCAGATCAGTATGGCTATTGCGGCAGCCAGCGCAGGGTAGGTGGCGCTGGCGTGGGTTTGGTCGACATCTTTCAATAGGGAACGGGCCAGCATGAATAGGCCCCATAGGCCAAACCATGCCAATCGTGGGTTGAGGCGTAGCGACGCAGCGTTGCGGCGCCGAAGTCGCCGGAATGCCAACCACAGCGCGGCGAGTGCAAATACGAACGCACCCACGTAGGTGTCCGCTTCGCCAAGTGCGAGTGCGGCTGTACAGAGCATCGGTACCAGCAGCAGGTTGAGCCAAGGCCAACGGACCGGCTGGTATTCCGGTCTTGCATGCCAGCGATCCAGTGGCAGCACGAGCATGAACAGGCACCACAGCGCGCAAGGCGCGGCGGGCAGGCCGACGCACCACCAGAATGCCGTCCAGTTGAATTGGTCGGGTGGCATGCGCATCAAGACGCCGGACAGCAGTCCGAGCAGCAGTCCGCCGAGCAGCGTCGCAGTGCAACGAATGGCGCCGAGCTGGAGCCGCTCCTTGCCTACGTGGCTGACGTCGGTGGCCTTCAGCCAGAAGCGGATCTGATCCTGATCACAGGGTTCGGGCAAGTCTTCGGGGTGATGCAGGCTCACACGCTGAATGAGTTGCGTGTAGGAAGAGGCTTCGTTGGGTTGCAATCCGATCCGCGCCACCTGCGTCCAGCGCAACGGGCGCGCCAGCCTCTCCAGGTTGAGATCCAGTTCGCAGCGTTCACTGTAAAGGTGCAGCTCCATGCGTCCCGCCAGTGCGTCGCGATGTGCGGGTTGCAATTCCCAGGCTAGCTGCATGCGACGCAGCAGTCGCTGCAGGCGCAATGCATCGTGGCCCGGGCGCGCCTGGTTCATGTCGAAGAACGTGAGCAGCACCTCGATGCAGGCCGGCGACATCGGCGGCGCGTCCCGATGCAGTTGAGCGAACAACCCGTGGCCCACGCGGGTCTTCAGGTGCAGCGACCACAAAGCAGGTTGTTCCTCCAGCCAGGTTTTGAGCCGTGTCGCGTCTCCCTCGGCGGCAAGGGTCAGCAGTTCCGTCGAGAAACGTTCGAAGGAAAAAGCGATGGCTTCCTGCGGAGTATCCGCGACAGCGAAAGGAAGCTCGCCGGCCGTTGCCGCCGGCACGTGCTCCGGCGTGCGCCGGATTTTCGTGGCGGCCGACTTGGCTTTTTGCCGGCACCGCGCCAGCGCGGCCTGATAGGCCGCGTGCAAGCGCTGGAAGCCTTCTGGATCGCTGTCGGGGCGGGTATTGCGCAGGCGTTGCGCATAGGCACGCTTGACCATGGGCTCGTCGGCGTCTGCCGGCAGGCCGAGTTGCTCGAACGGCGACATCAGGACTGTTCCAGTGCGTCCAGCGCGCTGCCGAGCTCGCGCCGGTGTTCGCGTATCAGATGATCATCCTGCGTTTCGACGATGGCGCGGAAACTGGCGATCCACGCCTGCAACTGCTTGCGTGCGTGCAAGTGCTCCTCGTACAGGCGTTCGGCGCGGGCGAGCAGGGCGATGTTTTCCTGCTTGTCGCGCGGATGGATCTTCAGCTCGGCCAACGCGGCCAATCGCTCGCGGATCTGTTCGGAATCGAGCAGCGAACCAGGATTGTGTTGCAACAGCAACTCGTGGCGCTTGCCAGTGGCCTGCACGGTGGCTTCCACCTGCAGTACGCCATTGATGTCGTAGGTGAAACGCAGCCTCACCTCGTTTTGCTCGATCCGCAGGCGCGGATCGACGTTCACCTCCAACTCGCCGAGCTTGATGTTGTTCGTCACCATCGGGTTTTCGCCCTGGTAAACGTTGAGCTGAAGGGCCTTCTGCTGTGGCTGCGCCGGCCAGAACGATTCCTCGCGACTGAATGGCACGGTGCTGTTGCGATGGATGATCGGATGGAAGTAGCCAGGATGCAGTTGGCCATCGCCGTCGCGGCGCGTCACTTCGGTACCCAGCGTATAGGGGCAGACGTCGGTAAGAATCACCTCGTCGAGCCGCCAGTCACGCGCCTTCATACCCGCCACTACGCAGGCGCCAAAGGCGATGGCCTCATCGGGGTGGACGTGGCGCAGCGGCAGGCGGCCGAACATGCGCGACACCATGCGGGTGACCATGGGCATGCGGCTGGCGCCACCCACCAGCACGATCTCGTCGATCTGCTCCGGCTGCAGACGGGCGTCGCGCATCGCTCGTTCGAGAGGCGTGCGCATGCGTTGCAGCAGCGGCTCGGCAAGCTTGGCAAAACGATCCTGGTTGATGCGCCAATCGACGGTATGTTCACCCAGTTGCCCAGCGACGCATACTTCCGGCTGCTGGCTCAGCTCGCACTTGGCGATCTCCAGCCAGCGGCGCAGTTGCCCGCGTTGCGCGCTGGACAAGTTGCCGACGGGCAGGCGAAGGTCGCCAAGGCAGGCGGTTTCAAGCGCGTCGAGGAAATCCTCTCCGCCGAGGAAGTTGTCGCCGGCACTGGCGTGCACTTCGACCACGCCCTCGAACATTTCCAGCACCGACACGTCGAAGGTGCCGCCCCCCAGGTCGAACACCACGAAGCGCGAGCCGTCGGGGCGCTCCTGCAGGCCGTAGGCAAGGGCAGCGGCGGTGGGTTCGTTGACGAGGCGCTCGACTCGGATGCCGGCGAGTTCGCCCGCGGTGCGCGTGGCCTTGCGCTGGGCGTCGGAGAAATAGGCCGGGACACTGATGACGGCTTCGGTGATTTTTTCACCCAGCGCGGCTTCGGCATCGGCGACGAGCGAGCGCAACACCAAGGCCGAGAGATCCTCGGGGCGAAACACGCGCTTGCCCAGTCGCGTCTCGCGCGGGCTGCCCATCCAGCGCTTGAAGTTGGCTACGCTGGATCCCGGGTGGCTGACGAGGCGGTCCCGGGCGGCTTGGCCGACCAGTACGTGGCCGTCGCCGTCCATGGCGACCACCGATGGCGTGAGCAGGCTGCCGAGCGGGTTGGCAAACAGGCGCGGCCCATCGTCGTCGTAGCAGCCGATGAGCGAATGCGTGGTGCCGAGATCGATGCCGACGATCATCCGCGATGTTCCCCTGGTGTGAGCTGACAGTCTGCCAGTTCCTACATGCGGAACACGCCGTAGCGCTGCGGCTCGATCGGCGCATTCATCGACGCCGAGATCGCCAGGCCCAGCACGCGGCGGGTATCCGCCGGGTCGATGATGCCGTCGTCCCACAGCCGGGCG
>Ga0187815_10000130_pt1 | contig 37467 bp, 31 predicted proteins | sample NC_S_5_FD_132962 | JGI IMG/M metagenome (GOLD analysis project Ga0187815, IMG submission 132962) | Wetland sediment microbial communities from Neuse River Estuary, North Carolina, USA - ASW-S_5 | ecosystem: Environmental > Aquatic > Freshwater > Wetlands > Sediment | place: USA: North Carolina... | reverse complement strand
CAGGTCGAGATTTTCGGCCGCGCCTCGCACGCGGGCGTCGCGCCGGAGCGCGGCATCTCGTCCACCATGATCCTGGCGCTCGCGCTTGCGGAGGTGAAGGCCGGCGGCTGGTTCGGCAAGGTGGTGAAGGGCAAGCGGGCAGGTACCAGCAATGTCGGCCCCGTCACCGGCGGCGAGGGCCGGCCGGCGGGCGATGCCACCAACGTCGTCACCGACTATGTGCATGTGCGCGGCGAAAGTCGCAGCCATGACCGCACCTTCTTCAAGGAGATCACCAAGGCCTACAAGGCGGCGTTCGAGAAGGCCGCCAAGCGCGTCAAGAACAGCGACGGCAAGACCGGCCGCGTCAAGTTCAAGGCCGAGACCGACTATTATCCGTTCCGGATGAAGGAGAGCCTGCCGGTGGTCAAGCGCGCGATGGCGGCGGTGTCCGGAATCGGCGCAACGCCGAACATCCGCGCCGCCAATGGCGGGCTGGATGCGAACTGGATGGTGCGCCACGGCGTTCCCACCGTGACCTTCGGCGCCGGCCAGAACGAACCGCACACGATAGACGAGTGGATCAATCTCGACGAATACGACCGGGCTTGCGCGCTCGCGGTCCAGCTCGCGACGATGCGGTGAACGTTACAGGGATCGCCAGACCGAGCACGGCAAGCGCGCTGACTTCGTCGGGCCCGCGAGCGCTGCGCCCTTTGGCAGGCGATCAGAAGCCGACATCCTCGCTCGAGTAGAAGGTGTTGAGAATGGACATCCGGGTACGATCGGTCTTGATCGGCGGGCGGCCGTGCCAGCTCATCTTGGTCAGCGAGTGATAGGCTTTCAGGACCACGAACGCATATCCGACGTTGGGCAGGAAGGGGATCGTTTTCACCGGCTCCAGGCAGTAGGAGCCGACATGAAACAGGCCCTTGAGGGATGCGCGATATAGCGTCGTGCCGAGCGCTTCCTGGCTGCTGTCAGCCGGACAATAAAGCTGCATCGTCACAACCTTCTTGCGCGTGTCCGGATGCGGCTTGATCTGGTAGCCGTCCTTGTCCAGGTAGACTACCGGCTTTGCCACCAGCTTGAGGTCGTCGACGCCAGATACCTTGTCGCCGCGAGCACGAATCTCAAGCCCGTCACGCAGTCTGTTCCGGATTGCCTGCTCGACCTCCTTCGAGGTCAACATGGCCGACGCCGCAGCCCAGGCAGGCCGCAGGGCCGGATCGATCTTGGCCAGGTTCTCGCCATAGAGGCGCAGCGCCACACGGGTGCCCGTGCCGGTGATCGGCTCATATCCTTCCGTAGGAACGTTCCGTATCAGATCCCGGTAAAGATCTGCCGGAAAGAAATTGCGGAAGACAATATGCGGAAAGGGAGAAGAAAAATGATCAGAGGCTTCAATGCTCGCAACCGCATGCGCGGTGAGCTCGGCGGCCAGATCAGAAGGAGCAGTCACCGCAAGTGCCACCATTCCGACACCTCAGATCACGATTGCAACCTTAATACCCAAGCCGTTCAATTCTCGTATTGCGGCCGAAACAAGGCAAGAGCCTTCATTGTGCAGAGAAATAGGGGCGTGAGATCGGCACCCCGGGAGGCATCGCCGCCCTCGGTCGAACTCCCACGGGCGCCCTTGCACGTTCAGCGTCGTACTCAAAGAAAGCCCGCCATTCGCGGCGGGCGCCAAGTTTAGGGAGGAAACGCCGCCAGAGGCAGCGATCACGACTATAAGTTGATTCGCGCCCAGGCAGAGTGATGCCATTCACAGAACGCGAATTTTTTTGGAGCATCGGGCGTCAACGAACACGACAGGGCCTGCGCGCTCGTGGTCCAGCTCGCGACGATGCGGTGAGCGCGTTCAGCTCCCCAGCCTACTGCGCCCCGCGCGAACAACGATCGAGTGTTCGCCTTGCCGCTGCTGCACCGCGCGCGCCGACCGCGGCGGCCCGTGTATGGCTTCATGCCGCCCGTGCAGTGCCGCGGCGCATGAAAATGGTGTATCGCCTAGCACATAATGAGCGCGGGGGTTCCCGCTGCTCCACAAGATCAAGCTGCTTCGGAGGAACTGCCATGTCGGCCCTGCCGCTTACCGGCATCAAGATTCTCGATCTCACGCGCGTGCTCGCCGGTCCCTTGTCGGCGCAGATGCTGGCCGATCTCGGCGCCGAGGTGATCAAGATCGAGCGCCCCGGCGGCGGCGACGATGCCCGCGCCTTCGGCCCACCTTACCTGAAAGACCCGGAAGGCAAGGCGAACAACAACAACTCCTTCTATCTCTGCGCCAACCGCAACAAGAAGTCGGTCACCGTCAACATCGCAAGCCCCGAGGGGCAGGACATCGTCCGCGAGCTTGCGAAAACCTGCGACGTCTTCATGGAGAACTACAAGGTCGGCGACCTCAAGCGCTATGGCCTTGACTATGAGACGATCAAGGCGATCAACCCCGGCATCATCTATTGCTCCGTCACCGGCTTCGGCCAGACCGGTCCGTATGCGACGCGCGCCGGCTACGACGCCATCCTGCAGGCGATGGGCGGCCTGATGAGCGTCACCGGGCACATCGATGGCGAGCCCGGCGCGGGCCCGATGAAGGTCGGCCCGTCGATCGTCGACTACATGACCGGCATGAACTCATCGATCGGCATTTTGGCTGCGCTCTATCACCGCAAGGCCAATGGCGGGGAGGGGCAGCATGTCGACGTCTGCCTGTTCGACACCGTCATTGCCGCGCTGTCGCATTACGCGCAGATCTTCCTGGTCAACGGCCAGACCCCGCCGCGCCGCGGCACCTGGGGCAATGGCGGCATGCCGGCCGGCGTGTTCCGCTGCACCGACGGCGAGTTGATGCTGGTGGTTGGCAATGACGGCCAGTTCGCGCGCACCTGCGAGGTGCTGGGCCGGCCCGAGCTTGCCGACGATCCCAAGTTCATCAAGAACAACGACCGCGTCGCGCACGGCAAGGAAATCATGGCGATCTTCGCCGGCCTGTTCCTGAAGAAGCCAGTCGCCTACTGGCTGGAGGAGCTGGAAAAGGCCGGCGTGCCCTCAGGGCCGATCAACGACTTCGCGCAGGTGTTCGGCGATCCGCACGTGCAGTCCCGCGGCATGCGGGTCAAGGTCAACCACCCCTTCGAGCCGGAGCTCTCGCTGATCCGCAATGCCATCACCTTCTCCGGCACCCCCGTGAAGGAATACCGCGCCCCGCCGCTGCTCGGCGCCCACACCAGCGAGGTGCTGGCGGGCATCGGCTATGACGAGGCGAAGGTGAAGGGGCTGAAGGAGCGGAAGGTGATCTGATGCTGGGCGGCTGTGCTCGGCACCCGCCATTGCGTCTTCCTCATAATCATTTCTGTTGAGACACAATCATTCCTGTCGATAGAGGCGATTGCTCCTCTTGACATGCTTGAAAACTTTTTCGTGAGAGAGTCGCAAACCGAACGGACAGCCTCGCTTTCCCTGCGACATAGTGACACCCGGGTTGGATGGCAGCTCATCAAGAAAGCTGAGCGAACACGGAAGCGGATCGACATTCCGCCTCCAGGCAGTCCCGCGGCGCAAATCGTCGTCTCGGGAAACGATGTCGCTTGTGAAAGGGAACAGTGCAGTGAGTGAGAGCGTACAGAAAGAAAGTCTGAACGGAACCGCCCACCAGAATGGAACGAACGGTTTCGCGTGGCCCGGCGTGTTCGGCGCGCTTGCCGAGCAGAGCGTCGCCCGCGCGCAAGATGGCTGCGCGGACATCAAGGCCGCGTCCGGACAGATTGCCGATGCGTTGCGTGAGACCTATTCAACCAATGCTGGCGGCGCGACCAGCTACGGGCTGAAGGTCATCGAGATTTCGAACGCCAATACTGCCGCCGCGATGGATTTTTTCGCTCAGCTCCTGGGCAGCAAGTCCGTGACTGACGTCTTCGCCGCGTCCGCCGCGCACGCGCGCAAAACCTTGAACGCCACATCCGTCCAGAACCGGGAATTGTGGGAGCTTACCCAGCAGCTTGCCACGCAAGCCGGCGAGCCGGTCAGGAAGAGCGTCGCCAGGATATTCCAGAAAGCAAGTTAGCGGCGCGGAGGGTGATCCGGCCGGTTGGAGAAGGCCCCGCCGCGAGCACTCGGCCCCACCCCGATGCTCGACAACGTTGGGCCGGTGCGCGATGCCCCCAACTGCGCACCGACAAGAGGCAGTCCAACCGGCCGGTTCCTTTGTTGAAAAAGCCCAAAAATCCAAGGAAGGTTCGCATGGGAATGGTCATGATCAAGTGCCCGCACACCGGACGCGCAATCTCCACCGGCATCGAGATCGAGCGCGAGCGCTTTCACGCCAGTGCGGTATTTTTCTCGCGCACCCGCTGTCCGCTTTGCCACACTGATCACGCCTGGTTCGCGCGGGAGGCCTGGGTCCGCGAGCCGGGCGCCGCTCAGTCCCACCGCCGGCTCGTCGGCTCCCTGGCCTGACGATGATGATCGAATGGGGAACACCATGGCGCACATGCCAATTTCTCCCGGGAACACGATCGTTCTCCTGCAGGCCCAGGATTTTCTTGTCGAGGCACGCCGGCTGAAGCCGGGCCTGGAGCGCAGCGCGTTTCGCGAGTTCGCGAAGGTGTTTCGTGAACTTGCAAAAGTTGAGTCGAACCTCAATCCGTCCACCGTGATTGCAGGCAGGACCCGATCGAAGCACCGCTAGCGGCTGCCAGCACGCGGCCGTTGCGGGACGGACTACGTGGAGTTACCCGTTTCACCTGCGGCTTCGGCGGACCACACCAGGATGCGTGGTTGGGCGGGGTCGGGGGAGAAGATCTCCTCGACTTCGAGGCGCATGGTCTCGTGGCATTCGCATGCCACTGCCGCGAGCCGCGGCGGGTCGATCTCGATCTGGCCCCGGCGGTCGGCTCTGATCGCCCCGCAGGCCCGCAGGTTGCGCATCAGCAGCGTCACGGTCGTACGGCGCACACCCAGTATTTCCGATAGCGCCTCCTGGGTCAGCGGCAGGACGTCGCGATTGACGCAATCACGAAAGTGCAGCAGCCAGCGCGCCAGCCGTGCTTCAACCGGATGCAGCGCGTTGCACGCCGCGCCGTGCTGCAACTGCACCAACAACGCCCTGATGTGAGTCTGGACTGACTGCCGAATCGCCGGACTCCGGGTGAATGCGGCGTGAAATCGCGAAGCGGGAATCCGCGAGGCGAGGCCTGCCGCGTGAACCACGGCAGTGATCGCGGAAGGTGATGGGCCCAACACGGAAAGAAGGCCCACGCCGCCCTCGCGTCCGATTGCAGCCGTGGCCACCGACTTTCCATTTGCCATGTGGATCATCAGCGATACGGCGCCGCTGTGCGGGAAGTAGACATGCTCGATCTTGTCGCCTGCCCGGGAGAGCGCCTCGTCCTGGTGCAGCGCGACCACTTCCAGATCGGGCATCACCAAGTCGAAGTCCGCTGCCGGCAGCGCTGCCAGGAGGCGGTTGTCGATTCCCTCGCGGCGGGTCACGACGATTTACCTGTCCGCAGCGTACCCGGGGCCGGCGCCATGCCGGGTAGTGCGGCACTGCGGCCGCAATGTTTGCCCGGATCTGTTTTCGCCGCCCACACTAAGCTGCAACTGACTCGCAGAAGCACTCAACAAGCATGCTCCAAAAAATGGCTGCGGCGAAACGAAATTTCGGCCCCGCAGCATGGCTGAAGTAGATGAACTGTCCCGGCTCGATCAACTGAAAATTTGGTATGGGGTCATAAGTTCCAATTTTCATGTTCGGAACGCCTGTGCACGAAAGGCAACACAAGGCGGCCGCACTATCGCACTATGAAGCCCTGACCGGCGAGGCCGCGGCGCGTACCGCGGGCTTGCTCGCCGGTACGCTCCCACCCAGCGCCATCGCGGCCACCGACACCACGCGATCAACGATCGCCTGCACGTCATTGAGGTCGCACTTGCCTTCCGACAATTTCGCCAGCCGCTCTTTTTCGCGGATGGTGTGATGCGCCATCGACAGTGCGAAGTGCAGGCCCCAATAGAGCTCGGCCTCGTCGCGGCCGGGCAGGGAGCGGCGCATCGCGGCGGCGAATTTCCGCAAATGATCGATCTCGCGGTTCTTGATGCGGCGGATCGGCGGCACGGATTCGATCGAGGCGCGGATCATGAAGCGCGCCGCGGTGGAGCCCTCGCGGTCGGGACCGAGGCAGCCGCGCAGGGTGGGGCCGACCAATGCGCGGAAGATTTCCTCGATGGTCGCGCGCCCGCCGCCTCTTTCCTCCGCCGCCTTCAATTCGTTGAGGCGCTCGCGGTTGGTCTGGATCGAGCGGGTGACGAACAGCTCGGCGATCAGCTCGTCCTTCGAACCGAAATGGTAGTTCACCGCCGCGAGGTTGACGTTCGCTTCCGCGACGATGTCGCGCAGCGTGACGTCGCCGAAGCCGCGTTCGGCGTAAAGCCGCTCGGCGGCGGCGAGGATCGCAGAGCGGGTCTGATCGGAGGCCATCGCCTTGAACCTTCTCCGTCATTCCGTGGCGCGTCGAAGACGCGAAATCTCCATCACGTCCTCCAGATTCCCGATGCGCACTTTCGCATCTGTGGTTCAGCCCTGCGGGCTGCCCCGGAATGACAGGATTGCGCTGAGAGAGTTGCAATTCAAACACTTGTATGAAACTATCGTTTGAAGACGGCCAAATGTCAATGCCGCTGCGAACGCCTCGCAAGTTTTGTGATTTGCCGGGTGCCGGCGGCGGGTGGACTGTGCGGCCATTTGTTTCGGGAAGTGAAAAAGCGAGGAGCGTCCGATGGATTTCACGTTGTCCAGCAAGCAGAAGGAATGGCTCGACCGGGTTCAGTCCTTCATGAACAAGCACGTTCGCCCGGCGGTGCCGATCTACAAGAAGCAGGACGAGGAGGGCGCGCGCTGGAAGGTGATTCCCATTCTCGAGGAGCTGAAGGCCAAGGCGAAGGCCGAAGGCCTCTGGAACATGTTCATGCCGCCGAACCCGCATGAAGACGATGAATTCCGCGGCGCAGGATTGAGCAATCTCGAATATGCGCTGCTGTCGGAAGAGATGGGCCGCATCTCCTGGGCCTCGGAAGTGTTCAACTGCTCCGCGCCCGATACCGGCAACATGGAAGTCCTGATGCGCTACGGCACCAAGGAGCAGAAGCGCAAATGGCTGCGTCCGCTGATGGACGGCGAGATCCGCTCCGCCTTCCTGATGACCGAGCCGGCAGTCGCATCCTCCGACGCGACCAACATCGAGACCCGCATCGAGAAGCAGGGCGATCACTACGTCATCAACGGCCGCAAATGGTGGTCGTCCGGCGTCGGCGATCCCCGCTGCAAGATCGCGATCCTGATGGGCAAGACCGATTTCAACGCCGCAAAACACCAGCAGCAGTCGCAGATCCTGGTGCCGCTCGACACACCAGGCATCAAGGTGGAGAAGATGCTGCCGGTATTCGGCTTTGACGATGCGCCGCACGGCCATGCGCAGGTGCTGCTGGAGAACGTCAAGGTGCCGGCCTCCAACATCCTGCTCGGCGAGGGCCGCGGCTTCGAGATCGCGCAGGGCCGCCTCGGCCCGGGCCGCATCCATCACTGCATGCGCACCATCGGCAAGGCCGAGGAGGCGCTGGAGAAGATGGTGAGGCGCCTGTCCTCGCGCACCGCCTTCGGCAAGAAGATCATCGAGCACTCGGTATGGGAGCAGCGCATCGGCGAGGCGCGCACCGACATCGAGATGAACAGGCTGCTGTGCCTCAAGGCCGCCGACATGATGGACAAGGTCGGCAACAAGACGGCGCAGCTCGAGATCGCCATGATCAAGGTGGCGGCGCCCAACATGGCGCTGAAGATCATCGACCAGGCCATCCAGGCCTATGGCGGCGCCGGCGTTTCCGACGAGGCGGGGCTGGCCCGCGACTATGCCGGCATCCGTACGCTCAGGCTCGCCGACGGTCCGGATGAGGTGCATAACCGCGCCATTGCCAGACTTGAACTTCGGAAGTATCAAAACGCTCCGAGGCACTAACAAGAACGCGAGAGCGCATAGCTCTTCACCGTCGTCATTCCGGGGCGATGCGTAGCATCGAACCCGGAATCTCGAGGTTCCGGGTCTGGTGCTTCGCACCATCCCGGAACGACGGATAGGAAATCTAGGGAGTTCGTCAGCGTGAACGACGGGGTCAGGAAGGACGAGGAATTCTCGGGCACTCGCGAAGTCGAGGAGCGCCATCGCATCAACGAAGCCAACCTCGCCAAGTGGATGTCCGAAAACGTCGAGGGCTTTGCCGGCCCGCTCACCGTCCTGCAATTCAAGGGCGGCCAGTCCAATCCCACCTACCGGCTCAACACGCCCGGCCGCTCCTATGTGATGCGCCGCCGCCCCTTCGGTAAATTGTTGCCGTCGGCGCACGCGGTCGATCGCGAGTTTCGCGTCATCTCCGCGCTCGGCAAGCAGGACTTCCCGGTCGCAAGGGCGTATGCGCTCTGCATGGACGATGCCGTGATCGGCTCGGCCTTCTACATCATGTCGATGGAGGAGGGCCGGGTGTTCTGGGATCCGACCCTGCCGAGCCAGTCGCCAGAGGCGCGGCGGAAAATCTTCACCAGCAAGATCGAGACGCTGGCGAAGCTCCACATGTACAATCCCGAGAAGATCGGCCTCGCTGACTTCGGCAAGCCCGGCAATTATTTCGCGCGCCAGATCGACCGCTGGACCAAGCAGTACCGCGCTTCAGAGACCCAGCACATCCCGGAGTTCGAGAAACTCGCCGAGTGGCTGCCCAGGACGGTGCCGGCGCAGGAGCGCATCTCGATCGTTCACGGCGACTACCGTCTCGACAACATGATTTTCCACCCGACGGAACCGCGCGTGCTCGCGGTGCTGGACTGGGAATTGTCGACGCTCGGCGATCCCATGGCGGACTTCACCTACCTGCTCATGCAATGGACCATGCCGGGTCTCGCCAACACCGACCTCAAGGCGTTGAACATTCCGAGCCAGGAAGAGGCCGCGAAGATCTATTGCGACTTCACTGGCATGGCCGTGCCTGATCTCAACTGGTACTTCTCTTACAATCTCTTCCGCCTCGCGGGCATCACGCAGGGCATTGCCGGGCGCATCCGCGACGGCACCGCTGCCAACGCCAAGGCCATCGAGTCGGCCAAGCGCACGGTGCCGCTGTCGCAGCAATCGTGGGAATACGCGCAGAAGGCCGGCGCGGTGTGAGGACTCAAGAGGCGCCTCCGCACACGTAACTCGTCATACCCCGCGCATGCGGGGTATCCAGTACGCCGCGGCTTCTGCGTTCTATCGCTGGCGTCTCTGGAATACTGGATCGTCCGCCTTCGCGGACGATGACAAGCGGTGAGCACGTCGTCGCTTTTGCGCCTACGGCCCTGGAAATTTTACTTGCCCCTTTCCCCCAACATCCGCGGAAGCCTGCTGATGGCGGTTGCCATGGCTACTTTCACGATGAACGACAGCATCACCAAGGCCGTCTCGTCCGAGATGAACTTCGGCGAGATCATGCTGGTGCGAGGCATCTTCTCGGTCGCGCTGATCTGGGCATTTGCCGTTTGGCAGGGCGCCCTGCATCCGCTGCGCACGCTCTTCGTCCGGCCGGTCGCGCTGCGGGTGATCGGCGAAGTCGGCGGCACCATATCGTTCCTCGCGGCCATCGTGCATCTGCCGCTTGCCAACGCGGCCGCGATTTTCCAGGCGCTGCCGCTCGCGATCACGCTCGGCGCCGCGCTGCTGTTCGGCGAGCCGGTCGGCTGGCGCCGCTGGCTCGCGATATCCGCCGGCTTCATCGGCGTGCTGATCATTGTCCGGCCGGGCCTGGCCGGCTTCAACGAGTTCTCGCTGCTCGCGCTGGTGTCGGTGGTGTTTTGCGCCGGCCGCGATCTGGCGACCCGGCAGATCCCTGCGAAAATTCCCTCGCTGTTCATCACGCTGCTCACCACGTCAGTCGTGACCGCAACCGGTGCTGCGATCCTCGTCCCGCTCGGCGGCTGGACGCCGCCCTCATTCCGCGCGCTCGCCTTGCTCGCGCTGGCTGCGGTGCTGCTCCTGATCGGCTATCAGACCGTGATCATGGCGCTGCGCACCGGCGACATTTCCGCCGTGGCGCCGTTCCGCTACACCGCGCTGTTGTGGGCCATGCTGCTTGGCTATCTCGTGTTCGGCGACAAGCCCGATGGCATGATGATGCTGGGAGCCACCATCATCGTGCTGTCCGGCCTCTACGCCTTCTATCGCGAGCGCATCCGCCACCGTCCGCTCGCCGCCACCTCCGGCCCGCCGCCGGAAGGGGTGTGATCCACGTGGCGCTATTCGGGGAGCTCAAGGGGCCGAACGAAGAAATGGCCGTAAGCTAGCGACAGGAAGCCGATGCCGATCGGTAGCACCAGCAAACTGTAGGCAGCGATTATCGGGCTGGCGACCAGCATTCGTATCGGGAGCTCGCCAGGGCTGATGGGCCAATGGCCGCTGCTGATCCAGGCAAGGGTGATGAATTGCGCCACGAGCAGCGGCAGGGCCGTCGTTAGGGCAATTCCCCAAAACAGGCGCCAAGTGTTGCCGCGCGTACGTTTCCAGGTCTGCCTTAAGGTATGTTCGGTGCCTCCAACCGCGCGGGCGGGGAGTAAAAGGCACAGTCGGAGGGCAACGATGGTCGCCGCGGCGTACAGTGCGAAGAATCCGAGAACTAGCGCAAGAACGGTCGGCCCTGAATGAGTGTTCATGGTTACAGTCGCGAATCCAGGCAAGAAATAGCGGAAGGGGAACAAGTTGATCGCTATCGGCACAAACATAAGAGCGCAAAGCAGGAAGCCGAAGATCAGGTAACGCCACAGGTTCCGGCTCACGACGTTGCTGCCGCAGAAGGTGGGACGTTCGCCGAGGATCATGAATCGGTGCCACGCGACCGCGATGCTCACGCCTGCAAAAATCATGACGGCGTTATTCAGTTCCGTCAGCGCCACCAACTCGGTGGGGGGCGGTGGTCGCGGTAGGCCATCCTTCTGCATGGCAGTCGCCATCCAGGACGATTGCCAGCGACCCGCAGTCGCAGTCAGCGCAGCGGCCACGATCAACCAAAGCCAGGATGCGCGTAACACGTCTTTGAAGTTTGTCACGTAGGTGTAGTAGGCAAAACTGACAGCGTCCCAAAACGGCAATTTCGGATAGGCTGCTTCCAGATCGGTCGTGGCGAGGCTCATCTCAATCTCGGCTTCCAAACTCGCAGTGCTCGCGCAAGGATGCGAGCGACAGTCAACTGTCATGACGATATTTACAATGCCTGCGCAGCGCTACTGAAGATTGCGGCGGTCCATTGTGGCGGGTCGAACTGGGCGGGTGCGCTGCGCCAGCAGCGTTCGAATCTCAAACCCAAGCAACGAGACGCGGCTAGCGAGGATGCATTTCCTGCGTGGGTGTAATCCGTGCCGACCGAGGGGCGCTTCGCGATCGTCACTGAACGCAGGGCAGGGGATGCGATGGACGTGGACGGCGTCAGGCGCTTCGGCACTGGGCTTGCCGCGACGGCGAAGTCGTGTGGTCCAGGCGCCGCGCCACCGCCGGGAATCCAACGGCGGTTCAATGAGTTACAAAAATCAGAAATCGTCCCATTGACAATTCCGCAAATCGTAACTAGCTTCTGGATACCTCGGGCCCGCCGGAGGGACGTTTCGCGATCGTCACGATACGTTGGGCCTGGGATGCGATGGCCGCTGCGGCGTCAGGTGAACTTTCACCGGGCGAAAACGCCGCAGCGGACGGCGAAGTCGTGTGGTCCTGGCGCCGCGACCGTGGCGTCTATCCGCCCTGCCTGTGCGGGGCCGGCAACGGTGACAAAAAACGCCGCTCACCGGGGAGAGCACGTATAAGCCGTAGACCATTGCGCGGGGAAAGCCGGGATGTCCTGGCTGTACCTGTAGTTTAACCCGTGTGCTTTCTTTCACTACCTTCGCACACGGGACTGCGGGCGCAGTCGGCGCCCGGCTTTCCCTGCGCCCTCTGATCAAGAGGGAGCAAACGAGATTGCAAAGCTCAGGCGAAATCGCGCCGTGAGAATGAGAACGCATGTCTCTCCACCGTCATTGCCAGGAGCGACCGCGACGAAGCAATCCACCTATCCTCGCGGGTCATAGATGGATTGCTTCGCTTCGCTCGCAATGACGGCTAGCGATACGACTCTCGTGTCCCGGACGCGGTGCAGCGCGCAGCGGTGCACCGCAGAGCCGGGACCCATATCCTTCCAACCGCGGGCATGGGCCCCGGCTCAGCAGCGCAGCGTTTCACCCGGGGCACGAGAGCCCCTAAATCGGCTTGCCCGCATACGGCATCGACGCCGTCAGGCCGCCGTCCACCGGGATCGCCTGGCCATTGACATAGGACGCTTCGTCGCTCGCCAGAAACAATCCCATTGCGGCGAGCTCATGCGGCTGGCCCGGACGCTTGAGCGGATTGAGCTGGCCGATCTTGTGATCGGTGCCGCGCGCCTTGGCGTTGTCGAAGATCGGCTTGGTCATGCCGGTCTCGATCAGGCCCGGGCACACCGCATTGATGCGCACGCCGGTTCCGGACAGCGAGTAGGCGGTGATCTGCACGAGACTGATGACGCCGGCCTTGCTCGCGCCATAGGGATGCCCGCTGGCGCCCGACTTCAGTCCCGCCACCGAGGCTGTGCAGATGATCGAGCCGTGTCCTTGCTTGGTCATGTGCGGGATCGAATGCTTGATGGCGAGGAACGGCCCGATCAGATTGACGCGCAGCACCTCCTGCCAGTGTTCCACGGTCTGGTCGGCGAGCGGCACCAGTCCGCCGCTGATGCCGGCATTGGCCCAGATCGCATCGAGCTTGCCGTATTTCGACACCGCCTTGGCGATGAAAGCCTTGACGTCGGCCTCGTTGCCGGCATCGGCCATCACGGCTTCCACGGTGCCGCCGGCATCTGCCACGAGCTTGGCGGTCTCCTTGACGCCCTCGGTCTTGTCCACCGCGATCAGCTTTGCGCCTTCCTTGGTGAACAGCAGCGACGCCGCCCGTCCAATGCCGCTGCCGGCGCCGGTGATCACGACAGATTTGCCCTCAAGGCGGCCCATGAGTTTCTCCCTGACGGTTCTTTCCGCACACTTGCCGCGCTACGGAATTTCAAACAAGATTTCAAACGGCAAAGTCACTTGAGACGATGTGTGCTCTGACGTAGGACGACACTAGTAAAGGGCTCTCTACATGTCCAATAACAACAAGCCGAGTGTGGTGGTGACGCGTTGGTGGTGGGTGCGTCACGCGCCCGTGCGCAGCGATGGCGGCAATATCTACGGCCAGAAAGATATCGAATGCGACTGCGGTGACACGGAAGTGTTCGAGGCCGTCGCCAAGATCCTGCCGCGTAACGCGGTGTGGTACGCAAGCAACCTGCAGCGTACGCATCAGACCGCGGAGGCGATCTGGGCCGCCGGATTTCCAAAGCCCGCAGGCATGGCACGCGAGGCCGCCTTCGCCGAACAGCATCTTGGCAAGTGGCAGGGCATGAATCGCGCCGAGTTTCTCGCCAGCCGTCCACCCGGCAGCCACTGGTTCGCCAATATTGACGAGCCTGCGCCCGGCGGCGAAAGCTTCATGGATCTCTACAACCGCACTTGCAACGCAATCCAGCGCATCACCGACACGGAGGCGGGCAGGGATATCATCGCGTGCGGCCATGGCGGCACCATCAAGGCCGCGGTGGGTCTCGCACTTGGCGGTTTGCCGGAGCGCGGGCTCGCCTTCGACATCGACAATTGTTCGGTGACGCGGCTCGATCATTTTGCAAGCCCCGGGCGCAGCGTCTGGCGTTTGCCGATGGTGAACCAGCAGCCATGGATGGCCGATGCCGCACACGCGGCGATGCATCAGCCCGCCGGGCCCGAGGTCGCGCAGAGCAAACTTGCTTGACCGAGCATTCCGGGGCGGCTCGCAGAGCCGAACCCGGTGTCTCGAGATTCCGGGTTCGATGCTTCGCATCGCCCCGGAATGACATACCAACCGGCCAAGCCGGAAGAACATCTGGGAGAGGAAACGCATGAGCTTGTTCGATATGAAAGGTAAAGTCGCCGTCATCACCGGCTCGACGCGCGGCATTGGCCGTGCGATTGCCGAGCGCATGGCCGAGCATGGCGCCAAGGTGGTGATCTCCTCGCGCAAGGCCGACGTCTGCGACCAGGTGGCCAAGGAGATCAACGACAAATACGGCAAGGGCACCGCGGTCGCGATCGCGGCCAACATCTCGTCGAAGGAAAACCTGCAGAACCTCGTCGACGAGAGCAACCGCGCCTTCGGCAAGATCGACGTGCTGGTCTGCAATGCCGCATCCAACCCGTATTACGGCCCGCTCGGCGGCATCTCCGACGATCAGTTCCGCAAGATTCTCGACAACAACATTGTCGCCAACAACTGGCTGATCTCGATGGTGGTGCCGCAGATGATCGAGCGCAAGGACGGCTCGATCATCATCGTCTCCTCGATCGGCGGCCTCAAAGGCTCGACCATCCTCGGCGCCTACGCGATCTCGAAGGCCGCCGACATGCAGCTGGCGCGCAACTTGGCCTGCGAATACGGCAAGCACAACATCCGCGTGAACTGCATCGCGCCGGGCCTGATCAAGACCGACTTTGCCAAGGCGCTGTGGGACAATCCGGAGAACCTGAAGGCCTCGACCGCGCGCTCGCCGCTGCTGCGCATAGGCATTCCCGACGAGATCGCCGGCGCGGCCGTTTTCATGGGCTCGGCGGCCGGCGACTTCATGACGGGGCAGACCATGGTGATCGACGGAGGCGCGACGATTAGTTGATCGCCGGGCCACACGCCGGGACTGTCATCACCCGCGAAAGCGGGTGATCCAGTAAACGCTGACGTCGAGATTCAAACTGGCTTCCCGGCGTACTGGACGCCCCGCCTTCGCGGGGCATGACGCCTTGAGGGATGCAGCGCGAGCCTCACTCCACCGCCGCGTACACCAGATTGCGCACCAGCGCGCGGGTGTACTGGCGCTGGCCCGGGCCCTGCATCATGAAGACGGCAAACAGCTCTTCCTTCGGGTCGATCCAGAAGAAGGTGCCGGCCATGCCGCTCCAGAAGAACTGGCCGGTCGAGCCTAGGAACGGCGCGATGCCGGCCTCCGTGCGCACGGCAAAGCCGAGGCCGAAGCGGTGGCCGGGCGGCACGAGATCGCCCTTGATCACCACGCCAGGGGCGAGATGATCGGAAGCCATCAGTTCCAGCGTCTTGCGGCCGATGATCCTGGTCCCCTCGAGCGAGCCGCCGCTCAGCAGCATCTGGCAGAAGCGGGCATAATCCATCGTGGTCGACACCAGCCCGCCGCCGCCGGATTCCATCACCGGCCTTTCGAGCATGTTGAACAGCTTGATCTCGTCGCCATTCCAGGGGTCCTTGGCGAATGGCTCGGCGAGGCGCCCGGCGTTCTCTTGGCCGGTGTAGAAGGCGGTCTCCGTCATCTGCAGCGGCGCCAGGATGCGCTCGGTCAGGAACGCGCCGAGCGATTTGCCGCTGACGACCTCGATGATGCGGCCGAGGATGTCGGTGGAGCGGCTGTAGTTCCATTCCGCGCCGGGTTGGCAGGTCAGCGGCATGGAAGCGAGCATCGTGGCGTGCTCGGCATTGGTGATCTTGCGGCTGCGCAGCCGCGATTGCTTGTAGAGCTGCTGCACCAGGCCGTTGCCGGTATGGTCGTAGGTGAGACCCGAGGTGTGACGGAGCAGGTCCTGCACCGTCATCTGCCGCTTCGCCGGTACGAGGTCCAGCTTGCCGTTGTTCTCGACGCCGACTTTGGTTTCGGAAAACTCCGGAATGAATTTGGCGACGGGGTCGCTGAGCAGGAAGTGGCCGTCTTCGAGCAGCATCATGATGCCGATCGAGACGATCGGCTTGGTCATGGAGAAGATTCGGAAGATGGTGTCATGCGCCATCGGCGCCGGGGCGAGCGGGCTTTGCCGGCCGATGGCGTCGAACCAGCCGATCTGGCCGCGGCGGGCGACCAGCACGGTCGCGCCGGGCATCGTGCCCTTGTCGACCTCGCGCTTGAAGGCGTCCGACATCCTCTCGAGCCGCGTGCCGGAGAGGCCGATCGCCTCCGGCTTGGCCCGGGGCAGGGACGGCGTTTGCGGGGCGGATGTCTTGAGGGCGGCGCCTTGCGCGTTCATGGTCTCTCCCGTTGCTTTTGTTGTTTAAAGGAGAGTGTGGCGCAGAAAGAATTGAATGAACAGGCCAGCTTAGCGGGTTCGGACTTGCAATCGGGGCACGCCCTATGCTTGAAACGGCGCGAACCGGCGGCGACGCCAGGTTCCCTGCAGGAGTGTAGCTCAATTGGTAGAGCACCGGTCTCCAAAACCGGGGGTCGCAGGTTCGAGCCCTGCCACTCCTGCCATCTTTTCAATCACTTAGCTCAAAGACTGGATGTCGCGCCTCATTTTTCCGGAGGCGCGGCAAGGGGTTTTCGCCGCAACGTCCATGCCGCCGCCGCGAGCACGAGGCCGACGATCAGGATGATTGCAACCAGCATCTCTATGATGTCGAAATTGAGCGCATCGCGTGAGACGAACAGCGCGGCGATCGGCGCTGCCAGGAAAAGCAGGCAACGGATGATCCAGGCCAGCATGTTGCCTCCTTCCACTCGCTATATGATCGCTCAGTGCGACATCAAGGTTGGCACCGTCATCGATTCCAGCATCTCGCGGGTGACGCCGCCGAAAACGGTTTCCTGCAGGCGGGAGTGTCCGTAGCCGCCCATGACCAGCAGGTCGAGGCTCTCGTCGGACGCCAGCGAAAGGATGCTCGACTGAATATTGGCTCTTTCCGTCTTCAATCTGTCGATTCCTGTCGGCAGGCCGAGCCGCGAGAGATAACGCACCAGATGAGCGGCGGAGGCGTCCGCCGGAACGCTGCTTTCCGCATTGATGGTGATGATCGTGATGGCCTCGGCCTGTTCGAGCAGCGGCATGGCGTCGCGCACGGCGCGGGCCGCGAGCCGGCTGCCATCCCAGCAGATGCCGACGCGCCTTGGATCGAACGTGCCCTTGAAGGTGTAGGGCATGAACAGCACCGGGCCGCCCGACTGGAACATGATTTCCTGGGCCAGGGTGTTGTCGAACGTGTCCTGCGCGTATTCCGGTTGCGCCACAATGGTGAGATCGTAGAGGCGTGCGGTGGCGCCGAGGATCGCGGCGGCCTCGCCCTGCAACGCGCTGATGGCGCGGCTGGAATGGACGAGGCCGGCGCGTTTGGCTTCCGCCTCGAACAGGGCGAGCGCGGCATGGGCGCGCTCCAGTGCCTTCTCGCGTTCGACCTCGAAGATGGCGGCGACTGCAGCGCCGCCTTCGGCGACCAGCGGCATGCTGGAGGACTCATAGCCGATCGACACGGCGTCGAGCTGGGCCCGGCAACTCGTCGCAAGCGAGATCGCGCCATCGATCACGGGTTGCGGGGAACGCTCGGTGGGAATGCTGACCAGAAGGTTCCTGTACATGTGCCCCTCCATGGGGAAATTACACCTGAATCTCCTTTAGCGCTGCCGGCATGCGGCGAGTTGAGCCAAATCAAACGCCAGCGGTGCCAAGAGCCTAAATCCTCGTCCACAGATGTGCTCGCTTCTCGCGACGCCAATTCGAGGACGGACAACAACATGACCAAAGCCAAGGCAAAATCGGCCGACATCGAACACGCCCACGCCGTGGTCTGGATCGATCACCTGACCGCGAAGATCTTTCCGATGGGACGGGCCGGGGTGGGCGAGGTAGTCGTGCACGCGCATCCTTCCTCGCCCCATCTGCACCACAAGGCCAACAGCATCGGCGCCGGCCGCGCCGAGGAGGACAGGAGTTTCCTTCCGACGGTCGCCGAATCCTTGCGGTTCTGCCGCGATGTCCTGATCGTCGGACCGGGAATCGAAAGGGCAGCGCTGCTGCATTACCTGCAGGACAGCCGCAAAGACCTCAACGCGACGGAACTGCACGCCGAGGCCAGCGATCATCCGACAGATCGCGAGATCATTGCGCTTGGCCGGCGCCGCTTTGGTCTCGACTAACGGGGTGTGCTGATGACGCCGCAACCCGCAGGCAAACTCGAGCTACTTCCCGCGCCGTCCGCCGCGCAGGAGGCGCCGTGTCCAGCTGCGACGCCTGCGCCGCCGTCGATTCCGGAGGCGATCGACCGTGCCGTGCACGCCACCATCGCGCGTTTCACCGGCGGTATTTCGCCGGCTGCGCTGGCGCTGGCCTTCGCCGACTGGCAGTTGCACCTTGCGGCATCGCCCGGCAAGCAACTCGCTCTCGCCGGCGAAGCCGCGCGCAACGCCTATCGCCTCGCCGAAGCAGTGGTCCTTCCGAGTGCGAAGTTCGCGCCATGGTCCATCGTCGAGCCCGCGCCTGCCGACCGCCGCTTTTCGGCGCCCGATTGGGAGTTGCCGTCCTTCAACATGATGGCGCAGGCCTTCCTGCTCAGCCAACAATGGTGGCACTCGGCCACCTCCGGTATACGCGGACTGTCGCAGTCCAATGCCGCGATCGTGGACTTCACGACGCGCCAGGTTCTCGACATGGCCGCGCCATCCAATTTCGCCTTCAGCAACCCCGAGGTATGGCGCAACACCGTGGAGACGGGCGGCGGCAACCTCACCGCCGGCCTGCACAATTGGCTGGAGGATTCGGGCGCGCTGCCCGGATCGGACCGGCACGGCGAGGCAATCCCGTTCGCGGTCGGCAAGGATGTCGCAACCACGCCTGGCAAGGTGGTCTATCGCAACCGGCTGATCGAGCTGATCCAGTATTCGCCGCAGACCGCGGAAGTCCGGCCCGAGCCGGTGCTGATCGTGCCGGCGTGGATCATGAAGTACTACATCCTCGATCTGTCGCCGCACAATTCGCTGGTGCGCTACCTGGTCGGGCAGGGATTCACCGTCTTCATGATTTCCTGGCGCAATCCGACGCCGGAAGATCGTGACGTCGGTTTGGAGGATTATCGCAAGCTCGGCATCGACGCGGCGATTGCCGCCATCAACGAAATCGTGCCGGGCCGGCCGATCCATGCCGCCGGCTATTGCCTCGGGGGCACGCTGCTTTCGATTGCGGCCGCGCATTTGGCCACGCAGCACCCGCATTGCCTGCGCTCGCTGACATTGCTTGCGGCGCAAACCGATTTCACCGAAGCGGGTGAGCTGACGCTGTTCATCAACGAGAGCCAGGTTGCCTTCCTTGAGGACATGATGTGGGAGCGCGGCGTGCTCGGCACCGAGCAGATGGCTGGCGCTTTCCATATTCTGCGCTCGAACGACCTGATCTGGTCGCGCGCGATCCACGCCTATCTGATGGGCGAGCGCTCCGTGCCGAATGACCTGATGTCGTGGAATGCGGATGCCACGCGGATGCCTTACCGGATGCATTCCGAATATCTGCGCCAGCTGTTCCTGAACAATGAGCTGGCAGAGGGCCGCTACTACGCCGGATGTGACCTGGTGTCGCTGTCCGACCTGCGTGCGCCGATGTTCGTGGTCGGCACGCTGCGCGATCACGTCGCGCCGTGGCGTTCGACCTACAAGATCCATTACCTCGCTGCCGATGTCGACATCACCTATGTGCTGGCGAGCGGCGGACATAATGCCGGTATCGTCGCGCCGCCGGGCGAAGAGGGGCATTCCTGCCAAGTGCTCGCCAAGAAGGCGGACGCGCCCTATCTCGGTCCTGACGAATGGCTGCGTCACGCAACAAGGTACGAGGGATCGTGGTGGCCGGAATGGGTGCGCTTTCTCAACGAACACTCCGGCCCGCCCGTCAAGCCGCCGCCGATGGGCGCACCGAAGCAGGGCGCGCTCGCCGACGCGCCCGGCCAATATGTGCTGCAACGCTAGCATGGAGATAGATGCGGCTCGGCGCGCGCCAACGTTTCGTCCGGCGTTCCCGAGGCGTCGACGAGTTGCCAGTCGATCGCGCCCGGGTCGATCGCTTCCTGGCCCAGCGCGACGGCTTCGGTCGCGTCCGAAGCATCGCCCCGCCGCAAGCCGATGCGCTGCACGCGGACCTCGGGCGCCGCGGTCAGAAAGAGGCCGTGAAAATTGATGCCGGCCGCGCGAGCGATTTCAGTCGCCCTCGTTCGCTCGACCTCCGTCAGGAAGGCCGCATCGAGGATGGCGGAGTGTCCCTGCGTCAGCACGAGGCGGGCGCGATCGAACATCTCGCCATAGACCTTGTCCGAGCTCTCTCGCGTGTAAGCCGCCTCGGGTAGCCGCGTCAGCGCATCGACGCCGGCGAGTTCCTTGCGGATGAGGTCCGAGCGCAGCAGCACCGCGCCGGGCGCTGGCGCGATCCGGCCGGCGCTGGCGCGTGCGAGCAGGCTCTTGCCGGTTCCCGAGCGCCCGCCGATTGCGACCAGGGATGGCTTGGAGGGCGCGATCAGATGCAGCGCTAGGCCGAAATAGGACTTTGCGTCGGCAAGGCATGTGGGATCGTCCGGACGAAGTTCGTGCTTGGTGAAGGACACCAGGGCGCGGACGGCGGCGCGCATCGAGAGAAACAGCGGCAGCAGCGCGAGCGCACCACCATGCTCGCGCCAGCCGGATTGAAGATAGCCGTTGAAGAGGCGGTTCGCCGCACCGGCGTCGCCGAAGTGCAGGAAGTCCATGATCGGGAAGGCGAGGTCATAGAGCAGGTCCGTCGTCGCCATCGCCGCATCGAATTCGATGGCGTCGAACAGGACCGGCCGTTCATCGATCAGGACGATATTGGCGAGATGGGCATCGCCATGACAGCGGCGCACCAGCCCGGCCGCGGTGCGCCGCTGCAATAGCGCGAGATGGTCGCGCAGGTGCCGGTGGCTGAGCTCATGCAGCCGCTCGACGTCGCCGGCCGCCAGGCCGGGCTGCTGACGGAATTTTTCGGTGTTGCGGTCGATGATGGTCCCGATCGAAGCCGGCCATTGCGATCCCGTCACGACCGGAGCGTTGGCATGCGAGACGCGCATCGTCTCGGCCAGTGCGACCGCCGCACCGGGCGGAACAGTGCGCGCGGCAGCAAGATGGTCGAGAGCGCGGCTCTCGTCGAAGCGTGCCATCTCCACCGCCCACTCGACCGGCGGTCCCTTGCCGCCGAGCACAAGGCCATCCGCTTCGGACGTGATCGGTACGACCCGGCGATAGATATCAGGCGCATTGCGGGCATTGACGACGAGCTCTTCCTCGCAGCAGCGCCGGCGCTGCTCCAGCGTCGAATTGTCAAGGAATGGCAATTTGACGGCACGCTTGATCTTCAGCACGCGATCCGCTGACAGAAACACGATCGAGATGTGGGTATCGATGCGCGTGGCGGGTACGCCGCTGCCGGCACCTCCGGCGAGAAACGCCAGCACTTGGTCCTGCCCGCACACGCCGGATTCCCTTCGCGCCGTCACGGCCGCAGCACCGCCGCACCAACGAGCTTGCCGTCGCGCAATTGCGCCAGGGCCTCGTTGGCGCGCTCGAGCGGAAACTCGGTGATGTGCGTCGTGATGTTCGCCTTTGCGGCCACCTTCAGAAAATCGAGACCGTCCTGCCGGGTGAGGTTGGCGACGGAGACGAGCTGCCGCTCCTGCCAAAGGATGCTGTAGGGGAAGGACGGGATATCGGACATGTGAATGCCCGCACAGACCACGCGCCCGCCCTTGCGAACGGCGCGCAAGGCGAGCGGCACCAGCGCGCCGACCGGCGCATAGATGATCGCAGCATCGAGCGGTTCCGGCGGGAGGTCTTCCGACGCGCCGGCCCAGACTGCGCCGAGCGAGCGCGCGAGCTGTTGCGCCTCGTCATCGCCATTGCGCGTGAAGGCATAGACCGAACGGCCTTGCCAGCGCGCAACCTGCGCCACGATGTGGCCGGCCGCGCCAAATCCGTAGATGCCGATGCGCTTGCCATCCCCCGCCATCATCAGCGAGCGCCAGCCGATCAGGCCGGCGCAGAGCAGGGGGGCGAGTGCGGTATCGTCGTCTTCATCGCCGAGCGGAAAACAGTAGCGCGCATCCGCGACCAGATGCGTGGCAAACCCGCCGTCACGCGTGTAGCCGGTGAATTGCGGCCGGTCGCAGAGATTTTCCTGGCCGCGCTCGCAATAGGCGCAGTGCCCGCAGGTCCAGCCGAGCCAGGGCACTCCGACCCGCATGCCGGGTGCGAGATCCCTGACTCCGGCTCCCATCGCGTCGATCCGGCCGACGACCTCATGCCCGGGCACGATAGGATAGCGAATGTCGGGCAACTCGCCGTCGACGACGTGAAGATCGGTCCGGCAGACGCCACAGGCCCTGACCCTGACGCGCACTTCGCCGGCGCCCGGCGCAGGGTCCGGCCGCTGCTGCATCGTGAGCGCCGCCCCCGGGGCGGCAAGAGTCATCGCATGCATTGGCAGGGTTCCTGGTTGGCGAGCATGAACAATTTTACGCGACGGCGCAAAGCCGGTTTGATTTGGCGCAACCCCACAACACTTGCGGCATTCTAGCGTTGGTTCGTCGACGTGGGGCTGAACCAGGAGGAAAGCATGAACAAGTCCGTGACACCTGTTGGAACCGATCGTAACGTGGCCCGCCGCGAGTCCAATCCGTTCTCCTTCCTGCAGCAGGAGATCGATCGGCTGTTCGAAGGCGTGAACCGCGGCTTCCCCAGCTTCCCAGCCTTCTCCGGCGCGGGCGCCAACCTGCCGCGTATGGACGTCAGCGAGACCGACAAGGCGATTGAAATCGAGGCAGAACTTCCGGGCCTCGAAACCAAGGACGTGCAAATCAACCTTTCGGACAACGTCCTGACCATCCGCGGCGAGAAGAAGAATGAGCGCGAGGAGAAGGACAAGGACTATCACCTGGTCGAGCGCAGCTATGGCTCGTTCTCCCGTTCGGTGGAGCTTCCGCAGGGCGTGAAGCCGGAAGACGTCTCGGCGGAGATCGCCAAGGGCGTGCTCAAGGTGACCGTCAAGAAGCCTGCGCCCAAACAGAGCAAGCAGATCGAGATCAAGCCGGCCGCCTGAAGCCGGGACAACCCGCGGGCAAGGCGCCGCAAGGCCGCGGTCGCGGCGCCTTGACGTCTACCTGGGCGGCCAGTCGGGGCGGTGGCGCAGGATAGCTGCGTCATTTTCATCTTCTGGGCCAGGCTGAGCGTGTAAGTCCTTGAAATCGACTGGATCCGCAGCCAAAACTTAGGGTCGCCGGGGCCGGTTTCGGGCCCCCATATCTTGACCTTTGCCCAATCCCGCAGTAGATACCCGCCACCTGCTGCCGGCCCGTTTTTCGGATATCCGGCGCGGCGTTGAATTCCCCCGAACAATCGAGCTCGTTTTGCGGCTCATCCTTCCGACGAGGGCTGGGCTGATATCGGCTGCTCGGGATTCCCGTAAAATCAAACATCGTCTCGCGACGGCCTTGGATCGACAGAATGGCTTTCAGCCCGTTCAAATTCCTGCAGGAAGTGCGCTCGGAGGCCGGCAAGGTCACCTGGCCGACCCGCCGTGAGGTGACTATTACGACCATCATGGTGTTTGTCATGGTGGCATTGGCGTCGATCTTCTTTTTCGTGGCGGATCAGGCGATCCGCTATCTGGTTACCCTCGTACTGGGCATCCACTGATGAACACTCAACTGATGGACAAGCGCTGGTATATCGTTCACGCCTATTCGAACTTCGAGAAGAAGGTCGCGGAGTCGATCCGCGAGCAGGCCAAGCAGCGCGGGCTCGAGGAACTGTTCGAGCAGGTGCTGGTGCCGACCGAGAAGGTCACCGAGGTGCGCCGCGGCCGCAAGATCGACGCCGAGCGGAAATTCTTCCCGGGCTATGTGCTGGTGAAGATGAAGCTGACCGACGAGGCGTTTCATCTGATCAAGAACACGCCCAAGGTCACCGGCTTCCTCGGCGCCGAAAACAAGCCGATGCCGATCTCGGAGAAGGAGGCCATGCACATCCTGCACCAGGTGCAGGAAGGTGTGGAGCGGCCGAAGGCCTCGGTGTCGTTCGAGATCGGCGAGAACGTCCGCGTGGCCGATGGCCCGTTCGCCTCGTTCTCGGGCGTGGTCGAGGAAATCGACGAGGCGCGCTCGCGCGTGAAGGTCGCGGTGTCGATCTTCGGCCGCGCCACGCCGGTCGAACTGGAATTCGGTCAGGTCGAGAAGGTCTGATTGCGAAAGCACGAAGTGCGTCTTCGTGTATATGGAGTGCGCGAAGCGCAAGCTTCGCGTAGACTGCAGAGGTCGTGGGAGGACAAGGGCGGTCGCCAGCCGTCCGATCCGGACCACGCAACCTGAAACCGCCGGCTCGCCGGCACAACAGGAGTAATACATGGCAAAGAAAGTGACCGGATACCTGAAGCTTCAGGTGCCGGCGGGAGCTGCGAACCCGTCGCCCCCGATCGGCCCCGCGCTTGGTCAGCGCGGTCTCAACATCATGGAGTTCTGCAAGGCGTTCAACGCCCAGACCCAGAAGGAAGAGAAGAACACCCCGATCCCCGTGATCATCACCATCTATGCGGACCGTTCCTTCACCTTCGAGATGAAGACGCCGCCGATGTCCTTCTTCCTCAAGAAGGCCGCCAAGATCGATACCGGCTCCAAGGCGCCGGGCCGCGACAAGGCCGGCAAGGTGACGAAAGCGCAGGTGCGCGAGATCGCCGAGAAGAAGATGAAGGATCTCAATTGCGACACCGTCGAAGCGGCCATGAAGATGGTCGAGGGCTCCGCCCGTTCGATGGGTCTGGAAGTTGCGGGGTAAGGCGCCATGGCAATCGGAAAGCGTTTGAAGAAGGCCCGCGAAGGCGTCGATCGCGAGAAGATGTATCCGCTCCCTGAGGCCATCAAGATGGTCAAGGAGCGCGCCAAGGCCAAGTTCGACGAGACCATCGAGATTTCGATCAATCTCGGTGTCGATCCGCGCCACGCCGACCAGATGGTCCGCGGCGTCGTCAATCTGCCGAACGGCACCGGCCGCACGCTGCGCGTCGGCGTGTTCGCGCGCGGCGCCAAGGCGGAAGAAGCCAAGGCCGCCGGTGCCGACGTGGTCGGCGCGGAGGACCTGGTGGAGAAGGTGCAGGGCGGCAACATCGATTTCGATCGCTGCATCGCCACCCCCGACATGATGCCGCTGGTCGGCCGCCTCGGTAAGGTGCTCGGCCCGCGCGGCATGATGCCGAACCCGAAGATCGGCACCGTGACCATGGACGTCACTTCCGCCGTGAAGGGCGCCAAGGGCGGCTCGGTCGAGTTCCGCGTCGAGAAGGCCGGCATCGTGCAGGCTGGCGTCGGCAAGGCCTCGTTCTCCGAGGACAAGCTGGTCCAGAACGTGCGCGCGCTCGCCGATGCCGTCACCAAGGCAAAGCCCGCCGGCGCCAAGGGCACCTACATCCAGCGCGTTGCGGTTTCCTCCACCATGGGGCCGGGCGTGAAGGTCGAGCCGGGCACGCTGCACGAGTAATGAGCAGCCGGAAGGCATGAGAATTGAAGGGCGGGATCGGGCAACCGGTTCCGCCCTTTGCGTTTGTAATGAAGAAGGCGCGCCATGCCCGAAAGAGTCCTCGTCGTTCACCGCCTCCCCAAGTCGCAGATGGCGCGCATCGGGCAGCGTTTCGACCTGATCGATGTGGCGGGCAAGAAGCTGACCGAAGCGCTGTCGCCGGAAGAACTCGGCTCGGTCCGCGCCACGATCGCGGCGGGCGGCTCGCGGTTCGACGCCGACATGATGGACCTGCTGCCGAAGCTCGGCGCCATCGTCTGCTACGGCACCGGCTATGACGGCGTCGACCTGAAGGCGGCCGCCGCGCGCAACATCGCGGTGGGACATAGTCCCGGCGCGAATGCTTCTTCCGTCGCCGATATGGCGCTGGCCCTGACGCTTGCGAGCGTGCGGCGTCTGCTGGTCGCCGATGGCTATGTTCGCGACGGCAGCTGGGCGGCCCGCAAACCCGCGCCGATGATGCGGGCGCCCAGCGGAATGGGCGGCAGAAAAGTCGGCATCTACGGCATGGGCGAGATCGGCCGCCGCATCGCTGCGCGCGTCGCCGCTTTCGAGAGCGAGGTCGGCTATTTCAGCCGCAGCCGTCACGATGTGCCGTATCGCTATTTCGAGAGCCTGGAGGCGCTGGCGGACTGGTGCAGCGTGCTGATCATCGCGGTGCGCTCCGGCCCCGAGACGCATCACGTCGTTGGCGCCGATATCCTCAGGCGGCTCGGCGAGGACGGCCACGTCATCAACATCGCGCGCGGCTCGGTGATCGACCAGGCGGCGCTGGTCGCAGCCCTGGCCGACGAGACGATCGCCGGTGCGGGCCTCGATGTCTTTGCGAAGGAGCCGCAGGCTCCGGATGCGCTGACCGCTCTGCCCAATGTCGTGCTCACGCCGCATACCGGCGGCCACACGCTGCAAGGGCACCTCGCGATGCAGGACTGCGTGATGGCGAATCTGGATGCGTTTTTTGCCGGCAAGCCGCTGCCCTATGCGGTCAGGGGAGGTTGAAGCGGGGAGCATCGTTTGTTTGCGGCCTCGTGGTTCGAGACGCACGGCGTTGCCGTGCTCCTCACCATGAGGGTCTTACAGCCTGCTCGGCCCCATCCTGAGGAGCCGCGTTCCGCGCCGCGTCTCGAAGGATGGGCGGCAACCTACGGACTGTCGCCCTCACCACGCGTAGCGGACCACGCCCTTGCCGGCGTAGGATCGCGTGACGTTCGAGAATTCGCCCTCGAAGGTCGCCGCCGCCGACCAGCCGCTCAGCCATTTCCATTCGGCGGAGGCCGTGGTGAGCGCCGAGTCCGGCGCCATCCTCGCGCCGTTGACGACGAAGCTCGCGCCCGGGAGGGTCTGGAAGGTCGCGCCCACATTGCGGTCGGTGTTGTAGTCGTGCGCCCAGGCGAGGCGGCCGCGCAGGGTGAGCAGGCCGTCCTGCATCGCGACCGACTTGTCCGCGCGAAGGCCGAGCTCGCTGCGCGTCGCCGTCGCCGTCTTGGCGCCATAGGCCAGCGCAAAGGTGTTGGCGCCGGATACCACCTGCTCGGCGTAGGTGGGCAGGTCGAAGGTGGTGAACTGTCCGGCGGCATAGGGCGTGAGCCCAAGGCCCTGCGCCACGAAGCGGTAGCCGCCCTCGAGACGGCCGGACCAGGCGTTGGCGTTGAATTTTGCGCGCAGCTGGTCGACGCCGGCGATGGTGACGGTGCGATCGGTGGTGACATCCTGCCAGCCATAGGCGAGGGCGGCGGCAAGATACGCAGGGCCTGCGTTGTGGCGCAGGAAGACGCCGGCCTGGAACAGGTCGGAGCGGCCAGAGCCCAATCCATTGACGCTAAAGTTCGTGCCGCCGCCGGCGAGCGCAAAGCCGGCCAGCGTGTTCGGCGCGAGGCGATAGTCGGCGCCGACGGCGGTGCCGTAGATGCTGCTGCGGGTATCGTTGGAGCCCAGCACCGTATTGCCGTCGGTCCGCTGCGAGCCGCCGAAGCCTGCGGCCCACACGCTCCAGCGCTGCTCGAACGGCAGGACGGGCGGCGCCTTGGTGTAGATCGCGGCCAGGGCATCGTTCGGCTTGCGCTTGCCGGCATAGGCCAACGCCTCGTCGGCATAGCCCGCCGCGCCGCCGCCGGCCGAAACCGGATCGCCGCGGCCCGCAATGAACGGATCGGTCATCACGCCCATGAACTGATTCATGGCATTGAACGTGGTCTGCTGCGTGGCGGTGGCGCCTTCGCCGGAGAGCTGGGTGAGGCCCGCCGGCGTCAATCCGCCGAACACGAGCGGAATGCTGCCGGTGGTGTTGAAGAAGTTGACGATGGCGTTGCCGACATTCTGCTGGTCGACGTTGAGCTGGCCGGATGGCGGCGTGAAACCCAGCGCTAGATCCAGATAGGCGTGGGTCCCGTCATAGCTCAGCGTGGTCTTGAAACCCGACGGCAGGTTGGTGTTGGCGACTGTCGGATCGAAGTTGCCGTTGATGCTGCCTGCGGTGAGGATGGTGTACTGCTTGGCGACGTAGCTGCCATTGGCGAAATTGGCACTGATCGTCGCGCCGCCCAGCGTTGCCGTGCCGGTGACGTTGGTGAAGCTCGCCGTCGAAGGATCGATCTGCACCAGGTAGATCGCGCCGGACTGGAAGGCCAGGCTACCAACGGTCATTGAACTGCCCGCCGTACCGTTGCCCGACGCCAGCGTGGCTCCGCCAGCAATAGTGGCCGTGCCCGAAATCGTGCCAATGCCGCTCAGACTTCCGCCGAGAATGTTAAGGCTGCCGGTGATGGTCCCGTCATTGGTGCCGGTGCCCGTGCTGCTGAAGGTGCCCTGATTGACGAAGGTGGCGCCTGCGTTGTTGGTGAACCCTCCATTCGCATTGAGCGTGCTGCCTGCGTTCACAAACACGCCGCCGCCGGCGTTTGTACCTGAGTTCGTGAGAAGTCCGCTGAGCGTGTACGTGCCCGAATTGACCAGCAGGCGCGAGGTTGCCGTGCTGTTGTCGAACGCGCTGCTGCTGGTGACGGTGCCGCCAACGTTGAAGGTGCCGCCGGCGTTGTTGGCGATGGCGCCGTTGATCCCGCCGCCGTTGGCATTGAATGTGGCGGTGTTCGTGACGGGTCCGCTAACACTGCCTGCCGTGTTGGTGAAAGTCCCCGTGGTATTGGTAACGGCTGCGAATGTGCCGCCGTTGTTCGTGACCGTGCCGCCGGTAATCGTCGTCGTGCCAGAAACGGCGCCACCGACGTTGTTCTGGAACGTACCGCCGGTGTTGGCCAGGGAGGCGATCGCGCCGCCGTTCGTCGCCGTGCCGGCATTCGTCACCGCACCTGCATTGCCCGTCGTGTTGTTGAACGTGCCGGCCGCCGCGTTCGACACAGCAGCGAACGTGCCGCCATTGTTCGTCACCGTGCCGGCGATGATGGTCGTCGTGTCCGAAACGATGCCGGAAACGTTGTTCTGGAACGTACCGCCGCTGACATCGACCGCGCTGGCAAACGTGCCCGCGTTCGTGACCGCGCCGCCCGACACAATCGAGACGCCGGTCACCGTGCCCGTGTTGCTGAACGTGCCGCCGGTATTGTCCAGGACTAGGATCGTGCCGCCGTTCGTCGCCGTGCCGGCGTTTATCACCGTACCTGCATTGCCCGTCGTGTTATTGAATGTGCCGCCGGCCCCGTTCGATACCACACCCAACGTGCCGCCATTGTTGGTCACCGTGCCGCCGGTGATGGTCGTCGTGCCCCAGACCTTGCCGCCGGCGTTGTTCTGGAACGTACCGCCGCTGACGCCGAGCGTGTCGGAGAACGTTCCCGCATTCGTGACCGCGCCCCCCGACACCGTCGAGGCGCCGGTCACCGTGCCCGTATTGCTGAACGTGCCGCCGGTGTTGTTCAGCGAGGCAATCGTGCCGCCGTTCGTCGCCGTGCCGGCATTCGTCACCGCACCTGCATTGCCGGTCGTGTTATTGAACGTGCCGGCGGTTCCGTTGGACACCGCAGCGAACGTGCCGCCATTGTTGCTCACCGTGCCGCCGGTGATCGTCGTCGTGCCTAAAACAATACCGGAAAAGTTGTTCTGGAAGGTGCCGCCGCTGACGCCGAGCGTGCTGGAGAACGAGCCCGCATTCGTGACTGCGCCGCCCGACACCGTCGAGGCGCCGGTCACCGTGCCCGTATTACTGAACGTGCCGCCGGTGTTGTCCAGAGAGGCGATCGTGTCGCCGTTGGTCGCCGTACCGGCATTCGTCACCGCGCCGGCTGAGCCCGTCGTGTTATTGAACGTGCCGGCTGCCCCGTTCGACACCGCAGCGAACGTGCCGCCATTGTTGGTCACCGTGCCGGCGGTGATGGTCGTCGTTCCCTGAACCTGGCCCCAGGCGTTGTTGTTGAATGTACCGCCGGTCAGGTCGACCGTGCTGGTAATCGTGCCGGAGTTCGTCGTGGTGCCGGCGCTTTGCGAGAGCGAGCCCGTCACCGCGCCACTATTGCCGAACGTGCCTGAATTGGTGACATCTCCGAACAGGTTGTTGGTATTGGTGAACGTCGCGCTATTGCTGACGGTGCTCGTCAGACTGCCCGTATTAACAAGCGTACCGTTCGTAATGGTTGTGGTGGTAAAGTCGTTGAACCCGCTGAGTGTCAGCGTGCTGGCGCCGGCTTGCGATATTCCCGCACCGGCCATGTTGTTGGCGATCGAGATCGATTGGCCGGCGTTCGCGTTATTGATGAGGTTGGCCTGATCGACGAATTGCACGAACTGACCGAAGATCGCGTAATTCTGCGAGTTTGCGGTGAAGGTCCAGGTAACGGGATTGATCGGTCCGGCAGTTACGTTGACGGTTGTGCTGCCAGTCGAATCGAAGATCGCCGCTTGTGGCCAATTTACGGGAGCACCTGAGGGCGGGGACCAGTTGGTGAAGGAATTGTAGTCGTCAGTAGCGCCTTGCCAGGTGTAGGTCTGTGCGCTGGCGGGCGTGGTCAAGCCGGGCATCATTGCCAATGCAATGAAGCCACACGGTCCGGCCATTGAATTGAAGGTATTGAGTTCAAGCCCCGCCGCCCGACGAAGGCGACCGCACCACTTCCGACGTCCCATTCCAAGGCATTCCACGCAAGCGAATCTAGTTCACGCCAGACAACATCCTCGCAACCGTTATCGCTGCGGTCCTTGTCCGGCCATTCCCCAGATGGGTGAATTCCCAACGACTGATCTCAATTCGCCTGGAAATGTGACTGGCCCGCAACACGACTGAAGTTCTGTCGCGTGCATTGATGTGTATCGCGTCTTGCGGTTGTTCCTGCAGCGCGGCGCGTCCGCCACGCCAGATCGTCCGCGCCGACGGCCGCAGGCCGCCGCGGCGCATCGCTGGTCGAGCGCATCGCCGGTCTGTTGCATACCTAAGCAAGGCTTGGTCCAATCCCTCAAATTCATCGGACCTCCTTCGCAATTTGGGCCGTTTCGGACCGAATTGAGCGCCTCAACTGGTCTGATTTTTGCTCTTGGCAATCCGCGAGGAAGCGGATAAATAGCCGTCCTCCGGACGTGCTGGCGGTCGCTGGCGCGTCTGTGCCCGCATTCCAAAATGCCGAAACGACAGGAGAAAGTTCCTTTCCGAACGACCGTCAGGCTCGCTCGAAAGGAAGGAGAAACCTTCGTCCCGGTGGAATGGGGGCAGGGGCCATCGGTTTACCCGATGACCTCGATCCTGTCCGAGACTGCAGGCGCCCGCGAAGAACCTAAAGTTCCTCAACGGCTTAATCGCATGGCCTGCATAGACGGGTGAAGACCGGATTTTGGTTTGCGCGGCCCCTTTGGCGGCGCGGATTTGAGTTTGGTTCGAACCTCGACACCCCGCGGCCCACAAGGCTTCGGGAGGGCAGGCTTCAAGAATGTCGTCTTGCCCTTCGTGTCTTCCGGGACCTCGTCCCGGGTCAGGTGATGGGTAGGATGGCGGGTGCAACCCGGTGGTCCTGCTCCAAGACGGGCAAAGACCGCCAACCGGAGAGAGCTTGCTGTGGAAAGAGCGGCAAAAAAGGACGCGGTCGTAGCGCTCAACGAGGTCTTCAAGACCACGAGCGTTGCCATCGTCGCCCACTATTCCGGCCTCACCGTCGCCCAGATGCAGATCCTGCGCAAGCAGATGCGGCAGGCTGGCGCCTCGGTGAAGGTCTCGAAGAACCGTCTCGCCAAAATTGCTCTTGAGGGCACTGACGTCGCCGCCATCGGCTCCCTGCTGAAGGGGCCGACCGTGATCGCTACTTCCAACGATCCGGTCGCGGCGCCGAAGGTTGCCGTCGAATTCGCCAAGGCGAACGAGAAGTTCGTCATCCTCGGCGGCTCGATGGGCAAAACCGTCCTGAATGTCGATGGCGTGAAGGCGCTTGCCTCGCTGCCCTCGCTCGACGAACTGCGCGGCAAGCTCGTGGGCCTCATCGTGGCGCCTGCGACCAAGATCGCCCAGCTCACGAACGCTCCCGCGGCCAAGCTCGCGCGCGTCATTCAGGCTCATGCCTCAAAGGGCGAAGCGGCCTGACCCTTCGCAGAAAATCAACCTGGTTCGAACCAAACGTTTAAGGAAACAGATCAATGGCTGACTTGCAGAAAATCGTCGACGACCTCTCGAGCCTCACCGTGCTCGAAGCGGCCGAGCTGGCCAAGCTCCTGGAAGAAAAGTGGGGCGTGTCCGCCGCTGCCGCAGTCGCGGTTGCCGGTCCCGCCGCCGGCGGTGCTGCCGCCGCTCCGGCCGAAGAGAAGACCGACTTCACCGTCGTGCTGGCTGCCGCCGGCGACAAGAAGATCGAGGTCATCAAGGAAGTGCGCGCCATCACCGGTCTTGGCCTGAAGGAAGCCAAGGACCTCGTCGAAGGCGCTCCGAAGCCGCTCAAGGAAGGCGTCAACAAGGAAGAAGCCGACAAGATCAAGGCCCAGCTCGAGAAGGCTGGTGCGAAGGTCGAGCTCAAGTAACCGACGGTTGCTCGAGCGAAATCCCGGGCAAGCGCGAGCTCGCCCCGGGATTTGCCCCGGATCGTGGATGGCCTGGACAACCCGGCCATGACAGGGAAGGGGTGCGTGACTACAGGTTGTGCGAGGGCGTGAGCAGGCGTACACGGAAATGTGTGGGGATTCGTGGGGTTACCCCTCGAATCTCCACGTTCGTCGCCCCATATCGGGACGGCAGCAGGCAAACACGGCGCGGTGACGGGGGCGGTAGGGTTCCCGGTGCAAGCCGTTGGGAGACGGTCAGATTTCGGGCTTTTTGCAGTCCGTTAAATGAATGGTTGTGACGGGCGGGTGCGGTCAAGCGCCCCGCGCGTCGTTTTGCGTTTTGAAGGTCCGGAGAACGAAATCGGGACGAAAAGCCCCGAATCGCGCTTTGGGGGTCGAAACGGATCGAAAATTCAACCCGGATGGCGGTAGCAGCCGCTCATCCGGAAGGTTCGCCCTCACGGCGGGGGCGGCGCAGATGAGAGGCCACGATGGCGCAGCAGACATTCACCGGTCGCAAACGCGTTCGCAAGTTCTTCGGACACATCAAGGAAGTCGCAGAGATGCCGAACCTCATCGAGGTTCAGAAGGCGTCCTATGACCAGTTCCTGATGGTCGATGAGCCCACAGGCGGCCGTCCGGACGAGGGCCTGCAGGCCGTCTTCCGTTCGGTATTCCCGATCTCCGACTTCTCCGGCACCTCGATGCTGGAATTCGTTCGCTACGAATTCGAGCCGCCGAAATATGACGTCGACGAGTGCCGCCAGCGCGGCATGACCTTCGCCGCGCCGCTCAAGGTGACGCTGCGCCTCATCGTGTTCGATATCGACGAGGAAACCGGCGCCAAGTCGGTGAAGGACATCAAGGAGCAGGACGTCTACATGGGCGACATCCCGCTCATGACCATGAACGGCACTTTCATCGTCAACGGCACCGAGCGCGTCATCGTCTCGCAGATGCACCGCTCGCCCGGCGTGTTCTTCGACCACGACAAGGGCAAGACCCATTCCTCGGGCAAGCTGCTGTTCGCCGCCCGCGTCATCCCGTATCGCGGCTCCTGGCTCGACATCGAGTTCGACGCCAAGGACATCGTGTTCGCGCGCATCGACCGTCGCCGCAAGATTCCGGTGACGTCGCTGATGTATGCGCTCGGCCTCGACGGCGAGCAGATCCTTGCCACCTTCTACAAGAAGATCACCTACAAGCGCACCAAGGACGGCTGGCGCGTGCCGTTCGACGCCAACCGCTTCCGCGGCTATTCGACCGTCAACGACCTGATCGACGCCGACAGCGGCAAGGTCGTGCTCGAGGCCGGCAAGAAGCTCACCGTGCGCGCCGCGCGCCAGCTCCAGGAAAAGGGGCTGAAGGCGCTGCGCATGTCGGACGAGGAGCTGGCGGGCAACTACCTCGCCGAAGACCTCGTCAACACCAAGACCGGCGAGATCTATGCCGAAGCGGGCGAGGAGATCACCGACAAGCTTTTGAAGGCGCTGAACGAGCAGGGCTACAAGGAGCTGCCGGTGCTCGACATCGACCATGTCAATGTCGGCGGCTACATCCGCAACACGCTGCATGCCGACAAGAACATGACGCGCGAGGACGCGCTGTTCGACATCTACCGCGTGATGCGTCCGGGCGAACCTCCGACGCTGGAATCGGCGCAGACCATGTTCCAGTCGCTGTTCTTCGACGCCGAACGTTACGACCTTTCCGCGGTCGGCCGCGTCAAGATGAACATGCGCCTCGAGCTCGATGCGCCCGACACCCACCGCACGCTGCGCAAGGAAGACATCCTCGCCGTCATCAAGACGCTGGTGGACCTGCGCGACGGCAAGGGTGAGATCGACGACATCGACCATCTCGGCAACCGCCGGGTGCGCTCGGTTGGCGAGCTCATGGAGAACCAGTACCGCATCGGCCTGCTCCGCATGGAGCGCGCGATCAAGGAGCGCATGTCGAGTGTCGATATCGACACCGTCATGCCGCAGGACCTGATCAACGCGAAGCCTGCCGCCGCTGCCGTGCGTGAATTCTTCGGCTCCTCGCAGCTGTCGCAGTTCATGGACCAGACCAACCCGCTGTCGGAGATCACCCACAAGCGGCGCCTGTCGGCGCTCGGCCCGGGTGGTCTGACGCGCGAGCGCGCCGGCTTCGAGGTGCGCGACGTGCACCCGACGCATTACGGCCGCATCTGCCCGATCGAGACGCCGGAAGGTCCGAACATCGGCCTCATCAACTCGCTGGCGACGTTTGCGCGCGTCAACAAGTACGGCTTCGTCGAGACGCCGTATCGGAAGGTGAAGGATGGCCGCGTCACCGACGAGGTCGTGTACCTCTCGGCGATGGAAGAGGGCCGCTACCGCGTGGCGCAGGCCAACGTGCCGCTCGACAACCGCGGCCGCTTCACCGAAGACCTCGTGGTCTGCCGCAACGCCGGCGAAGTGCTGCCGGTGACGCCGGACAAGGTCGACTACATGGACGTGTCGCCGAAGCAGCTGGTTTCGGTGGCCGCGGCGCTGATTCCGTTCCTCGAGAACGACGACGCCAACCGCGCGCTGATGGGCTCGAACATGCAGCGCCAGGCGGTGCCGCTGGTCCGCGCCGAAGCGCCGTTCGTCGGCACCGGCATGGAGGGCGTGGTTGCCCGCGACTCGGGGGCTGCGATCGCCGCCCGCCGTTCCGGCGTGATCGACCAGATCGACGCGACCCGCGTCGTGATCCGCGCCACGGAAGATCTCGATCCCACCAAGTCGGGCGTCGATATCTACCGGCTGATGAAGTACCAGCGCTCCAACCAGTCGACCTGCATCAACCAGCGTCCGCTGGTGAAGGTCGGCGACACCGTCAAGAAGGGCGACATCATTGCCGACGGTCCCTCGACCGACCTCGGCGAGCTCGCGCTCGGCCGCAACGTGCTGGTCGCGTTCATGCCGTGGAACGGCTACAACTTCGAAGACTCGATCCTGCTCTCCGAGCGGATCGTGAAGGACGACGTCTTCACCTCGATCCATATCGAGGAGTTCGAGGTGATGGCCCGCGACACCAAGCTGGGTCCTGAGGAAATCACGCGCGACATTCCCAACGTCTCGGAAGAAGCGCTGAAGAACCTCGACGAAGCCGGCATCGTCTATATCGGCGCGGAAGTACGCGCCGGCGACATCCTGGTCGGCAAGATCACGCCGAAGGGCGAAAGCCCGATGACGCCGGAAGAAAAGCTGCTGCGCGCCATCTTCGGCGAAAAGGCTTCCGACGTCCGCGACACCTCGCTGCGCGTGCCTCCGGGCGTGCAGGGCACCATCGTGGAAGTCCGCGTGTTCAATCGCCACGGCGTCGACAAGGACGAGCGTGCGCTGGCGATCGAGCGCGAGGAGATCGAGCGTCTTGCCAAGGACCGTGACGACGAGCAGGCGATCCTCGACCGCAACGTCTACAACCGTCTTGCGGAGCTTCTGGAGAACCGCCAGGGCATCGCCGGCCCGAAGGGCTTCAAGAAGGACACCAAGATCACCCGCGCGGTGCTCGAGGAGTATCCGAAGTCGCAGTGGTGGCTGTTCGCCTCGCCCAACGACAAGCTGATGGCCGAGATCGAGGCCATGCACAAGCAGTACGACGAGTCGAAGAAGGGGCTGGAACAGCGCTTCCTCGACAAGGTCGAGAAGCTGCAGCGCGGCGACGAGCTGCCGCCCGGCGTGATGAAGATGGTCAAGGTCTTCGTCGCGGTGAAGCGCAAGATCCAGCCCGGTGACAAGATGGCCGGCCGCCACGGCAACAAGGGCGTAGTGTCGAAGATCGTGCCGATCGAGGACATGCCGTTCCTCGAGGACGGCACGCATGCCGACATCGTGCTCAATCCGCTGGGCGTGCCCTCGCGCATGAATGTCGGGCAGATCCTGGAAACCCATCTCGGCTGGGCCTGTGCGGGCCTCGGCAAGCGCATCGGCCAGACGGTGGATGCCTATCTGCATGGCGCCGCCAAGCAGGACACCAAGCCGCTGAAGGAGACGTTGAAGCGGATCTACGGCGACGACGAGACCATCAAGTCGCTGAACGACAGCGAGCTGATCGAGCTCGGGCGCAACCTCAGCCATGGCGTGCCGATCGCAACCCCAGTGTTCGACGGCGCCAAGGAGACTGACATCGAGGAGATGCTCAAGCTTGCCGGTCTCGATGCGTCCGGCCAGTCGACCGTCTATGACGGCCGCACCGGCGATCCCTTCGATCGCAAGGTGACGGTGGGCTACATCTACATGCTCAAGCTCCACCACCTCGTCGACGACAAGATCCACGCCCGTTCGATCGGCCCGTACTCGCTCGTTACCCAGCAGCCGCTGGGCGGCAAGGCGCAGTTCGGTGGCCAGCGCTTCGGCGAAATGGAGGTCTGGGCGCTCGAAGCCTACGGCGCCGCCTACACGCTGCAGGAAATGCTGACCGTGAAGTCGGACGACGTCGCCGGTCGTACCAAGGTGTACGAGGCGATCGTCCGCGGCGACGACACGTTCGAGGCGGGTATCCCGGAATCGTTCAACGTGCTGGTCAAGGAAATGCGCTCGCTCGGCCTCAACGTCGACCTGCACAATTCCAAGGTGGGACCGGCGCCGACATCAGAGGCGGCCGAGTAACGAGATTGACGCCCGGCGTAACGCCGGGCCTTGGCGCTTCGCCCGGCAGGGCGGGGCGCCCGGTACCCAAGAAGAATGTCTTATTTGCTGCCGGCCTTTGACCGGCACGCGAGGAGAAGACCATGAACCAAGAGATTATGAATCTTTTCAATCCGACGACCCCGGCCCAGGTCTTCGACCAGATCCGGATTTCGATCGCGTCTCCGGAGAAGATTCTGTCCTGGTCCTACGGCGAGATCAAGAAGCCGGAGACCATCAACTACCGCACCTTCAAGCCCGAGCGCGACGGCCTGTTCTGCGCCCGCATCTTCGGGCCGATCAAGGACTACGAGTGCCTGTGCGGCAAGTACAAGCGGATGAAGTACAAGGGCATCATCTGCGAGAAGTGCTCGGTCGAGGTGACGCTGTCGCGCGT